>Ga0316204_10010729_pt1 | contig 11699 bp, 6 predicted proteins | sample 6monrhotite_MG_2_FD_205661 | JGI IMG/M metagenome (GOLD analysis project Ga0316204, IMG submission 205661) | Microbial mat bacterial communities from mineral coupon in-situ incubated in ocean water Damariscotta River, Maine, United States -... | ecosystem: Environmental > Aquatic > Marine >...
TGGGGCAACCGCGCACCCATCGGAGCCCCGATGCACCAGAACTGGCTGACGATCGCGCTGCTGGCTGGGGCCGCCGGCTGCCGCCCGTCGAGCGACGACGTGCCGGCGGCGGTGTTCGTGCTGGTGCTGGACGGCGTGCGCACACAGGAGAGCTTCGGCGACGCCCCCTCGGACGCCGCCGGCACGGACCACCCCTCGGAGCTGATGCCCGAGACCTGGGACCGGCTCGTGCCCAAGGGCGTGCGCGCGGCCAACGCCCTGAACATCGGCTCGACCATCACCGCGCCCGCCCACGCGGCTATCGCCTCCGGCCGGCGACTGCCCTTCGGCAACTACGAGCTGGAGAACGAAGACCCCGGGCTCTACCGGCCGGAGCTGCCCTCGCTGATGGAGGCGCTCCGGGGCCAGCTGGGGCTGAGCAGCGAGCAGGTCGAGGTCACGGGGAACACCGTGCTGGTCAAGCCCATGTCCTACAGCCTCTGGCCCGCGGACGGCTACGACCACCGCGCGGGCTTCGGCATGGTCTACGAGCAGGGCGCGGAGGGGCCGCAGCCCGCCCAGAACGACATGGTGGTGATCCGGGACCTGAAGGAGCGCATCCAGCTCGCCCAGCCCCGCTTCGTGCTGGCCAACCTGCACCAGGTGGATCGGGCGGGCCACTACGGCGACGCCCCCGACTACGCCCGGCGCATCGGGGATCTGGACGCCGAGCTGGCGGGCTTCTGGGGCTGGCTCCAGGAGCAGCCGGCCTACGCCGGGGACACCTGGCTCTTTGTGGTCGGGGATCACGGCCGACACACCGACGCCGGCGGGAGCTTCCCCTGGTCGGGGCACGGCGACGAGTGCTGGGGCTGTCGCAACGTGCCGCTGCTGGTGCTGGGGCCGAACGTGCGGGCGGGGCAGGTCGTCGAGACGCCGGTGCTGCTGACGGATCTCGCGCCGACGATCGCCGCGCTGCTGGACATCGAGCTGCCCTGGGCGGACGGGCGGGTCGTCGACGAGCTGTTCACCGCCCCTCTGGACCGGGGTGACCGCGGCGGCGTCGCGGCGATCGCCGTCGCTGGTGGGCGGACGGCGGAGGTGCGCTACCTGGGCCGGGCCGATCGCCGCAAGGAGCTGGTGGTCGACGGGGAGCGGCTCTCCAGCGACGACGCCTTCTCGGTGGACGCGCCGGCCATGGCCTCGGACGGGGAGCGCGACTGGCTGTGCTTCCGGGAGCTGACGCTGGCCCTGGGCGGCGACATGCCCTGGGTGCCGCGCTGCTTCGTGGACCGGGGCGAGGGCTGGAGCGCGCTGCGCCCGCCGCAGGACGAGGTGGGGCCGTTCTGGGAGCCCACTCTGCTGGCGGACGGCGAGGGGCTGCTGCTGCTGAGCCCGTTCAACCCCTTCGGCGTGGCCTCCTTCGGCACGGGCCAGAACACCGTGGGCGTGCGGGCGTCGCGCTACGGTAATGACCAGTGGCGCAAGGAGACGCTCACGGCGGACTTCAGCTTCCCTGGAGTCGTGGCCGCGCTGGTCGATCGCCGCCGGGTGCTGCACGCGGCCTTCAGCGGCGCGCTGGGCGGGGTGACCGCCCGGGACGAGCGGCGGCTGTGGACGGGGGCCATCGCGGACCGGTCGGAGTGGGGCCCGCCGGACCACCTGGACGCCGATCCGGCGATCGGCGACGTGCTGCGTATGGAGCGGCCGGCGCTGGGGCTGGGCTCGGACGGCGCGCTGCGCATGGCGTCGCTGGCGCACACGGAGGCCCTCACCCGCGTGGCCATCCACGAGCGGTCCGGCGAGGGCTGGTCGCTCGTGGGGCTGCTGGCGTCGGAGAGCGCGGTGATGCCGCACCTGGCGCCCATGTGGCGCGGTGATGAGGTGGTGTTCGTGGCGCTGAACAAGGCGACAGCGCGCGCGGAGGTGTGCCGCGGCGCCTGGGACGCGGCGGTGACCTGCGAGGACGTGGGGCCGCAGCGGGTGCTGGACGCGGCGCTGGACGGCGACACCCTGCACCTGCTGGTGGACCAGGGGGTGGGGAGCTGGGAGCGCGTCGAGGTGTCGCTGGAGTGAGCCGCGCTCCCAGCGCGGCTCCGGGGCCCTACTCCGTGTCTTCGAGCACCGGGACGGGCTTGCCCCGCATGCGGTCCAGCCCGGCGGCGACGATGGGGGTCAGGACGAGGGTGGCGCCGATGCGCAGGGGCTTGATGACCTGAGTCGCGAGGTAGGCGCCCAGCAGCGTTCCGCCGCTGCCGGCGGCGCCCTCGACCTCGAAGCCGAGGGTGATCAGGGTGAAGAAGGAGGCGATGGAGAGGCCGAAGATGGTGAACCACACGACGATGGCTACCTTGCCGAACTCCGCCATCAAGGTCTTCAGTCGTTCCTTCATTCAAGCTCCTTGGTGGGAGGAGTGTAATCACCTGAGCGCGGGCGTCGCTTCAGCGACGCCAGAACGGAGCGCAGAGGCGCTCGGGGGCGCAACCAAGTACACTCCAGGCGATGCTCTCGCTCCTCCTCGCGCTGGCCTGTACTGAGCCGGCTGAACCCGACGAAGCCGCCGCCCACGACACCCTCGGCGTGGCCGCCGCCCTGGCCGCCGAGGGCGTGGCGACGTGGCCGCCCGAGAGCGTGCCGCTGGGCTGGAACGAGTCGGTCTGGGCCTACGGCGTGCACCGCCTGCACGCCGCCAGCGGCGACGCCCAGTGGCGCGACTACTACGCCGCCTGGATGGCGGACGAGCTGCCGGCGTTCACCGGCGACGAGCCGCGCCGCTTCGGCGCCTCCGACGAGATGTCCCCGGCCATCCTGGCGAGCGTGGCCATGCTGGAGGCCGGCGACGCTAGCCTGGAGCCCATCACCGACGCCGCCCACGGCTACCTGGACGAGGCCCCCCGGACCGCCGAGGGGGCCATCGTGCACTGGGGGCCGGACAGCGTCTTCGGCGACACCCGACAGGTCTGGATCGACTCCATGTTCATGTTCGGGGTCTTCCTGCTGCGCGAGTACGAGCGCACCGGCGACCGGGCCCACCTGGAGCGCTTCCTGGAGCAGTACGAGCTGTTCTCCCGGCACTGCCGCGACCCGGACAGCCAGCTCTATCGCCACGCCTACGACGACGAGACCGGCGAGAACATCCCGACCGACGCGGTCTTCTGGGCCCGGGGCAACGCCTGGGTGCTGGTGGCCGCCGCCGAGCTGCTGCAGGTCGTGGGGCCCGACAGCCCCGACGCCGCCGCGGTGCTGCCGCTGTTCCTGGCCCACGCCGAGGCCCTCGCCGACGCCCAGGCCGACGACGGCCTGTGGCGCACCGTGCTCAACGACCCCTACGACGACCCGGACAACTACACGGAGACCGCGGCCAGCGGGCTCATCGGCTACGCCCTCGCCCTGGGCGTGAAGAGCGGGGCGCTGGAGGGGGAGCGCTGGCTGGAGGCGCTGGCGCTGGCGGCGGACGGCATCGACGGGCGCATCGAACGGAGCGCCGGGGGGGACGGGGATGCGCTGGTGGTCGAGGGCACGAGCTTCGGCACCAACCCCGGCGACTACGACTACTACCTCTCCATCGTTCAGCTCGACGACACCAACCTGGGCGTAGGCACCACGGTGATGTTCCTCGCGGAGCTCGACGGGCTGGACAGGCTGGAGGTGACGAAGTGAGCGTATTGGCGATGGGTGTGCTGGGCGCGGCGCTGCTGGGCGCGCCCGCCGGCTGCAGCGGCAAGGCCGTCGACGAGGACACCGCCGAGCCGCTGGGCTACCCGCGGCTGATGGTCACCTCCGAGCACAAGGCGATCATCCTCGACCGGGTGGATCGGGAGCCCTACGCGTCCATCCTGGCGGGCGTGCGGGAGACGGCGGCGCTGGACTACGAGCAGGACGAGGACCCGGACGTCTGGGACCACGACGCCAACGGCGACAACGCCGAGGTGGCCCAGGCCAACGCCTTCCTCGCCTGGCTCTACGGCGACGAGGCCGCCGGCGACAAGGCCCGCAGCTTCGCCCGCCAGCTGGAGAGCGACTTCGAGACCAACAACACCTGGGACGTCAACATCCGCATGCCCCACACCCTGGTGGGCTACGCCAACACCCTCGACCTGCTGCGCGGCGCGGACATGCTGCCCGAGGACGAGATGAACGCCCTGGAGAGCAAGCTCGGCGCCATCACCGATGCCTTCTACGAGCAGTTCGTGGAGGAGGACGTCACCCGGGATCTGGTGCTCGGGGTGTCCCAGAACAACCACCCCATCCGCACGGCGGTGGCCATCGGCTACGCCGCGCTCGTCACCCCGGACCACCCGGACGCCGACGAGTGGCTCGACTGGTCGCTGAGCGAGCTGGACTATCTCTGGGGCGAGGACGGCCAGTACGTGCAGGACGACGGCGGCGTCTCCGAGGGGCCGCACTACTACGCCTTCGCCTTCAGCCCGTCGGTGGCCTTCTTTATCGCCATGCACAACTCGCGCATGGACCAGCGCACCTACACGCGGGACTGCATCAACCGCCAGGACGTGGACCCCTGGGCGGGGCACGGCTGCGTGGACGGCGAGGACTTCACCTTCGAGAACCCGCTCCTCACCGACAGCTTCCGGGACACGGTGGACTGGTCCATCAACCTGCGCCTTCCCTCGGGGTTGCGCCCGCCGCTCGCCGACTCCCCCTTCACCCGCTTCAACGGCGGCGCCCTGCTCACCAGCTTCGGCGGCGACGGCCGGGTCGCCTGGGACTGGGCCAACAACACCGAGCGGCCCTACGACACCTCCAAGGGCCTGGACCTCGCCATCCACCACCTCGCCTACGTGGACGACGCCGTGGCGGCGGACGAGCCCGGCTGGCGAAACCGCTTCCTCGAGGACGCCGGCAACGCGGTGTTCCGCTCGGGCTGGGGCGCCGACGACATCTGGATGCTGCTGGTCGCCGAGAGCGGCAGCGCGCGCAAGACCCTGCACGACCACGTGGACGGCACGTCCTTCTCCCTGGCGGCCTACGGCGAGTACCTGCTCATCGACCCGGGCTACTACAAGCCGGACGAGCTGGACAACGCGGTCACCGCCCACTCCCAGTCCCACAACGTGATCCTGGTGGACGGCCAGGGCGCGCCGGACAAGGGCCTGCTCACGGACTTCGGGGACGCCGACGCCTCCCTGGTCAACACCCGGGACGGCGATCGCCTGGCTTACGCCGAGGCCCACCAGTCCTACGAGGGCGTGGACATCGAGCGCTCGGTGATCTTCGTGGATCAGCGCTACTTCATCGTGGTCGATCGGCTCATCGGCGGCTCGGCCGGGCGGGACTACACCTTCCGGGCGCACGGCTGGGGCGGCGAGGACAGCGACGGCGCCTTCACCCTCGGCGAGTACGGGGCGCGCTGGGAGCGGGCGGCCGCCGGGGTCGACGTCTTCACCCAGGCCACCGGGGGCACGGTGGACGTGGGCGACCCGGAGTTCGCCACCAAGGAGGCCCCCCATGTCCACGAGTTCGACATGGAGCGCACGGTGGGCCACCACGGGGTGGTGGACGTGACCGCGGCGGGGGACGGGGCGCCGTACTTCGTGACCGTGCTGGCCCCCTACCGGGTGGGCGCTACCGGCGCGGACGGGCCGCTGACGGTGGAGCTGCTGGACACGGACGATCCCGATGCGGTGGGCTGGCTCATCACCGGGGCGGGCTTCACGGACGTGGCGGTGGTGCGCCAGCCGGACAGCGACGATGACTACACGCTGCCCTCGGGCCAGCGCCTCACGGTCGACGGCGACTTCGGCTTCGCCCGCCTCGACGGCTCCATGGGCGTGGTGATCCGCGGCGACGCGGTGATCCTCGACGGGGACGAGGTCGCGGACTCGGACGGCGACGACTTCGGGATGGAAGAGTGACGCTCCTACTGCTGCTGGCCTGCTCGACCAAGCTCGACGACTCCGGCGCCGCCGCTGCCGCCGTCGCGCCGCCCCTGAGCGTGGGCGCGGCGGAGCTGCTCCCGCACCTCCAGGACCTCTCGGCGCTTCAGGTGGACGGCACCCGCGCCCTGGGCGGCGAGGGCTACTCGGCCAGCGTCGCGCTGGTGATGGAGCGGCTCGAGGACGCCGGCTACAGCCCCGAGGCGCGGGCCTTCGAGATCCAGAGCTTCCAGCAGGCCGGGCCCAGCGTCCTGTCGATCGACGGCTCGGCCTGGCAGGAGGGCCCGGACTTCGCGCTGATGCAGTACTCGGGCAGCGGGGACGTGACCGCGCCGATCGCCGCGGTGGACCTGACGCTGCCGCCCGGCGCGGACAACTCCTCGACCAGCGGCTGCGAGGCGTCGGACTTCGACGGCTTCACCCCGGGCCACGTGGCGCTGATCCAGCGCGGCACCTGCACCTTCGCCGAGAAGGCGGCCAACGCCGAGGCGGCGGGGGCGGCGGCGGTGGTACTGTTCAATGAAGGCCAGGAGGGCCGCACCGATGCGCTGGCGGGCACGCTGGACCCGGACGCCCCGTCGGGGGTGCCGGTGCTGGGCGCGACCTTCGCCGTGGGCGAGGCCATGGCCGCGCTCGCGGAAGAGAGCCCGGGAGCGGAGGCGCGGGTCGCGGCGGCGACCGAGGTGGCCCTGGTGGAGACCTGGAACGTCATCGCCGAGACGGCCGGCGGTGATCCGGACGCGGTGCTGATGCTGGGCGCCCACCTCGACTCGGTGGGCGCGGGGCCGGGGATCAACGACAACGGCTCGGGCACGGCGCTGGTGCTGGAGCTGGCGCTGCAGCTCGCCGACCCCGCCCGGGACGCCGCGCTGCAGCAGCGGGTGCGCTTCGGCTTCTGGGGCGCGGAGGAGATCGGGCTGGTGGGCTCGACCCGCTACGTGGAGGCGCTGTCGACGGGTGAGCGCGAGCAGCTGGTGGGCTACCTGAACTTCGACATGATCGGCAGCCCCAACTACGTGCGCTACGTCTACGACGAGGACGGCCAGCCCGAAGGCAGCCGGGCCTTCGAGAAGATGCTGCGGGCCTCCTTTGACGAGCGCGGGCTGGACTACGAGCTGTCGCTCGCGGGCGGCCGCAGCGACCACGCCCCCTTCGCCGCGGTGGGGATCCCCATCGGCGGGCTGTTCACCGGCGCCGAGGTTGAGAAGTCGGAGGCGGAGGCCGCGACCTACGGCGGCGAGGCGGACGTGCCCCTGGACCCCTGCTACCACCTCGCCTGTGACACCCTGGAGAACGTCTCCAGCGACGCGCTGGACGAGATGGCCCCCGCCGGCGCCAGCGCCCTCTGGGTCGCGGCCTCCACCCGGGACTGGATGGATGACGCGGCCGCTCGCCGCCCTGGGGACCGCCCCCGCGCCTCCGGCCCCGTCGACCGGCAGGGCCACGACTACTGGGGTCGGGAGCTGCGACGGTGACGCCGGCGGACCTGAGCGCGCGCCAGCTCCGGCTGGAGCGGGCGATGCGTCGCTACCGACAGGGGCGGCTGGACGAGCGCCGGCTCCTGCACGCCGCGCGTCGGGCCGTGTCCGGCCTCGAGACCCTGGCCTACGTGCCCGCGCTCCAGAAGCTGCTGTGGGTGCTGCCGGAGCCCCTGCGGGGCCTGGACCGCTCCCAGCCGTGGGAGCTGAAGGGCTCGGACGAGCTGCCGCCGATCATGAGCCTCGCCCTGCCCGGCGGCGATCGCTGGGAGCAGCGCTATCGGCAGCAGGTGCTCGCCACGGCCGCCGCGGGGCTGCGCCCGCCCGCCGGGTGGCGCCCCCCGTCCCGCGCGACCCCGGAGGCGACGCTGCGCGCGTCGCTCCACGACGACGAGCCCTGGATCCGGCTGGGCGCGGCGGCGGCGCTGACCGACTCCCCGGCGCGGTACTCGACCACCGCGCTGGCGCTGGCGGCGGCGCTGGGGGACGAGGAGCCGCAGGTGCGAGCCTGGGCGTCCCTGGCCCTGGGCCGGATGGGGCCGGCGGGGCTGGCCGCGGCGTCCGCGGTGGAGGCGAGGCTCGCGGCGGGCGCGAGCGAGCGCTGCAGGCTGGCCTGGACCCTCGCCCGGATCGGCGGGGATCGCGTCGCGGCCGCCGCGCAGGTCCGCGCCGTGGTCGCCGACGAGTCGGCGTCGGTCGCCGCGCGCGGCGAGGCCGTCACGCTCCTTGTGATCCTGGATGAGGCGTCCTGGGACCTGGCGCTGGCGCTCTTCCTGTCCGACGAGCCGGCGCTGTCGAGCGCCGGCGGGGCCGCGCTGCGGGCCCTCGGTCCCGCGGCGGTCCCCGCGCTGCCGGCCCTGGTGGAGGATCTGGGCGGCCCCCGCTCGGCGGAGCGCCTGGAGCTGCTGCGCGCGCTGGCGCTGCCCGAGGCGGCCCCGGCGCTGACGGCCCGGCTGCGCGCGCTGCCCCCGGTGCGCCGCGTCTGGGAGGTGGACCCGCTGGTGGGCCGCGAGCGTGAGGTCGCCGAGGCCGGGCCGCTCCGGGACGAGGTGGAGCGCCTCGTGGCCGCGCTGGGGGCCACCGGGCCGGCGGCCGCGCCGTCCGCTGACGCCGTCGCCGAGCGGCTGACAGAGGGCCTCTGGGGCTGCTCCGAGGCCCTCGCGGCCATGGGCGTCGGCGCCGCGCCCGCGCTGGTGACGCTGCTGGAGCGCTCGCCCACGCCGGAGGTCGCCCAGGGCGCGCTGGAGGCCCTGGCCGGGCTGTCCGGCGGCGTGCCCCGGGCGGAGGTGGCCGCGCCCTGGCTGGAGGCGTCGGAGCTCTGGCTGCGCTGGCTGGCCGCGGCGGTCTGCATCCGCAGCGAGGATCGGGGGCTGGCGACGCGGGCGGCTGAGCGCTTCGCTGAGGACTGCGATCGGGACGCCGACTTCCGCTCGCCGCTCTTCCACCGGGTCGCCCGCGCGGTGGCCCCCGCCGCCGCCACGCTGATGGAGTCCGACGCTCCCCACGAGCGGATCGCCGGGGTTCAGGCGCTGGGCTGGACCCGGGAGTACGGCGAGGCCTGGCTCAGCCGCCTCTCGGAGCTCGCCCTCGACGGCCCACAGCTGGCGCTGCAGGTCGTCGCCGAGGAGGCCTGGTGGCGGCTGGAGCTGCCGTCGCTGCCCTTCAGGCGTCGCCGCCGGTCGCGCCGCTGAAGCCTGGCGCGGGCAGGCCGGCCCCCGGCGCCCCGTCCACCACCGGCGGACGGAGCCCGAAGCCCAGCGCCCGCTTCATGGCCGGCACGCTCGAGCCGCCGCCGGCCTTGAGCACGGCCAGCCGCTCCAGCCAGGCCGCGTCCGAGCCGCCGCGCGCCACCGCGGCGGCCATCGCCGGGTAGAGGTTGGCCATACCCGAGACGTGCCCGGCGACGGGGCCCAGCTCCGAGAGCCTGCCGAGGAGCTTGTCGCCGCCGAGGCGCACCCGCCCCGGCCACGCCTCCGCCAGCGCCCGGATGCGCTCGGGATCGCCGGAGGAGTCCTTCACCGCCTCCAGCCCCACCTCCCGGAAGAGGCGCCCCAGCAGGCCCGGCGTCAGCGGGTTGTGGGTGCGGGGGTGGTGGTAGGCCCAGACGGGGATGTCGACGGCGTCGCGCACCGCCGCGTACCAGCGCAGCACGTCGTCCTCGGAGACGACATGGTAGAGCGGTGGCGGCAGGAACACCGCCGCCGCGCCCTCCGCCGCCGCCGCCCGCGCCAGCTCGGCCGCCCGGCCCGGGAGCGCGTCCCACACACAGGGGATCACCCGCGCGCCGCCGGCGTTGGCCAGCACGACCCGGTGCGCCGCGCGCCGCTCGGCGGTCGAGAGGTACAGGAACTCGCCGGTGGTCCCGGCCGGCGCCAGGGCGGTCGCCCCGGACGCGGCCAGCCAGCGCGCGTGGGCGGCCAGGGTGGCCTCGTCCAGCGCGCCGCCGGGGGTGAAGGGGGTCAGGTTGGCGACGATCAATTCCATAGCGGCTCCCAGAGTGCCATTCTCATCGTATGACGACCCTCGATCTGGACGCCCCCCTCGCCGCCGCGCTCAGCGCTGCCCTGGGCCTCGTGCCCGACGCCGCGGCCCGCGGGCGCCTCACCGCCCGCCTCGCCCGCAGCCTGGTGAAGCGGGGCGAGGCGGTGGCGCCGCCGGTGCTCACCTGGCAGATCGGCTGCGCGCTGGGCCTGGGCGCGGCGGCCGGGCTGGGCGCGGCCGCCTGCCTGCTCTACGCCGCGGCGGACCTCGCGGACGACGTCGCGGATGGGGACCCGGGCGTCGACCCCGTTCAGTCGCCCGGCGACGTGCACCGCATGCTCTTCCTCCAGCAGCGTGTGCTGGCCGGGCTGGAGCTGCCCGCGGCGCGGCGGCTGGCGCTCGTCGAGGCCTTCGCGGACGCCGGCGTCACCATGTGCGCGGGGCAGGAGCTGGACCTCGCCTCGACCGGCGCTGACGGGCCGGTCGACGCCGCGGCTGTCGCCCTGGGCAAGGCCGGCGCGGAGCTGGCGCTGCTGATCAGCGCCCCGGCGATCGCGCTGGGCGAGGCGCCGGAGCCGTGGGCGGACTTCGGGCGGGCCTACGGGGCGCTGCTGCAGGTGTTCAGCGACTACCAGGATGTGTTCGGGAAGCCGGAGAGCCCCGACTGGGCCGCGGCCAAGCGCACGCTGCCCCTGAACACCGCCCTCGAGCACCCGTCGATCGGCCCGGCCGTGCGGCTGCTGCTGGCGGGCGAGCGGAGCCGGCCGGGGCGACTGAAGGCTGCCCGCGGCCTGATGCTGGAGGCCGGGGCGCTGGAGGCCCTGCAGGGGGAGGCGCGGGCGCGCCTCCAGGCGGCGGACACGGCCGCCGAGGCCCTGGGGCGCCCTGCGACCCTGACGGCGCTGCGGGACGGGCTTCAGGCGGCCCTGGATGAGGCGGCGCGGTCCCTGGCGACACGGCGGCCGGCAACCCGGCGGGCCTCGCTGGCGGCGCGAGCGCGCACGGCGGTCGCGGCGGCCCGTGACTTCCTGGCCGCCGACCCGCGCCTCGTCGAGTCCCATGAGGTCCTCCGGCGGCGGCTCTTCCGCCGCGTGGAGGTGCGCGGCAGCTTGTTCGGCCCCCAGATCATCTGCGAGGCCCTCGCTGGACTGAGCGGCCCGCTGGAGCTCTCACTGGAGCCCGCGCTGGACGCGACGTTCGCCGCGGCGGATCCAGACGGCTGGCGCTACTTCCCGGGGGTGGACGAGCTCCCGCCAGACGCCGACTGCACCGGCCTCGCGCTGCAGCTCGCGGCCCGCTTCGGTCGCCGGGACCACCCGGCGGTGGCGGTGGGGGAGGCCGCGCTGCTGGCGAACGTCGACGCGGAGGGGCTCTTCCCCACCTGGCTGGTCGACGGCAGGCGCTACCGCCGCGAGGAGGTCGACCGCCGCTGGATGGGCGGCTTCTGCCCCGGCGTCAACGCCAACGCGCTCATGGGCCTCTGGGCCCTCGACCCGGAGCGCCACGGCGAGCGGGTGCGGCGAGGAGCCCTGGCGCTCGCCCGGCGCGCCGCCGCGGGGGGAGAGAACCCCGGCTCCTACTACCCGCCGATCGTCGGCGACTGCTGGGCGCTGAAGGGGCTGCTGAAGACCCGGGGGGCAGCGGCGGGTGCGCCGCTGATCGAGGAGGGGATCGAGCAGGGGATCGCCGCCTGTGTCGCGCGTCTGCGCCAGACGATCGCGCTGGATGGTCGGGCCGGAACGATCCTGGAGACCGCGCTCACGGGCTGGACGCTGGCGCTGGCCGGGGAGCTGGAGGCTGCCGAGCCAGTACTGATTACGCTCCTCGATGGGCAGCTTTCCGACGGCGGGTACCCCGCGGACCCCTT
>Ga0316204_10010731_pt1 | contig 11697 bp, 8 predicted proteins | sample 6monrhotite_MG_2_FD_205661 | JGI IMG/M metagenome (GOLD analysis project Ga0316204, IMG submission 205661) | Microbial mat bacterial communities from mineral coupon in-situ incubated in ocean water Damariscotta River, Maine, United States -... | ecosystem: Environmental > Aquatic > Marine >...
TCCCCCGCCGGCTGCCCCCCTCTTTCGCAGCACCAGCGGCACCAGCCACGAACTCCACAAATTCTCCCAGCCCGGCCAAGGCCGCAAGCCCCAGAACCACCCACCACGAAAATCCGTGCGCAGCCGGTGAGTGATAAAACCAGGCAAACGCGGCCGACAAGGCCACGATCAGCCAATTGCCAGGCATGGTAAACAACGTCAAAAACCACGCACCGATGCAGGCGAGTATCAACAACACCGCCCAGGTGTAGTAAATGACTTCGGGACTCAGACTGAAGTAGCTCATTGGGACCTCACTTCATGTCCTTCGTCGAGCACGGGAAAATCTTGACTCGCCTCACCGCGCTTTGTCCGAGATGTCATGCCGGCACCAGGCGCCGTCCCAGCGGATGCGTTTGACCGCTTGGTACGCCTTCAATTTCGCCTCCGCGACCGAATTGCCGAGGGCCGTCACGCCCAACACGCGGCCTCCGTTGGTGACGACCTCCTCGCCCTGCAATGATGTTCCCGCATGAAAAACCTTGGTATCGGCTAGCTCGTTGGCTGCGTCCAGACCGCGAATCACTCTCCCCTTTTCGTAGTCGCCCGGGTACCCCTCGGACGCCATCACGACACAGACAGCTGGACGGTCGTCCCATTCCAGGGGAGGGAGTTTGCTCAACTGCCCCTGCGCCCCGGCCAAGAGGATTTCGGCCAAATCCGTTTTTAACCGCATGAGCACCGGTTGTGCTTCGGGGTCGCCGAAACGGACGTTGAATTCCAACACCTTGGGGCCTTGATTGGTGATCATCAAACCGGCATACAGAATGCCGCTGAACGCGCAGCCTGATTTCTTCATCGTGTCGACGGTAGGCACGAGGATTTGCGTGATGATTTGATCCATCAATTCCGGCGAAACCAGTGGCGTAGGGCTATAAGCACCCATCCCCCCCGTATTGGGGCCTTTATCGTCATCGTAGGCCGGTTTGTGATCTTGCGAGGTCTCCAGCGGAATGATCGTGTTGCCGTCGACGATTGCCAGAATACTCACTTCCAGCCCATCAAGACGTTCTTCGATGACGACGCGGCGGCCGGCATCGCCGAATTCGGTTTCCCGCATGATGCGGTTGAGAGCGTCGATTGCCTCTTCTTTTTTCGCACAGACAACCACCCCTTTGCCGGCAGCCAGTCCGTCCGCCTTGACGACCAATGGGGTTTCCTCGCGGTCATTGATGTAGCTTTCCGCTTCGTCGGCGGAATTGAAGACGGCGAACTGGGCGGTCGGCACGGTGGCCCGTTTCATCAACTCCTTAGAGAACGACTTACTTCCCTCCAACTGAGCTGCCGCTTTCGAGGGGCCAAACACCGTCAATCCCGCTGCGCGAAACGCATCGACAATCCCCGCAGTCAGCGGCGCTTCGGGGCCGACAACGGTGAGACCAATCTGCTCGGCTTGCGCGAATTGCACCAAACGCGGAATGTCGTCGGAGGAAATATCAATATTGACCGCATCGGCGGCCGTACCGGCATTTCCCGGCGCACAGTAAATTTTCGAGACCAATGGGGACTGGGACAACTTCCATGCTAGGGCATGTTCCCGTCCTCCTTGGCCGACGACTAAAACTTTCATTGCAAATGATCTTCCGCTGTTGACGCGAACTCGAAACCCAAAAACGTTGTCGTAACCGGCAGTATAGCAATCCGAGCAGAGGGACTGAATTCACCGGCGGGGATAATTGCAAATTCCAATCTGCGACGACAGTCGCGTCCCCGATGATTGAATCCACCACCCGAATCGCGATATAGTATCGAATCCCGCACGTTTGTGCCCTCTAACACGCAATTCCCCGGTAACACCCGTGGCAATCGTGCGGTCGACGTGCGGGAATGTCGAAAGCTTTTTGTTGCCGAAACTGAGGCCGCGGGCGCTGATCCGCTGCCGCACAATTTTGAGGAGTACGGAATCGTGTTTGAAAAGGTGGCCTTGATCGGGGTGACCGGTGCTGTAGGCCGGATTATGCTGCGTCTGTTGGAAGAACGTGAATTTCCTGCGAAAAGTTATAAATTCCTCGCCTCGGCGAGGAGCGCGGGAAAAACGTTGACGTTCAATGGTGGCCAGCACACGATCGAGGAACTCACGCACGACTGCTTCGAAGGTTGCGATCTGGTGATTGCTAGCACGCCGGACGACATCGCGGCCGAATACCTTCCCTCGGCGATCAAGGCGGGCGCGACCGTGATTGACGAGTCGGGCTACTGGCGGATGAATCCTGATGTCGCGCTGGTGATTCCCGAAGTCAATCCGCAAGCGGCGCTCGATGCGACCGGGATGATTGCCAGCCCGAATTGCTCAACGACACAAATGGTCGTCGCCCTCAAAGCTCTGCACGATGCCTCTCCCATCCGGCGCGTGATTGTCAGCACGTATCAGGCGGTCAGCGGTGCCGGGACGCAGGGGAGCGTCGATTTGGTGGCCGGTTCTAAGGCGCACCTCGAAGGAGACGACTACGCCTATCAGGCCTTCGCCCACCCAATCGCCTTCAATGCCATTCCTCAAATTGGCAGCGAAAAAGCGGACGGGTACACCAGCGAAGAGCTGAAAATGGTCTACGAAACCCGCAAAATCCTGGGGGACGAGTCGATCCAAATCAATCCGACCTGCGTGCGGATTCCGGTCGCCAATTGCCACAGCGAATCGATTACGGTCGAAACCGAGCAGCCAATTTCACCCGCCGAAGCGCGGGAGTTGTTCGCAAAATTCCCTGGAATCGTTGTGAACGACGATCTCGCCTCCGGACACTATCCGCTGCCCTCGAACTGCACCGATCAGGACGAGGTCTTTGTGGGGCGCATCCGCCGCGATATTTCGCATGCCAATGGGCTGAGCTTTTGGTGCGTGAGCGACAACCTCCGCAAAGGGGCCGCTACGAATGCGATTCAGATTGCCGAATTAATCGCCGCCCACCGGTTTTCCAAAGCAGGCACGAAATAGCATCGCGTAGTGGTCCCCGTGTTAGAACGGGGGCGCGTGATTTTGGCCGGTTTTCAGCCCCATTTGCGCTATCTTGCGAGCGGGACATCATTTTTTTCTAGCGGGACATCATGGACCATTTTGAATATCGCGACGGCGAACTGTTTTGTGAAGAGGTGCGGATCGCCGATCTGGCGGCTGAGTTTGGGACGCCACTGTGGGTCTATTCCCAGAATGCGTTGCTGTCGAACCTGCGGGAAATCCAAATCGCATTTTCCGAAGCCGAACCGGTGATTTGCTATTCGGTGAAGGCAAATTCCAATCTGAGCATCCTCAAGCTCATGAACGAAGCGGGAAGCAGTTTTGACGTCGTTTCCGGCGGGGAACTGTATCGTGTCCAACAGGCGGGCGGCGACACGACGCGCGTCGCCTTTGCCGGGGTGGGCAAAACCGACGCAGAGATTCGTTTCGGCTTGGAATCGAACATCTTGATGTTCAACGTCGAAAGCGAAGCGGAACTCGACGCCATCGCTGCAGTGGCGGGCGACATGGGCGTTGTCGCTCCGGTAGCACTGCGTTTGAACCCAAATATCGACGCGAAAACACACGCTAAAACGACCACCGGCAAAAAGGGGAACAAGTTCGGTATCGACATCGAACGGGCCGGCGAGTTGGCAGCCAAGGTATTAGCTGACGGGCGATTGTCGTTGGTCGGCATCCACATGCACCTGGGCTCGCCGATCCTCACGACCGAGCCGTATGCCTTGGCCGTCAAAAAAGGTGTCGAAATCGTCAATGAATTTCGCGCGGCCGGCCACGACACGAATTGGATCAACCTCGGCGGCGGGTTTGGCATCAACTACAAGCAAAACGAGGCCCCACCGGCGCAGGCATTCGCCGACGTGATCGTTCCTGCGATTCGCGCTGCTGGATGCCGATTGGCTCTGGAGCCAGGCCGTTTCATCTGCGGCAACGCCGGCGTGCTGATCAGCAGCGTGACGTTTACGAAACGCGAAGGGGGCAAACTGTTCGTGATCCAAGACGCGGCGATGAACGATTTGGTCCGTCCGGCGATGTACGACGCATTTCACCGGATTTGGCCCGTCAAGCCGGCTGTGGCAGCTCCGGACGACTTTGAAGCCGAGATTCCCGGCTGCGAGCCGGTCGACGTTGTGGGGCCTGTTTGCGAGTCTGGAGACGTCTTGGCCAAAGCACGTTGGCTGCCGGAAACGTCGCGCGGCGACTTGATTTGTACGTTCAGCGCCGGGGCTTATGGCACCACGATGAGCAGCAATTACAACTCCCGGCCCCGTGGGGCTGAAGTGATGGTCAACGGTGGCACGCACCGCGTAATTCGTCGTCGCGAGACATATGAGGACTTGGTGGCGAACGAAATTATTGAATCGTAATGAACACTGTCGAATTGAAATCAAATACTAGATTTCAGGGGACTTACGACCAAATGGTTGCAAATATCCGGTAAATTCAGACCATCCGTCGCCAGCGGACGTGCCGCCAATTTCGACACAACCGGATGCAGTGTCCCAATCACTTTTGGGATGATGCCAAAACGCAACAAGTAGTCAAAGTGCGGATTCGAGGCTTTAGTGGCAGGCCAAGTCGTTCGATTTTCGTGTAATAGGGAAAAAATGATTGTTATCTACTCGTAAAACACTTTACCATAGCAATGGTATCTCAAAAGTTGATGATTAATTCCCGACCGCCTACATCCCGATAGGAGCGTAGGCTGTCGTAATAGAGCACACAACGCATCCCCTGATGTTCCCGAAATGATTTCTTCGGTTGGATGAGGCAACGTTTCGCGGAGTGGCCGAATGTCGGTTCCCGTGTTTCGTGAATTGAGTTCACGCCTTGCAGTTTGACCGTCCACGCAGAAGATTGTCGGAGTTGAGTTGATGGCCAACGTTTCACGCCGGTTTGTCGGCACCCTCGTCTTGCTGATGCTTTCGTTCGGCCTTCTTCTGGGGAGCCTGATCGCTCAGGATGCATCTCCGGTGGATGCGGATGCAGCGGCAGCGGCCGAAGCGAAACGGCGAGAAGAACTGCTCAAAACCTCGCCACTCCCGCTACAGCCCGAGACAGCTCCGGATTTGTTCGAAGCGGCTGTGCTGATGGTCGATCTTGCCCGTCCCCACTTGGCCCGGCTGTATATGGACCAATTGATGGAGCTGAAGCCCGATGCTCAGATGCTGTTGGATCTGCGATTGAAGTACGGTCCGGCTGAATTCATGAAGATGGCCAACATCAAGGAATTACAACCGGTCTCCAGCGATTTGCTGGAGGAAGTGAACCGGTTGATGGCGGCCCGTGCCAGTGATCCCGTGCGAATCCAAAAATTGGTCGCTGACTTAGGCGGCTCAAACGAAGAGCGGCTGCTGGCAGAGCAAGAATTAAAAAACGGTGGACAAGCCATCGTCGTGCCGCTGCTCAACTTGCTGCAGCACAATCCGTCGCCCGAACAGGAACGCAACATTCTGCATATTTTGATGCTGCTGGGACACCGTGCCGAGGCTCCGTTGGTCGCCGCCTTGGACATGCCGGACGACGATGTCCGCGCCGGATTGATCTCGGTCCTGGGCCATGTCGGCAACCGCGCGACCTTGAGCCATTTGTGGTATTTCGCCAATTCCCCCAAGGTCCCCGCTGGTGTGAAAGCTGCTGCACGCGACGCGATTGCCCGCATCGTCAAGATGGACGCCGGACGTTTGGCGAATTCGCCTGTGGAAAGCGTCGTGACCGAATTGAATCGCTTAGCCCGCTTGCATTACCAACACAAGTATGACTGGCTTGTTGACGATGACGGGAACGTCTCGATGTGGGTCTGGAAACGGGAAGCGGAATCGGTCGTCTTGGTGAAAATCCCGCCCCGCGTAGCGTCGAACATCGTGGGAAGCAAATTTGCTCGCCAAGCCCTTTCCTTGTCACCGGAACGGCGGGATATTCAGGTCTTATTTTTGAGCATGATACTTGCCGCCGACGGGATGTTGGCCGGCTGGGACAAGCCACTGCCGACCGGACCGGGCACGGCACATGACTTGTCTTTGGTCGCCGGCGAAGATGTCGTCGCCGACGTCCTACGGGAAGCCCTCAAAGGGGGCCAAATCGCCAATGCCGTCGCCGCCTTACGAGTCCTCGGACAAATTGGAACCTTGCGGATGGTCCGTTCGGCCGACGCCCAACGTTCGCCGGTCTTGGCTGCGTTGAACTACCCCGACACACGCGTGCAATTCGCCGCTGCTGGAACAGTGATGCAACTGGACCCACAAACGAAATTTCCGGGCGTGGGTCGCGTGATTGGCATTTTGTCGCGGGCATTGACCGGACAGGGCAAACCGGTGGCCTTGGTGGTCGATCCTAACCCGGATCGCGCATCGCAATTGGCCGGATTTCTCAACGAATTGGGGTACGCCCCCCAAATGCGCACAACGGGCCGCGACGGTTTTCGTTTCGCTTCCGAAAACGCAGATGTGGAAATCGTCTTCATTCACCCTGCAACCGTCAAATGGCCTCTGAGCGAGACGCTCACGAACTTCCGCGCGGATTCGCGGACCGCCTCCATCCCGATCGTATTGTACGGGCCTGAAGACTTCGCAGGACGCATGCGTCGCTATGTGGATGACAATCCCCTGGTGGCCTACTTCGGCGCCACCGGAACGACTGAGGGGCTGCAAGCGCAATTGACACCGTTTTTGAAAAACTTGACTGCTCCGCCGCTCAACGAAGAACAGCGTGCCATCCAAGCCGAAGTCGCTTCGTACTGGCTGGCCCACATTGCCGAAGGACAGCGGACGAAGATTTACGACCTGCAGGCGGCTGTCCCCTCACTTTTGGCAGCGGCTCATAATGTGCCGTTGACAGAGAACTGCTTGCTCGCCTTGGGTGCGATTGCCTCACGGGATGCCCAAGAGAAGATGGCCGAGCTATTGCTTGACGAGGGCGTTGAGACGCGTCTACGCGCCACAGCAGCCATTCAATTGGCCTTCCACATTCAACGGCACGGGCTCGTTGTCAGCAACGAACAGATCGCTCAGATCCACGAAATGTGGGAAACCCCCGGCGACCCGGCGTTGCATACAGCTGTCGGCGCCGTGATCGGTTCACTGCGGCCCAATTCCCGTCTCGTAGGTGAGCGGTTGCAAGAATTTCAGGAGCAGCCCGCTTTGGAATTGATCCAACCTTAAACGCCCCGCCCCTCCCCTCCGCAACAGGCATTGGCGATGCGATACCGTTTCCTCCCCGTGCGCTCCCGTTGCGGAGCGACATGCCTGATGAAGGCAGCAGCGATCCGGCGTTTCCGCTAAAAATTGAGGGAATTGTCCAACTCATTGCGCGCGATGCGCAATTTTCTGGCGAACGGCTGCGCGTAGGACAGTCATCACCGCCCGTTCAAATCCGCTCAAAATGCGCGCATAACCAGCTGTACAACAGCAAGCATGCACAATAAACAGGCATTCTTCAATTTTCCGTGAATTCGGAGAGCCACTTTCGAGAAATAAATGGGCAACACGCGCATTCGCCTTCACTTCGAACTGGAGGCATGCTAATAATCAGTGCACAGTCGCATCTATTCAACTCACCAAAACGAATTCGCCCGGAGTCCTCTTGAAGGTCGCCAACTGAAACATGGTCGCTTCACCGTCAGCCTCAGCCCAAACGGATGGCCAACCTTCGATGTTCGAGGGTTGTGTCGGCGCCAGTGATGTCATGCAAGCGGTCTACCGCATGACCCGTCAGGTCGCGCCGAGTTCAGCCACCGTATTGCTCACCGGCGAAACCGGCACCGGCAAGGAGCTGATTGCCCGGGCTTTGCATGAGTTGAGCGGACGGGCCACCGGCCCGTTTGTACGTGTGAACTGCGGGGCTCTGAGCGAAAGCTTGTTGGAAAGCGAACTCTTCGGTCACGTCAAAGGGGCTTTTACCAGCGCGCACGAAAATCGCACTGGCCGCTTCGAGGCAGCTCATGGCGGCACCGTTTTTCTGGACGAAGTCAATTCCGTCAGCTACAAGCTACAAGTCAAATTGCTCCGCGTCTTGCAGGAACAAGAATTTGAGCGGGTGGGGGACTCGCGGACGATTCGTGTCGATTGCCGCGTTGTCGCCGCCACGAACCGGGATCTGCTCGATGAAATCGAGGCGGGCCGATTTCGCGAGGACCTGTATTATCGCCTCAATGTGCTGCCCATCGATCTGCCCCCACTACGAGAGCGGGTGGAAGATGTGCCATTGTTGGCGGACTATTTTATCGGCCGCTATTCCGAAGCAGACGGTCGTACACCGCCGGTCATTTCGCCTGAGACGTTAAAGCTACTGATGGAGTATGCCTGGCCCGGCAATGTGCGCGAGTTGCAAAACTATATGGAGCGGGCGATCGTGTTGTGCGAAGGGGACCAGCTGATGCCCGAATTGTTCCCGCGGCACGTACGGGGCTTGGCACCAGCACGACTACATCGCCAAGCCGTTAAGGACCCCGGCATGCTGTGCACGGAGTTGGTTGAACTGGGCATGCAGCGCGCGAGCGACGAAGCGACGGACATGCACGAACAAATCGTTTCGCTCGTCGAACGGGAATTGATCAAACAGGTCCTCCACGCTTGCCGTGGAGTACAAACCAAGGCCGCCACGCGTTTGGGCATCAATCGCAATACCCTGCATAAAAAAATCACCGACTACGGGTTGGAATAGCTGGCCGTCGCCTCTGCGATTCAACGGTCCTGAGTCGGCGCCTCGCCGGAGATACGGCGAATTCCCCAGCAAAACAGCAAATGCCCGCCCAGTCCGCAGACGGCACCGAGAATATCGGCCACCCAATCGCGGACATCCGCCGTCCGCCCCACTGGGATTTGCAACAACTCATCCAGTGCGGCATAAACGGCCACGGCGGCAAAAATTTGGCAGCGACGTCGCAGCGTGAGCGGACCGCGCGCGTTTTGGTCCATCGCCAACAAAAAGGCGAGTCCGCCGTAGGCGAGATAATGCAGCAGTTTATCCGAAACCTCCGCAACCCCTGCGGGAACTGTTGGCGCATGCGTCCCGATAAAAAGTGCGGACCAATAGACGATCAATACGATCCGGATCCAGGTTCGGTAACGTTGGAAAATCATAAAGCCGGTGTGATCCGCGAAGATGGAAATTGACTGCAGGCAGTGGAAGTGTGGACACTATACAAAAATGCCCATCATCGCCAACGTTGGTGGTGTCACAAACTGGAATCAGGACCGATTGCGGGAGCTGTTTTTTGTACGGTGAGCCGATTTTGTCGCTGGAAGGTCCCCCCAGGCCCCTGCGGGTGACCGGTCAGCCGTTCTATTCCCGACAATCGGCCAGGATCACGGTGAGGGAGCCTCTTGCACAGACTTTGCAAAACGCGCGTCTTGACCTGTGGTTTTCCGGGGTGATATAGTGGAGTTTCCGTGGAGAAGGAGTTTTCCGCGACAATCGGTGGCGTTTTCCCGGGACCCTGTGGTCTCGGCCGATGATTGGGTTGATACACAAAATCGCTTTGGAGCTACGTGGATGTCACGCATTGCTATAGGTCGAGTACTGCCAGCAGCCTGTGCGGCAATCTTGATGATCGCCCATGCGGAATCGGCCCCGGCTGCTCCGCCAGGTGTAGAAACCAAAGTGCGGCCTACGCTGACCGGCGAGGAACGATCGCGGCAACCCGATATTTGGGCGATGGAAGTCTACTACAAATCGGTGCGGATGCTTTGGGTCGATATTCCGGACCCGAAGACCGGCGAGACTCAGCGGGAACTGATTTGGTACTTGCCGTATCGCGTGGTCAATCGGCAAATCAAGGGAAGCCAGCCCCCGGCCGGGCCTGATGGCAAACGTCCCAAATTCGTACCAGAATTCGAATTGATCACCGAAGACAACGACGCGCCTCAGGTCTACTTCGACGAAATCATTCCGGCAGCGCAAGCGACCATCAATCGTCGCGAAGGGCGGACCAACAGCAATAAGTACAAGAACTCCGTCGAGATCGTGGGTGCAATCCCCAAATCGACCGATGCGGATGCAAAGTTGGAACAGTCGACTTATGGCGTCGCCATGTGGCGGGGTGTGGACCCGAAGACTGACTTCTTCAAGATTTTCATGTCTGGGTTTTCCAACGGCTACATCAAAGTGGGCGACGACCGCATCGACCGCCGCACGATCGTCCAAGAATACATCCGGCCCGGCGATGAACTGGACCAAGTCGAAGGTGAGATCAAACCGGAAGGCCATCCGGAATGGATCTACCGGCCGTCGGACGATGCCGCGCCGAAGAAACCGTAGCAACTCTTTCGCGTGTTTCGTGGTTTGGTTCGAACGTTCGGCCCCAGGAATTCAAATGCTGAATTCGAAGGCGCCGATGTCGACAATGGAACCGACAATGCGAGGAACCCCCCGCTGATCGGTTGCGGAATTGACGATGGAATTCTTGCCGGCATTGATGGCCGAACTGCCGCCGAGCAGGGCGTGCGTTCGCGTCGGTCCGCCGTTATCCGCCAGCGCTACCGCCAGGACGGTCGTGTAGTCGACATCGACCTGATCTCCGGCAGCGCCGAAGCCTACTGCCGCGTCCAATTCGCCAATCAGATTGGAACCGAGTGACTGGAACAGCCCATTGACGTCGTCGCTGCTGGGCGCGCTGTTGCCGGCAACGATCGTGTTTCCGATATTGACGGTTCCATTATAGGAATTGAAGATCCCGCCGCCGTTGAGGGCCGTATTAAAGACGATCGTCGCATTGATCATTTTTACGGCGCTTTGGTAACTGTAGACGCCCCCGCCGATGGACGTTGCTGTATTTCCTGAAATCGTGCTGTTGTAGACCTTCAGCAGACCTCCCCGAAATTGGTTCGAGCCAACGCTGGCTGCGCCGCCCCCCTGTGCCGCGGTGTTGTCGTTGAGCGTGCTGCTCATGATCATGGTGCGACTATCGCGAGTGTTGCGGACCGCGCCGCCTGAGTGACCGGCTGTGTTTCCAGAAAATGTGCTGGTGTAGATACGAGTCACGCCACGTGGATAGGCGTCTGGGTTGGCAGCAAGACGGCTGCTGGTCTCGATTCCGCCCCCACCACGATTCGCGGAGTTGTTTGTGAATTGGCTGGCGGTGACGTTCAACCTTGAGGACCAGACATAGATTCCTCCTCCGTCACGGCTGGAATGATTGTTTGAGAACTCTGTGTCTTCGATGTCGACCTTGGAGAATTCACTCGTTACCGCTCCCCCCTCAATGCCGGCGGTATTCCCCGAATATGTGCCGCCGACGATGGTAACAATACTGCTGTCCACCACAGCGCTCCCTCCGCCGGCATGAGCGGAGTTATTCTGAAAGTCCGTCCCAATGATTTCGACATCGTCATATAAACCAGCGAAACCACCACCGAGACCCGTGGCCGAATTGCCGACAAACGTGGAGTCATCAATTGTCACTTCGCCACGGCCGAATCCTGCATTACTGCTTGCACCGATCCCGCCGCCGTTTTCGGCGGAGTTGGACGTAAACGTGCTCCCTTCGACATTCAGCAGGCTATTGCGTTTGTTGCTGATACCGCCCCCCTGCTCTCCGGCGGTATTACCGGTGAAGGCGCTATCACTGACGTTGGCGATGCCCGGACCGTAAGCACCGGGATCGTAAACCGTATTGCCCGTGTTCTCGATCCCCCCGCCGGACCGGCCCGCAGAGTTTTCGATGAAATCGCCGCCGGTGACGGTGACCGTCCCCGCCCAGTTGAACA
>Ga0316204_10010732_pt1 | contig 11695 bp, 11 predicted proteins | sample 6monrhotite_MG_2_FD_205661 | JGI IMG/M metagenome (GOLD analysis project Ga0316204, IMG submission 205661) | Microbial mat bacterial communities from mineral coupon in-situ incubated in ocean water Damariscotta River, Maine, United States -... | ecosystem: Environmental > Aquatic > Marine >...
TGCTGCAAGGTTATGTCAACGGTTCACTTACCTTAACAACTGCTCTGTATGTCCTGGCCTCAACTATCATCATGGCGCTTATAGGAACGCTGATGCCTGCCTGGATAGCCTCCAAGACAGACCCTGTACTGTTGATCAATCAGGGGTGTTCATGATAACAGCATCACATCTCTCACACTTTTATGGAAAAGAGCAGGTCTTGTATGATATTTCTCTTGAGATCAAGGCAGGTGAATTTGTCTTTTTAAGTGGTGTCAGCGGCAGCGGAAAATCGACTCTGCTCTCTATCCTCTCAACTCTGCTAAGACCTTCACAGGGGAAACTGTTCATTGAAAACACCTCCGTTGACAAGATCAGTGATCTTGACTTTTTTCGTCAAAGCAAGATAGGGTTTGTCTTTCAGTTTCATTATCTCATCAACTACCTCAGTGTCTATGAGAACATCAAACTCGCCGCCTTGGATGAGAAGAAAAAGAACATCAGCACTCTTCTGGATGAACTGGGTATCTTGGACTTAGCCAAACGCTATCCCAATGAGATCTCAGGCGGACAGAGGCAACGCGTAGCTCTGGCAAGAGCACTGATCAATGAACCGCGTATCATCTTTGCGGATGAGCCGACGGGAAGCCTGGACTCAACAAACAGCACACTGGTCTATGAACTCTTATCCAAAGCCGTGCAAAAAGGAACAACCGTGATCGTCGCTTCACATGACCAACAGATACAAGACTATGCCACCTCAACGATAAGGATGATAGATGGAAAGATTTCATAGGCTCATTCATGAAACAATGCCCTTATGGACAGGAATATTTTTATTCTCTATTCTGGTAGGGACCGTTTATGCCGCTCAGCTTCTGGGATTTACACTCTTTAACGACACTTTCTTGGATCCTGTCACGACCCGTTCACTTCACATCACCCTCATGCTTTACGGACCGCTTATGCTGGCATTGTCCCTTCTGCCCTTTGCACTTTTCCACAAAGACGGTCTAAGTCTTGACGCAGCCGTTATCCCGCTAAAAAACTACTTTTTGCTCTGGCAGCTTTTCCTCTTTATGGCAGTTGTCTTTATCGGCCTGGGGTCACAGCGAGGGCTTGCTTTTTATGACTTTCCCTATGAGCTGAACTTTGTCCTTGCGAGCTCGGGAATATTTTATATCATCGCCATCTTTAAGACGATCAAACAGTATACAGTGCCGCCTTTATGGGTCAAGGTCTCCAAAGCACTTCTTTTTATCGCGCCAGTCTCTCTACTTGTTTTGATGAACCCTACCTTCGGTCAGGTGGAAAAGACGATCACCGGTCCGCATGGAGACAACACCCTGGGCATGAGTTTTACCCTGATCCCTCTTTTTTACCTGCTGATCAAGATCCATACTAAAGAGAAGTTTATTCCCAAATGGCACATCTTTTGGGTACTGCCTCTCGCGGCGTATGCCCTGTCGGTTGGAATCCGTATTTTCAGAGGAGAACTTAGCTATAACGAAGAGTGGGTCTTTCAATGGCTGACCTTTGCCTATGCACCGCTTCTGATCAAATGGTGCAAAGATGCAAAACTCAGCTATAAACAGACCCCTTATCTGATCATCTCGATCTGGACCTTTCTCTTTATCATGGTACAGGGCAACATTCTTTTTATCCCCGAGATACGCTGGCCTTTTCACCGCAATGACCTTATCGTGGCCCATGCCCATCTTGCTATAGGTCTAGGTATCTTCTTTATGTCATTGAGCATACTGAGCTACTTTTACAAGCTGCCTGAGAAGTTTGCACATTTTTGGCTCTATGTCATCGCAATCATCTTCTTCTCACTCAGTATTGCCGGTTTTTCCGAGGCGGACTATATCGATCTTGATGTCATTCCTATGTGGTGGGTCCGACTAGCCGGCGGTGTTTTTGCCCTTCTTGGTCTGCTCTACTATATCCTTAAGACATTCACCTATTCAAAGCTCTCTTTGCTTCAGCTCTATCATCTCAACGGTTTTGCTTCCGACGGGATAGGAGCAGTTATCCTTTTTCTTTTTGGACCGCTTATTTTTGGACTGTTAGGTTTTGAGTTCACAAGCTATTATTATCTTATCTTCGGCTTTATGAGCTTTGTCGGTATTGTGCACCTCATCGGAGTCTCTAAAGAGTCTCATCTTCTGGCATGGCTGAGCTCTATAGCCCGTCTTATCACTGGCACCATCTTTTTGGCTCTTTTTTATGCCGGCAAGATAGATGCTCTGGCACTTCTTGTCGGATTTTATGACATTGCTTATGCCCTGCTCTATCTTCTCTCTAGGAGAAAGGCATGATCCAATCTGCAGCCTTAGCGCTTCTGCTTGGTTTTGAGTTAAGTTATTATCTCCTAATCGTCCAGACCGGCATTACCGAACACTACCATTCTGATCTGATCAAGCTCTTTCCGCTTTTTGTCGGAGGGGTTGCCGGGACTATTCTAAGTGGTCAGTCCTGGGGGAAGACCACCAATCCTCTGCACAAGATCCTAATCGCACTTACACTGCAGCTGTGTTTATCCTTCTTCTATCCTAACTACACGTTCTTTACACTGGGACTCCTAGGAGTCGCTGTCGGGATGATGGCCCCTTTGAGTATCTATCTTTTTAAAGCTGAGCAGCGCTATGAACTTTTGTTCGGCTTGGCCATTGCCTATACAGTCGGTACCAATGCCTTCCATATTTTTGCAGACAATAGAGAATCTATGGCTGTTATATTTTCGCTCATCACACTTAGCAGTGCGCTTCTGCTTCGCCGATATAAAGTTGATGAGCAAGCCCAGGAAAGCCCTCGCAGCTTCATCGCTTATCTGCCTTTGATGCTTTGGATCTTGCTTGATTCTACTCTTTTTGAGATTCTTTCACGACATGAAGGTTTGATGATCTGGAGTGAGAAGACCTATATAATCACTCTCTTTCACCTGCTTGGTCTGTTTGGTGCGTATATCATAAGAGTGGATGAGATGAAACAGCATCTTATTATTGCCCTGCTCTTTATAGGAAGCTACAGCCTCTCCTATCTGGAGTGGGCTACGGGACTGGCGATGCTCTATCCTTTTACGATATCGTATTACGGGGTCATCGTCTTTGTTACCTTGAGCAAGGTGAACAGCCTTCAAAAGCTCTCCTGCCTAATGATCTTTATCGGCTGGATAGCTTCAGGCTTGGGATTGGCTATCGCGCTTTCAAAGGTTTTACACTAATACCTGCTATAATAAAATCACATTATCCATAAAGGATCTCTTATGAAAAAAATTGTTTTTATACTACTATGTTCGCTTCCACTTTTGGCCGGCAACCTCACCTTGAAAGAGGGTTTTGTCGCGGCCCATACAGAGATGCTGATGGACAGTACCATCGATCCTCTCAACAATACCCTTAGAGCAGATATGAGCATGCAAGGCAATGACCTGCTTAGCTTAAAAGGCAAACTCACGGTTGACATGAGCCTGTTTGTCAGTGATAACAGTGACAGAGATGAGCATATGGATGAAGCGACAGAAGTCAATACCTATCCGCTGGCAAGCTATACCATCACACATATCACCAAGGCCGAAGGAGCGAACAACTACGTTCTTGAAGGCACCCTGGATTTTCACGGCAAGCAAAACCCGCTTTCATTTAATGCAGAGATCATACATGCCGGCAAGACGGTAACGATCAATGCCACCTCAATGATACTTGTCAGTGAGTATGGCCTTGAGATGCCATGCATGATGTTTATGTGTGTACGTGATCAGGTCGACCTCTTTGCAAAAGCCGTCCTAAGTAAATAGTGCGCACCGTTTTTCTACTTACACTCGCCCTCTCGCTTTGGGCGAAACAGCCCCTTTCTCCATTGGAAGAAAAGCTGTATAGCTTTATCTTACAAAACCAGATACGAGAGCACCCTATAGAGCGCTACATAGGGACCTGGCCAAGTTATCCCAAGTACTCCGGCGTACGCAAAGAGATACCCGAATCCAACTCTTTTATGACCCTGCAGACGCTTATTTTTTTACATGAAGTTCATCAAGACTATATCCTGCCCGGTCTGGACAAGGTAGTTAACGCCGCTAACCGACAGATCCTTCAGTATGTCGATGATGCGAAACAGACCGATGAGCCCACAGGAACAGTGGCATTTTGGCCTTTGGTCCAAACAGATGAAGGAAGATGGATACGTAGTTTTGACACCCAGTGGTACAACACGAGTATGCGTATCCTTGATGTAGGCAATGACTTTGACACCTCATCACAAGCCTTTGTCTGGTTGTATAGAAGCAAGCAGAAAAGGGCCTTTCTCGACGGGTTTGTACACAGTGTCAATCGTTATACGGATACAAACCGTTTACATGAGCATCCGCTAAACCTTTTATGGAAAGAAGCTGACAGCGGTGCCTTTTTGACCTGGGCAGAAGAAGAGGCTCCTGCCAAACCCGTCAACCGTATTATGGACCTTGTCAATGACGTGGACTGCGTTGTCAACCTTAATATCCTCACCGCACTCTCCTTGTATGAGAACAACATAGACCTCCTGCCTCCGCAGACCCTCAACGCAAAAGAAGCCTCTTGTACACTGACACACAAGGTCATAAGGACTGCACAAGAAGAGAGATGCGGGACCTGGTACACACGGCCTTCGCACTTTTATCTTGCCTATGCCAAAGCCTATAAGGCAGACACCTTTTGTATACAAAAGGACAAAAATATCATCCTTCAGCGTGCCAAACAAAGAGTCCGTTATCTTCTCGAACATCCCGCTCTTGAGGCCTATACTGAGATAGCTGAATATATCATCATCTTAAAAACGCTTCAGGGGACAGGAGAACGGGGATACTTTCTGAAAAAGATGATCCTTTCTCTTGAAGATACACTGAGAAAAGGGATCGTCGAAAAAGGCGAGTATGCCTACCTGCCTTCAAAGCACTCACTTTTCGGCGGAGAAGCATTTGGGCTCTTTCACTTCAACTGGTACGGCCGTGCCAATGCAACCGCTTTGGCACTTAGAGCTTTAACGATGAACTAGCTATAATGTCCACATCAATCACACGGAGCACTATATTATGATGATGAAAAAGAAGAGTCTTTTCTCACTTTCACTCAAAGATTTTTTTACACCCTACTTTCTTGGCTTAGCACTTATGCCTTTGATCCTTACGCTTTCTATTCTCTTTGTCTCCCTTTCATACGCGATGCAGACACTTAATGACAAGATCAACTCGGTTCATATCGAAAAGACGACAACAGAGTATGCTACGCCTACTCAGAGTAAGACAGAAAGTTCCGTAAACATCACTTTTGATGACAACCAAAGCAGTGCCTCATCCCTTCTTGACATCAACCCGATGGCACTGTTTGAGTCCATACAAAGTTCACAGATACTTGCCAGTATGCTTGAGAACGAATACCTCCGCTGGATCATAGAGAAGGTCGTCTATCTTGTCGCAAGTTATTTTATACTTATCATCGCCGTTATCATTGCCGTTATCATCGTGGGTTTCTTTACACCGCTGGTCGTCAAAAAACTGAAATCTCGCCACTACCCTCCTTTTGAGATCAAAGGCCACGGAAGTCTGCTAGATGTCATCTGGCATGCTGTAAAGTCATTTTTGATCATGATACTTTTATACCTTGTACTGATCCCTTTTTATTTCATTCCTGTCTTGAACATCATCGCGTTCAATCTGCCGGCCTACTATTTTTTCCACAAGATGCTTGTCTTTGACGTTGGTTCGACGCTTAACACCAAAACAGAGTACATGCGGATCAAGACGATAGTCGGCAACCAAATCCTTCTTCGCACCTTCTTGATGTACCTTCTTACAATGATCCCTTTTGTAGGGGTCTTCTTTCCGCTTCTGTTTGTCATCTATCTTTCTCACATTTTTATGAACGAGACGATCGAGCTGAGGATGGTCACAGAGAAATAATCACTTGGCCGCTGAGTCCGCTCGCTGCTATAGTAATCATGAGTCACACGCCCTTTATTATATATCTCTGCTTGGAATATCACAGCACTTTTTTTTGTTTACTTAATATTTATACTAGTCGGATAACATAAATCCAATATTTACCTATACGATAGATGGGGCAAACATGAAAACACTCTTTTTAATATTTTTTCTTCTGACTTATCTTTACTCTGATCAGAATAATTCTACTGTACTCGGTGCACAAAAAGAGATCAATAATCCTATAAATACCTTCAAACAAAAAGACGGAAGCAATTTTAGCGGGAGACCCTGTGGAGAAGCATATTTTAATTATATAGAACTTGAAAACGGCTATATTGCTTTATATAACCAAGAGAGTAAACAGTACGAATATGCCCTTGTCAAAAATGGTGTATTGCGCCCTTCGGGCATTCCCGTCAGTAGTGATGGCACACCTAAAAACATTCCAAAGATATCTGAGCAGACATTAAAGCAACTTGAGGCAGATGCCTTTAAAAAACACTTCTAAAGATTTTACACAATCAGACGATATACCTGTAATATTGTTTAACAAAGAGTCATTATGAATGTAAACACAGCCTTAAGTGCCTATTCTCAGCACTCGCTCTCCATAGACATCAAGACAAGCAGCGGGGACATCCTCGAGTTTGATTTCAACAACGAGAAGTCCTTGCAATACAGCTCGAATGAGAATGGAAAGTCTTTTTCATTTTCTTCAGTAGAGTCTTTCTCTTTTTCCTATAAAGGAGACGGCATAGATGCACAGGACAAAAAAGAGATCGAGGCCTTTTTGAAGATGGCTCAGCCCAACATCGACAACTTTGTCGCAGGTCTAAACGAGGGGTCTTCTTTACACAAGCCTATCAACCAGCTGGCATCAAATGTCACTGATATATTTAAGCCGCTAAAAGAAAAAGCAGATGATAACCTTATGAACTTTGCTAAGAACGGTTTAGTCAATGCCTTGGATAAGGCTATGGAAAAAGAGATCAAACCTATCGAGCAGAGCGAAAAGATCATCTCGCATGCGCAACGGTTTTTGGAACAGATGCTTAAACAGCTTGATAAGGCTGAAGAAAACCTGTATATATAGACAAAACCTTCGTTTAAGCCTTGTTCAAGGGGACACTTCAGAGAAGGCCCCTTTTAGAACATCATCTTTAGATCAAGAGATATTTACAACAAACTCATCATCTTTGGCATCACAGTAAAGCTTCTTCAGAAAACAAACCAAGGTGGTCTGCACAGCAGATGTTTCCGGAGAACTTCATTCTGCAACAGACCTTTCCTAGATTAGGAAATATTTACAACAAACTCATCATCTTTGGCATCAAATTCGACTTTAGAACCTTCCTCGACTTCACCGGATAGGATCAGGTCTGCCAGTCTGTCTTCGACCATCTCATACAGTGCCCGCTTCAGTGGTCTCGCTCCGTAAACAGGATCAAACCCCGAAGCAGCGATCAATTCTTTTGCTCCTTCGTTCAGCTGAAGTGTTATATCTCTCTCTTTGACCTTCGCTTGGATATCTGCAAAGAAGATATCGACTATACCTTTGATCTGCTCTAGTCCCAGCGGGTTAAAGATGATCATATCATCCAGACGGTTCAAGAACTCCGGCTTAAAGTGTGCCTTCAGTTCACCAAGTACCACCTCGTCATCAGCACCTTCCATGATCTTATCCGAAGCGATGTTCGAGGTCAGGATAATGATTGTATTCGTAAAATCGACAACGACACCCTTGTTGTCCGTCAAACGTCCGTCATCTAAGACCTGCAGTAAGATATTGAAGACATCAGGATGCGCTTTTTCAATCTCATCAAGCAAGATGACAGAGTACGGCTTGCGTCTAACGGCTTCAGTCAACTGCCCGCCTTCATCATAGCCGACATACCCAGGAGGCGCACCGACTAGACGTGAGACGGCATGTTTCTCCATATACTCACTCATGTCGATACGGACCATTGCCTCAGGCGAGTCAAAAAGAAACTTGGCCAATGTCTTAGCCGTTTGCGTCTTACCTACACCTGTCGGACCCAGGAACAAAAATGATCCTATAGGTCTGTTGGAATCCGATAGACCGGCCTTGTTTCTCTTGATCGCACGTGAAACGGCAAAAGTCGCTTTTTGCTGACCGATGACTTCTTTGTCAAGTTCATCTTGGATATGCAAGATCTTATCTTTTTCACCTTGAAGCATCTTCTGAACAGGGATCTTCGTCCATTTGCTGACGATACTTGCGATAGCGTTTTCATCCACAGAGTTCCGAAGCAGTGTTCCTTCCTCTTGCATCTTGCTCCAGACATCCTGCTGGGCCTTTTCCTCAGCCAGAAGTTTTGGGATGTCTCCGTATTCGATCTCTGCTGCTTTGTTAAACTCACCGCTGTTTTTTGCCTGCTCAGCTTCACGTTTTTTAGTCTCGATCTCGTTTTTGATATGCGAAATCTTGTCAAATACCGCTTTTTCATTATCAAACTGTGACTCTAAAGTACGCTTTTTCTCCTGAGTATCGGCCAGCTCTTTTTCGACTTCGACCAGACGCTTTTCATTGGAGACGCTCTCTTCCATCTTCAGGGCTTCTTTTTCGACCTGAAGCTCTGAGATAAGGCGTTTGACCTGTGAAAGTACATGCGGCTCTGATTCGATCTGCATCTTCAGTTCAGCCGCAGCCTCATCGATCAGATCGATCGCCTTATCCGGCAAAAAACGGTCTGATATATAGCGGTCTGACAGTTTTGCAGCTGAGACCAGTGCCGAATCCGTGATACTCACATTATGGTGCGTTTCCAAACGTTCTTTAAGACCGCGCAGAATCTGCAGGGTCTGGTTCACTGTTGGTTCAGGCACATCGACCGGTTGAAAACGTCTTTGAAGGGCCGTGTCTTTTTCGAAATGTTTGCGATACTCTTTGAGCGTAGTCGCACCGATGGTATGGAGTTCACCCCTCGCCAGTGCCGGTTTGAGAATATTAGCCGCATCCATGCTGCCTTCACTCGCTCCTGCACCGACGATCGTATGGATCTCATCGATGAACAAGATGATGTTTCCGCTCGCTTTGACCTCGTCGATGACCGCTTTGAGACGCTCTTCAAACTCACCTCTGTATTTTGCACCGGCGATCAATGCGTTCATATCCAGTGCGATAAGACGTTTGTTCTGAAGACTCAGCGGAACCTCTTTGTTATAGATACGCTGTGCCAGACCTTCTGCCAAGGCAGTCTTACCCACACCCGGTTCACCAAGTAAAATAGGGTTGTTCTTACTCTGACGGATGAGAATCTGCATCATGCGGTTGATCTCTTCATCCCGTCCGATGACCGGAGAAAGTTTTCCCTCTCCTGCAGCCGCTGTAAGGTCGATACCGTATTTGTCAAGACTTTCAAGGGTCTCATCCGCACTTTGCGACTCGATCTTTTGTCCGCCACGCATTGCTTCAAGATTCTTGGACAAATCCATGAGATCGACATACTTGCTTAAGATACCTTTTAAAGGTTCAGTCTTCATATTGGCCTGTAGCCATGCGTCTACAGCGATGAAACTATCTCCGTTTTGAACCATCCATGATTCAGCAGCCTCTAGAGACTGGGCAAAAGAACGCGAAATTCGGATGTTTTCTTTTGTCAACTGCGAACTTGTAGGCAGCTTGTTAGCCAGACTTTTAATATCAAGTTCGATGGCTGTCTTATCGACATTCATCTTGTTAAAGAGTTGCGATAACACCGATGAGGAGTTTGTCAGCTGTGCCCATAAAAAATGGCTCATCTCGACTTCTGCATTTTTATTATGCAATGCGAGCGAAATAGCCGACTCGATCGCTTCAGTCATCTGATGCGTAAGTTTTTCAAAAATATTCTTCATTATTAATCCTTTGTTGATATGCTTAGTATTATACAACTTTAGTCAGTTAGTGTCAAGTATGTTTTATTTTTTACAACCCAAAGGGTATCTTATCGCTATATTTCACAGCCCTTTATAGACATTTCAGTCACTTTTGCCTATAATCACCTCTTAAAAAATAATTTTTAATTTTGAAAGAAGTCTTATATGAAAAAGAACAAGATTATCGCTCTTGGTTTTGCTACCGTAGCGCTGACAGGGACATTATTATTCACCCCTGCCCTCTTTGCAAAAGAGGTACTCGACACTAATGATGTCTCTGTACAGACTTCACGATTACAGTCGCTTGCAAAGTTCACAAAGGTCCTTGGTCTGGTAGAAAAGTACAATGTCGACCCGGTGACGATAGAAGAGCTTATGGACAAAGCACTCAGCGGTATGCTTTCGAACCTTGATGCACACTCTTCTTTTTTAAATGCCAAACATTTTGAAAGTATGAAGATCCAGACAGACGGCGAATTCGGCGGTTTGGGTATCACTGTGGGTATCAAAGACGGTGCCTTGACAGTTATCGCACCGATTGAAGGTACTCCCGCAGACAAAGCCGGGCTAAAAGCCTCTGACATCATCTTGAAGATCGATGAGAAGTCCACCTTGAACATGACAATTGATGAAGCTGTATCGATCATGCGCGGTGAAAAAGGCACACCGATCAACCTTACTATCGTGCGCAAGAACGAGCCGAAGCCTTTCAGCGTTGATATCATCCGTGATACTATCGAGATACAGTCTGTCTATGCCAAGAGCATTGGCAATGACACACTTTACCTTCGTGTGACAAGTTTTGATAAAAAAGTCGTAGACGGTGTCAAAAAAGAGCTGAAAAAAGCATCCAATAAAAACAAAAGTATTATCCTTGACTTGAGAAACAATCCGGGTGGCCTGCTTGACCAAGCTGTCGGTCTGGTGGACCTTTTTGTCTCCGAAGGTGTGATCGTCTCTCAAAAAGGCAGAGAGAAAGAAGAGGAAAGAGTCTACTCAGCTACCTCATTCGGCACATACAAGGATGTTACTTTGGTCGTTTTGGTCAATGAAGGTTCCGCATCGGCTTCAGAGATCGTCTCCGGTGCCCTTCAGGATCATAAGCGTGCTGTCATCATCGGTGAGAACACCTTTGGAAAAGGATCAGTCCAAGTCATCCTTCCTATTACGGAAGAAGAGGCTATCAAGCTTACTATCGCTCGATACTACCTGCCAAGCGGACGTACTATTCAGGCTGTCGGTGTGAAACCGGATGTAGAAGTCCATCTAGGCGAGATCAAGACCTATGAAAATGGCTACAGCATCAAAGAAGCCGACTTGAAGAAACATCTTGAAGGCGAGTTAGCCAAAGTCGACGGCAAGACGCCTCCTAAAGACGAGAAGAAAAAAGACACAAGTATCATTACACTTGAGGATCTTGATAAAGACCTTCAACTCAAAGAAGCCGTAGGTATAGCCAAAGCACTACAGATCATGAAGGGAAAATAGAAAGCGTTCTTGGTCAATAGATCTAAAAAAAATACAACAAGTAAGGAAACATATTGAAAGCAATCGTAAATATTTCACTCAAAGCAGGTGTTCTCGACTCTCAGGGGAAAGCAGTTCATCATGCGCTTGACGCACTTAAGTTTGATGGCGTTGAAGACGTACGTGTAGGTAAGCAGATCATATTAAAACTCTCTTCAACGGATGAGGCAGCAGCAAAAAAAGAAGTGACAGAGATGTGTGAAGCACTTCTTGCGAATACGGTCATCGAAGATTATGATATCGAACTTATCAAGTAATGACACACCAAATTCAACAAGCGGCAGACTACAAGAATGTTCTGTCAAAGAGTCCTCTTTGGACTTGTTCAAAAAGGATCTATAAATGAAAGTA
>Ga0316204_10010736_pt1 | contig 11689 bp, 6 predicted proteins | sample 6monrhotite_MG_2_FD_205661 | JGI IMG/M metagenome (GOLD analysis project Ga0316204, IMG submission 205661) | Microbial mat bacterial communities from mineral coupon in-situ incubated in ocean water Damariscotta River, Maine, United States -... | ecosystem: Environmental > Aquatic > Marine >...
CGAGACTTAACTTCAACCATTGGACGTACATTTTCCAATGCCGCCTCAAGCACTTCCATTGGCTCTGCACCACTACGCTTCTCAACAACCTGATCCAGCGCACCATAGAGGATGCGTTCCGCAACAGACTTCTTGCCATCAACCATAACCATGTTGATGAATTTTGAGAGGACCTGACTTCCAAACTTAGGATCTGGCAGGACTTCGCGTTTTACTATGGCTCTTCTTCTTGGCATTGCTTTCTTCTCTCGTTACTCGGCATTAGCGCCGGAGATACTGTATATCGTTAATCTTTTTTCGTGATCAATTGTCGTAAGGTTAGCCCTTAGGACGCTTGGCACCATACTTAGAACGACCTTGACGTCGACTATCGACACCAGAGGCATCAAGACTGCCGCGTACCACGTGATAGCGCACACCAGGCAAGTCTTTAACACGACCACCACGAATCAGCACAACCGAGTGCTCCTGAAGGTTGTGACCCTCACCACCAATGTAGCTTGAAACTTCAAAACCATTGGTAAGGCGCACACGGGCAACCTTACGCAAAGCTGAGTTAGGCTTTTTTGGTGTAGTTGTGTATACACGAGTACACACACCACGTTTTTGAGGACATGCTTCCAAGGCAGGCACATTGCTTTTTTCAGCTTTGCGCTTGCGAGGCTTTCGTACTAACTGGTTGATTGTAGCCATTCAATTTTCCGTCTATTTAGACACAGAGTTTCATTGCTCTGACGTCAAAAATTCGAGTAACCGAGCCCTGTCGCACACCTAGTGCGCAACAATGAAGGATTTCGATCACTCGAACTCAATGTTTTATTCGTTAAGCGACTGCTTGTCGCACCTAGAACCGACCAATTTCTGGTGCGGCCTTCAGCGAAGAGGGCGAATTCTATGCGCCTACACAGCGCCTGTCAACAGAGATTGTGTAGTTTTCACATTCTTATTCATCTCAAATAAGAATGTGACGCAATACCTTATGGATCTAGCCTTCTTCTGACGTATTCAAGGCCTGCTTTATTGCCTCTTCTACCTCTTCAGTCGCCATCTCTACTTTTCCACGCTTGCTTTCAGCATCCGCCAATCTCTTTGCACGACGCTCTTTATGATGCGCCAAGCCAGTACCAGCAGGTATCAGTCGACCGACAATAACGTTTTCCTTCAGGCCATTAAGCGGATCACTCATTCCACGAACCGCTGCCTCAGTAAGAACACGCGTAGTCTCCTGGAAAGAAGCTGCTGAAATAAAGGAATCTGTTGCCAATGATGCCTTAGTGATACCCAACAGCAGGGGCTCAAAACGAGCTGTATGCTTGTTGGCTGCTTCCGCCTTTTCATTCTCATCAGCCAGACGAGAGCGATTTACCTGCTCACCTCGCAGCAATGAAGTTTCGCCGGCATCGACAATTTCCACCTTGCGTAGCATCTGACGAATGATAACTTCGATATGCTTATCATTGATCCCTACACCCTGTAGACGATAAACGTCCTGAATCTCTTTAACCAGATACTCAGCAAGATCGGTAACACCACGCAGACGCAGGATATCGTGTGGATTAAGCTCGCCATCGGCAATGACTTCACCTTTTTCAACGTGCTCACCCTCAAACACGTTAACGTGACGCCACTTTGGAATCAGCAGCTCGACAGTCTCACCGTCGGCCTGGGTAACAACCAAACGCTGCTTACCCTTGGTTTCTTTACCAAAACCAACCGTACCAGTAGCCTCTGCAAGAATCGCAGACTCTTTTGGTTTACGCGCCTCAAACAGGTCAGCAACGCGCGGCAGACCACCAGTGATATCACGTGTCTTGGATGATTCCTGAGGAATACGCGCCAATACGTCACCAACCCTCACTTCAGCACCGTCAGCTACACCGATGATCGCGCCACCTGGCAAGAAGTAGTGGGCTGGCAGGCTAGTGCCGGCGATATTGATATCGTTACCATCGGCATCGATCAATTTCACCATGGGACGCATGTCTTTACCCTGGGTAGGACGCTGCTTGGCATCGATAATGACAACTGAAGACAGGCCGGTAATATCATCCGTCTGCTTCTGAACCGTGACCCCATCAATGAAATCGACAAAGCGAAGCGTACCTGCCATCTCGGTAATAACAGGGTGAGTGTGCGGATCCCAGTTAGCAACCATCTGGCCGCCTTCAACTGCGTCACCTTCACGAACATCCAGTACAGCACCATAAGGTAGTTTGTAGCGCTCGCGCTCGCGCCCCACTTCATCAACCACGATGACCTCACCGGAACGTGATACAGCAACCAGTTTCTTGGCACTGTTTTCAACCGTCTTGATGTTATGCAGTTTTATTGAGCCTGAGTTCTTAGGTTCAATACTATTCACCGCAGCGGCCCGAGATGCCGCACCACCAATGTGGAAGGTACGCATGGTCAACTGTGTTCCAGGCTCACCGATAGACTGGGCAGCAATTACACCAACCGCCTCACCAATGTTGATTTGCTTACCACGCGCAAGATCACGACCGTAACAGGCGGCACAAATACCTTTGCGTGTATCACATGTAATCGCAGAACGAACAACTACCTGATCAATACCAACAGCCTCAAGCTCATCGACTACTGCCTCTTCCAGTACAGAACCCGTTTCACAAATAACTTCATTTGTACCTGGCTTCAAGACATCTTCAGCAGCAATACGACCCAAAATACGTTCGCGAAGCGGCTCAACAACATCACCACCTTCGATAATTGGCACCATCAACAGACCATTTTTGGTACCACAGTCCATCTCAGTTACAACGTTATCTTGTGCGACATCTACCAAACGACGAGTCAGGTAACCTGAATTAGCCGTTTTCAAAGCGGTATCAGCCAAACCCTTACGAGCACCGTGAGTTGAAATGAAGTACTGCAGTACATTCAGACCTTCACGGAAGTTCGCTGTAATTGGAGTTTCGATGATGGAGCCATCAGGCTTGGCCATCAGGCCTCGCATACCAGCTAGCTGACGAATCTGTGCAGCAGAGCCTCGAGCACCTGAGTCAGCCATCATGTAAATAGAGTTAAATGAATCCTGCTGCTCTGGATTACCCTCTCTATTAATGACAGTTTCTGTACCCAGCTCATCCATCATTGCTCGAGCAATCTGGTCGTTTGTGTGTGACCAAATATCGACAACCTTATTGTATCGCTCACCATTGGTAACCAGACCTGATGAGTATTGCTCCTGAATCTCTTTAACTTCTGATTCTGCAGCAGCCAGGATTTCGACCTTTGATGCCGGAATTACCATGTCATCGATACCGATCGACGCACCCGATTTAGCCGCCTGACTAAATCCAAGATACATAAGCTGGTCGGCAAAAACGACTGTGGATTTCAGACCGAGCTCACGGTAACACTCATTTACCAATTTTGAGATGGCCTTCTTATTCATCCCCTGGTTAACCAGGCTATAAGGGATACCTACTGGCACAATATCCCACAGGATGGCACGACCAACGGTTGTGTCTTTTACAACTATCGACTCAACGATATTACCGTCTTCGTCTTTAGCGCCTTCGACAATACGCACCTTTACGCGTGCATGCAGCTCAGCCGCGCCTGTTTCATAGGCACGACGCGCTTCAGCAATATCCGTGAAGGCCATGCCTTCACCCTTGGCATTGATACGGTCACGAGTCATGTAATACAGACCCAGTACCACGTCCTGCGTAGGCACGATTACTGGCTCACCATTTGCAGGCGAGAGCACATTATTTGATGCCATCATCAAAGTACGGGCTTCTAGCTGTGCTTCGATTGACAATGGTACGTGCACGGCCATCTGGTCGCCGTCAAAATCGGCGTTAAAAGCAGTACAAACCAAGGGATGCAGGTTAATCGCCTTACCTTCAATCAACACAGGCTCAAAAGCCTGGATGCCGAGACGGTGCAGAGTAGGCGCACGGTTCAGCATGATTGGGTGCTCACGGATAACCTCTTCAAGGATATCCCAAACCTCAGGCGCACCACGATCAACCAGCTTCTTAGCTGCCTTGATGGTTGTAGCCATTCCACGCAATTGAAGCTTAGAGAAAATGAATGGCTTGAAAAGCTCAAGTGCCATTTTCTTTGGTAGACCACACTGGTGCAGTTTTAGTGTAGGACCAACCACGATAACCGAACGGCCAGAGTAGTCGACACGCTTACCAAGCAAGTTCTGACGGAAGCGACCCTGCTTACCCTTGATCATGTCGGCCAAAGATTTAAGTGGACGTTTGTTGGTGCCTGTAATCGCACGACCGCGACGACCATTATCCAGCAAGGCATCAACAGATTCTTGCAGCATACGTTTTTCGTTACGCACGATAATGTCTGGAGCAGACAGATCAAGCAGACGATTCAAACGGTTGTTACGGTTAATAACACGACGGTAGAGATCATTAAGATCAGATGTTGCGAAACGACCACCATCCAGAGGCACCAGTGGGCGCAACTCAGGAGGCAGTACAGGCAACACGGTCAGAATCATCCATTCTGGACGATTACCTGAAGCGATCAGCGATTCCAGCAACTTGAGACGCTTGGCGATCTTTTTGATCTTGGTCTCTGAGTTGGTGGCCTCGATATCTTCACGCATGCGATCGATTTCTTTATCCATCTCAAGTGTGCGAAGCAGCTCAAAAACAGCCTCAGCACCCATTCGCGCGTCGAACTCATCACCATTTTCTTCAACACTTTCAAGGTATTGATCATCTGTCAGAAGCTGGAAACGCTCTAGCGGTGTCATGCCTGGATCGATAACAACATAGCTCTCGAAGTACAGTACGCGTTCAATATCGCGCAATGTCATATCTAACAGCAAACCAATTCGAGAAGGCAGTGACTTGAGGAACCAGATATGTGCAACCGGGCTGGCAAGGTCGATATGACCCATACGCTCGCGACGCACCTTGGATAGAGTTACTTCAACGCCACACTTCTCACACACAACACCTCGGTGCTTGAGACGCTTGTACTTTCCACACAGACATTCGTAATCCGAAACCGGGCCAAAAATCTTGGCACAGAACAAACCCTCACGCTCTGGCTTAAAGGTACGGTAATTGATGGTTTCCGGCTTTTTAACTTCACCGAAAGACCAGGAGCGAATCATCTCAGGCGAGGCCAGACCGATACGGATTGCATCGAATTCTTCGCTTTGGCCCTGTTGCTTTAGAAGCTTCAGAAGATCTTTCATGAATCTTGCTCCAGTTCAATGTTTATGCCCAACGAACGAATCTCCTTGACCAGTACGTTGAAGGATTCTGGCATACCGGCTTCCATTCTATGGTCACCATCGACGATGTTTTTATACATACGTGTACGGCCATTAACGTCATCCGACTTAACCGTCAGCATTTCCTGCAAGGTGTAAGAAGCACCGTAGGCCTCAAGTGCCCAGACTTCCATCTCACCGAAGCGCTGCCCACCAAATTGCGCCTTACCACCCAGCGGCTGCTGAGTAACCAGACTGTATGGGCCAGTTGAACGTGCATGCATCTTGTCATCAACCAGGTGGTTGAGCTTGATCATGTACATATAACCAACGGTAACGCGACGCTCGAAGGCTTCGCCAGTACGACCATCATATAGCTGTGTTTGACCATCAGAATCTTCTTCAGCCAGAGCCAGCATATGACGAATTTCATCTTCGTCTGCTCCGTCAAATACAGGTGTTGCCATAGGCACACCACCACGAAGATTGTTTGCCATTTCAAACAGCTCTTCGTCAGAAAAGCTCTTAAGATCTTCTTTTTTGCCGCTGGTGTTGTAAACCTCATCCAGGAAGGTCCGCAACTCTTTGGCTTTAACCTGGGCATCCAGCATGCGACCAATACGCTCACCGATTCCCTTGGCAGCAAAACCCAGATGGGTTTCAAGCACCTGACCGATGTTCATACGAGATGGAACACCGAGAGGGTTCAGCACGATATCAACCGGACGACCTTTTGCGTCAAAAGGCATATCTTCTACCGGTACAATGCGTGAAATAACACCCTTGTTGCCGTGACGACCTGCCATCTTGTCACCCGGCTGAATGCGGCGCTTAACAGCCACATAAACCTTGACCATCTTCAACACGCCAGGCGCTAGATCATCACCAGCTGTCAGCTTGCTTTTCTTTTCTTCGTAACGCTCACGGAAGTCTTCACGCTGCTGCTTAACCTGTGCAGCTATCGCTTCAAGCTTGGCCGCAGCTTCTTCATTCTGCAGGCGAATTTCCAGCCATTCCGCACGATCAAGATCTGCCAGGTAACTCTTGGTTACTTTTGAACCCGAACCCAGACCATTTGGACCACCTTCAGCAACCTTGTTCAGAAGAAGCTTCTCAACACGATCAAAGGTATCACCTTCCATAATGCGCAGCTGGTCATCCAGGTCTTTACGAACACTCTTTAATTCAGCCTCTTCAATCTGCAGGGCACGCGCATCTTTTTCAACACCATCACGTGTAAATACACGAACATCGATAACGGTACCGGCTTTACTTGATGAAACACGCTGCGACGTGTCTTTTACATCAGAGGCCTTTTCACCAAAGATCGCTCGCAGCAGCTTCTCTTCCGGTGTCAGCTGAGTCTCACCTTTAGGCGTGACCTTACCAACCAGAATGTCACCTTCTTTTACTTCTGCGCCCACATAAACAATACCGGACTCATCCAGCTTGGCCAGAGCAGCCTCGCCCACGCTAGGAATATCCCCCGTTATCTCTTCGGCACCAAGCTTGGTATCTCGTGCCATACAGGTAATTTCTTCGATATGAATAGTGGTAAAACGATCTTCTTTAACCACCTGCTCAGAGATAAGGATTGAATCCTCAAAGTTGTAACCATTCCACGGCATGAAGGCGATACGCATATTTTGACCCAGCGCCAACTCACCCATATCGGTGGAAGGACCATCAGCCATAACATCGCCACGCGCTACCGTATCACCTGTCGTAACCAAAGGACGCTGATTAATACAGGTATTTTGGTTTGAACGGGTGTACTTGGTCAGGTTGTAGATATCAACACCAGACTCACCAGCAATAGTCTCGTCATCACTCACACGGACAACAATACGTGCCGCATCGACAGTCTCGATAACACCGCCACGCCTAGCAACTACGGTAACACCCGAGTCAACAGCTACAGCACGCTCCATGCCTGTACCAACCAGTGGCTTTTGAGCGCGCAAAGTGGGAACTGCCTGGCGCTGCATGTTGGCACCCATGAGTGCGCGATTAGCGTCATCGTGCTCAAGGAACGGAATAATTGATGCCGCAACCGATACAATCTGCTTGGGTGAAACATCCATGTACTCGATATCGGCAGATGTCGAAAGGGTAAATTCATTTTGATGACGGCTTGAAATCAACTCGTCAGTAAACTTGCCCTTGCTGTCAAGGTTCGCGTTTGCCTGGGCAATCACGTAGCGACCTTCTTCGATAGCCGACAGGTAATCAATCTGATCGATTACTTTTCCATTTTCAACCTTACGATATGGCGTCTCAAGGAAACCATAACGGTTAGTACGGGCATACACCGCCAGCGAGTTAATCAGACCAATATTTGGCCCCTCAGGTGTCTCGATAGGACAAACACGACCATAGTGTGTCGGGTGAACGTCACGAACTTCAAAACCCGCACGCTCACGCGCCAAACCACCTGGGCCAAGCGCAGAAACACGACGCTTGTGCGTCACTTCTGACAATGGGTTGTTTTGGTCCATAAACTGGGAAAGCTGCGATGAACCAAAGAATTCTTTAATCGCTGCAGAGACTGGCTTCGCATTGATCATCTCTTGTGGCATCAAACCTTCAGATTCAGCCAGCGTCAAACGCTCCTTAACGGCACGCTCAACACGCACCAGACCAACGCGGAACTGGTTTTCAGCCATCTCGCCAACACAACGCACACGACGGTTACCGAGGTGATCGATGTCATCAACAATGCCTTTACCGTCCCGGATATCAACCAAGGTCTTCATGACCTCCATGATGTCAGAGCGTTCGCCATTTTCAGCAACCAGTTGCTTGCTGGTTGCGTCATCCTTACCACCGAAGTACTTAGGATCATAAAGGACGCCAACACCTTCGGCCTCATCACGACCCAGACGACGATTGAACTTCATACGACCAACCGCAGACAGGTCGTAACGGTCACTGCTGAAGAACAGATTATGGAACAGATTCTGCGCAGCATCTTTTGTTGGTGGCTCACCAGGACGCATCATGCGATAAATCTCGATCATCGCTTCCAAGGCATTACTACTTGGGTCAATACGCAGGGTATCTGAAATATATGGACCAGCATCCAGATCGTTGGTGAACAACGTTCTAATTTCTTTAACGCCCTTTTCAATCAACAGATCAATCAGCTCTTCTGTTAATTCATCATTGGCACTCGCCAGCAGCTCACCGGTTTCTTCGTCGGCAATATCATGTGCCAGACGTTTTTCTACCAAGTACTCACGAGGCACTTCGAGCTTTTTCACACCAGCCTTTTCAAGCTGCTTGATATGACGCGCAGTAATGCGCTTACCGGCTTCGACGATAACTTCTTTCTTGGCAGAAATATCAAATGAAGCAGTCTCACCACGCAGGCGCGAAGGCACCAGCGCAAGCTGAACCTTCTTTTCGCTTAACGCGATAGTGTCCATTTCAAAGAAACTAGCAAGAATTTCTTCAGTACCGTAACCCAGCGCACGCAACAAGATGGTTGCAGGCAGCTTACGACGACGGTCGATACGTACGAATACAGCATCTTTAGGATCAAATTCAAAGTCCAGCCAGGAACCACGGTATGGAATAACACGTGCAGAGAACAGCAGCTTACCCGAAGAGTGCGTCTTACCCTTGTCGTGATCAAAGAACACACCTGGCGAACGGTGCAACTGAGACACAATGACCCGCTCTGTACCATTGATAACAAAAGTACCGTTATCCGTCATGAGTGGCATTTCACCCATGTAGATCTCTTGTTCTTTAATGTCTTTTACCTGCTTCGCGCCAGCTGGTGCATCTTTATCGTAGATAACCAGACGAACAAGCACGCGCAGCGGTGCAGCATAGGTGGCACCACGCTGTTGACATTCGCGCACATCAAATACGGGCTCACCTAATCGGTAATGCACATACTCAAGTGCCGCGCTGCCAGAATAACTGACAATCGGAAATACAGAGTTGAACGCAGCATCCAGGCCCTGGCGATTTCGCTCGCCAGGTGCCTTGTCTGCTTGCAAGAAACTACGATAGGACTCGATTTGAGTTGCCAGGAGGTACGGAACCTCAAGGATACTCGTGCGTTTACCGAAGTCTTTACGGATACGTTTTTTCTCAGTGAACGAATAGGCCATTCTTGCCTTCCCTCATCTCATAACGCTGCGATATAACCGATTTCACAGCCCGTCACGCAGGTAACGAACTGCTTGCATACGCTTTGCGTACGCTGAATTCTTGTGGTACTCCAAACAAGGCCTGAAGTACCTATTCAACCCACAAACAGGAAAAGGCCGGCGGCTTTTCAGCCACCAGCCCGTTCCTATTTGCGGTTGAACGCTACCAAGTCTTACTTGACTTCTACAGTAGCGCCAGCCTCTTCCAAGGTCTTCTTAGCTTCTTCAGCTTCGTCCTTAGATACACCTTCCTTAACAGGAGTAGGTGCACCCTCAACGGCGCCTTTAGCTTCTTTCAGACCAAGGCCAGTAATGCCGCGAACAGCTTTGATAACAGATACTTTGTTATCACCGAAGCCAGTCAGGATTACGTCGAACTCAGTTTGTTCAGCGGCTGCAGCGGCATCACCACCAGCAGCAGGTGCAGCAGCAACAGCTGCAGCAGCGGTTACGCCAAATTTTTCTTCCATTGCTTCAATTAACTCAACAACTTCCATTACGGACATGCTGGCAATGGCTTCCAAGATATCTTCTTTAGACATCATAAACTCCAATTAAATAATGCTTTAGCTCAAAAAGGGGATAAGGAATCAGCTTAAAAATTAAGCTGCGTCCTTTGCGTCGCGAACTGCTGCCACAGTGCGAACCAATTTGCCCGGTACTTCGTTCATGGTCTGCGCCAGTTTGGTAACTGGTGCTTTCATGACAGACATCAGCATGCTGATGGCCTGATCGTACGTAGGCATCTTTGCCAATACATCGATTTGTGATGCATCGAGCTGCTTACCACCGATGGCCAACATGGTCACCTGCAGCTTATCGTGCTCTTTAGCAAAGTCTTTGATTACGCGTCCAGCAGCGCCTGGGTCTTCCTGTGAGAATGCCAAAACCAATGGTCCGGTTAGGCCTTCTGCCATACATTCAAACTCAGTTCCTTCAACTGCGCGACGAGCCAACGAGTTTTTCACAACACGAAGATAAACTCCCTCTTTACGTGCGTTAGCACGTAATTCGGTCATATCAACAACGCTTATGCCTCGATACTCGGCCGCAACAGCTGAAAATGCACTGCTTGCTACGTCAGCAACTTCGGCGACGATGGCTTGTTTTTGCTCAAAATTGAGTGCCAAAGTCGTCTCTCCCGACAATGATGGGGCTTCCACCCCGTTAAACACCATGAAGCCGAACCATTTCGACCCCACATTTTCGGTGCACCATCATCGGAAAAAACCGATTCTGGAGCGCCATCTACGTAGGAAATTAAGCCAGCAAGCCAGCACCTACGGTCTTTGATAGCAACTAGAGCAAGCCCTAGCGCCCCACAAAGTTTGGTAATAAAGACAGATCAAACAATCTCTCTTCTTGTTCACGCGCAACTTGCGTTACGCGTAAAAATTAATTGATATTCAGGCTACCCTGATCAAGAACCAGACCAGGCCCCATAGTAGAAGATACAGTGATCTTCTTTAGGTACACGCCCTTTGCTGCACTTGGCTTAAGCTTTTTCACTTCATTCAACACTGCTTCTAAATTCTCAATCAAAGCAGAAGGAGCAAAGTCAGCCTTACCTATTGAGGCGTGAATGATGCCAGCCTTGTCGGTACGGAAACGCGCCTGACCTGATTTGGCATTCTTAACCGCGTCAGCAACATTAGGCGTAACAGTACCCACTTTTGGGTTTGGCATAAGACCACGAGGACCCAGGATCTGACCAAGCTGACCAACAACACGCATCGCATCTGGAGACGCAATCACGACGTCAAAATCCATCTTGCCCGCCTTAACATCAGCAGCAAGATCATCCATACCTACGATATCTGCACCAGCAGCCGTTGCCGCATCAGCATTTGGACCCTGAGTAAACACAGCAACACGCACTTCTTTACCGCTACCAGCAGGCAACAAGGTAGAACCGCGCACAACCTGATCTGATTTACGGGGATCAACACCCAGATTTACCGCAACATCGACTGTCTCGCCGAACTTCACGCTAGACAAATCATTTAACAATTTGAATGCATCATCCGCCGCATACAACTTGCCTTCTTCAACTTTTTCGTTGATCGCCTTTTGGCGCTTAGACAACTTAGCCATCACTCAACACCTTCTACATTCAGACCCATGCTACGAGCAGAACCCGCAATCGTACGTACTGCGGCATCCATATCAGCTGCCGTCAGATCAGCTTCTTTAGTAGTAGCAATTTCTACCAGTTGCGCACGGGTAACTGTGCCAACCTTTTCTGTATTAGGACGACCAGAACCTTTAGCCAGACCCGCCGCCTTCTTCAGCAATACCGAAGCCGGTG
>Ga0316204_10010739_pt1 | contig 11685 bp, 7 predicted proteins | sample 6monrhotite_MG_2_FD_205661 | JGI IMG/M metagenome (GOLD analysis project Ga0316204, IMG submission 205661) | Microbial mat bacterial communities from mineral coupon in-situ incubated in ocean water Damariscotta River, Maine, United States -... | ecosystem: Environmental > Aquatic > Marine >...
GCAAGATAGCCCATTTTTTACCATCAAGTAAACCGCCGCAAATAGTGATGGTTAAAATAATTCCAAGCACAAATATAACCTGCATAGTTTTATCAAAGTTCGAAACATTAAAAAGAAAAAATGCAGTACCGCCTAATGCCATAAGATATTGTATAAATACATAGATATTCATGGGCATAGAGGACTTATGTTCGTATTTAACATAGTACTTCTTGTCAACCTCAGGGGCTGCCTGATAGCCGCCCATATAATCAGGAAACCAACCCGGTTTTTTAAATAGTATTTTCAGTTTGTCCTTAAATGTTTTGGCTTGCTGTACCCAGCCTGCAAGTAGGACATAGTGTTTTAAATTGACCCAAACCGGATTCCAGCTATTGGTAGGTGTGGTTATTCCATAGGTAGGGGTTTCTTCTTCTACCTGAAACGTTCCAAACATTTTGTCCCAAATTATAAATACACCTGCATGATTCTTATCAATATATTTTGGATCTCTGCCATGATGGACTCTATGATGGGAGGGAGTATTGAACAGCCACTCTAAAGGCCCCAGTTTTCCAATAGTCTCTGTGTGTATCCAGAATTGATAAACGGTATTTAGAGCACTGATAAGTACAAAAACTACCGGATCGAACCCTAACAACGCTAACGGTAAGTAAAAATAGAAAGTCCATAGCACCTGAAAGGTTCCCTGCCTGAGTGCTACTGAAAAGTTATAATCTTCGCTTTGGTGATGAACCACATGTCCTCCCCAAAAAAGATTTATCTCATGGCTCATCCGATGTGCCCAATAATAGCAAAAGTCAACAGCAAAAAATAGCAGTACAACAGTAATCCAATGATTCGGGATTGTAAATAGTCGTAAAGAGTCATAGATCAACACATATATACTGATGGATAGTACCTTTAGAAATAGCCCTGTTAATTGTTGTGTAATCCCACATGAGATATTTGTAAGGGCATCACTAAAACGATAAATAGTTCTTTTTGAAACCCATTGTACGATTAATTCTATGCCAATTAGCAGGAAATAAATTGGAATGGACAGAATAATAGGATTGATATTCATTGGGTTATCTCAAATCTAAAATTATAAATAAATACGATAATCCGTATAGTCATCAATTAAATTTACACTAATTTTGAATCCATAAATGAGTATATGATATGGTCAGATTTTCAAAGGCATTTTGGTATATTTCAATCGTATTCTTCCTGATTTCACTATTTTATTTTTATGCAGGAATGACAGAGCGCACTACTTATTCGGGTAGTTTGGGAGTATTGAATTCGATAAATAGCCATCAACTTTTTTACATATCACTGGGAACCGTAGTTATCATAAATGTTCTATGCGTTTCACTGGTAAAACTATTGTCCTTAAAGAAAATGAATGGACTTTTATTAGACCTATGGAACGGCGGTTTGTATGGGTTTGCTGCGATGGCAAACTTTTTTATGATTTCTTCTCTATTTACTCTTTTGTTCATTGAAAATGAAATGAGTAATCTTTATTATCTTGCTTATATCGGCCCGGTAATTCTAGTAGGCTGGCTTGTTATATTTCTGGTTAACTTATTCCAAACCCTTCCGAAGATAAAAAAATCAATTTAGTAGAAATATTGTTTATCAATATAGTAACCTGATAATAAATTGATTACCTGATTTCAGGTGAATAATTACTTGATTTGGCTCAATTAAAATAGTTTTTGACAACTCGAATACTTCATTAAATTTAAGTGTAATTTAGTCTATTAATAATCAGAATAGCTGTTTAATGGGAAAGCAAAATGGAGTAGGGGCATACACGGAAGACAGTATACGATCCCTGGAACCCAATGAGCATATCAGGCTCAGGCCGGGTATGTATATTGGTAAACTTGGGGATGGGTCTGCGAATGACGATGGAATCTATGTTTTGGTCAAAGAGGTGGTGGATAACTGCATCGACGAACACGTCATGGGGTTTGGAAGAGTTATTGAGATCAAAGTGGGCAGTCACCGAGTGGATATTCGGGATTATGGTCGGGGTATTCCACTAGGAAAGGTTGTGGATTGTGTTTCCAAAATAAATACTGGTGGAAAATATGATTCCTCAGTATTTCAAAAGTCTGTTGGGCTTAATGGAGTCGGGTCAAAGGCCGTAAATGCATTGTCTTCTTATTTTAAAGTTCAAAGTTTTCGTGAGGGTAAGGTTAAAATTGCGGAATTTTCGCAAGGCAACTTGACGAATGATCAAAAGATTCAATCTTCTTCCGGAAGAAATGGAACGCAGGTATCCTTCGAGCCTGATCCAGAGATATTCAAGAATTTTCAATTCATACCGGAGTATTTAGAGAATCAGATTTGGAATTACGCCTATTTGAATGCAGGCCTTACGTTAAACTTCAATAGTAAGAAGTATCATTCAGAAAATGGATTGCTGGATCTGTTAAAGAATAAAACAGATGAAGAAAACTTAAGATATCCCATAATTCATATCAAAGGAGAGGATATTGAAGTTGCGATAACGCATTCTAATCAATATGGAGAAGAATATTATTCCTTTGTAAATGGGCAGTTTACAACGCAGGGAGGAACGCATTTATCTGCACTTCGGGAAGCAGTAGTAAAAACGATTAGGGATTTCTATAAGAAAGATTTTGATGCAGCGGACATTAGAGGTTCCATTGTAGCTGCCATATCAGTAAGAGTTCAGGAGCCAGTCTTTGAATCTCAAACTAAAACCAAGCTTGGATCCATTAATGTAGCTCCTGATGGGCCTACAATGCGTTCTTTTGTCAACGATTTTATCAAAAGAGAACTGGATCATCATCTTCATCGAAGCAGTGCAGTAGCCGATGCATTATTAAAGCGAATTATGCAATCGGAGCGGGAGCGAAAGGAGATAGCCGGCATTAAAAAACTTGCGAATGAAAGGGCTAAGAAGGCCAATTTGCATAATAAGAAATTAAGAGATTGTAGAATTCATCTGAATGATAAAAAAGGAGATCTGGTTAATGAGACCATGATTTTTATTACGGAGGGTGATTCTGCAAGTGGGTCCATAACCAAATCGAGGAATGTTCAGACCCAGGCAGTATTCAGTTTACGGGGGAAACCATTGAATACTTTTGGGAAGACCAAAAAGATCGTTTATGAGAATGAAGAGTTCAATCTACTTCAGCATGCTTTAAACATTGAAGACGGCATTGATGGCCTCAGATACCGGAAAATTGTGATTGCTACCGATGCCGATGTTGATGGAATGCACATTCGTCTGTTATTGCTCACCTTTTTCCTTCAGTTTTTCCCTGACCTGGTTAGAAACAATCATCTTTATGTATTGGATACCCCATTGTTCAGAGTCAGAAATAAAAAGGAAACCATTTATTGCTATTCAGAAGCAGAAAAACAAGCGGCAATTAATAAACTAGGAAATAACCCTGAAATAACAAGATTTAAAGGTTTAGGAGAAATCTCTCCTGATGAATTCGGAGGGTTTATTGGCACGGATATTAAGCTAGAGCCTATTATTTTGAACAAGGAAACCTCTATACAACAACTACTTACTTTTTATATGGGTTCTAATACCCCTGAACGTCAAAATTTTATTATCGACCAACTTAGAGTTGAAAAAGAACTGGTGGAAGAGACGATATGAGTGAAAAAGATCTAACAGAAGACGAAAAGCACAATAATGAGGAAATACATGGCAAGATACCCGTATCTGGAATGTATAAGAACTGGTTTCTTGATTATGCCTCCTATGTGATTCTTGAGCGTGCTGTTCCTGCAGCATATGATGGCCTTAAGCCTGTTCAGCGTAGAATTCTCCATTCTATGAAGGATATGGATGATGGACGTTACAACAAAGTCGCAAACATTATAGGGCATACTATGCAATATCATCCACATGGGGATGCTTCCATAGGTGATGCCATAACTAATATTGGTCAAAAGGATCTGCTGATTGACACTCAGGGGAACTGGGGCGATATACGAACAGGGGATGGGGCTGCTGCACCAAGGTATATTGAAGCTCGTCTTTCAAAATTTGCCTTGGAGGTAGTATTCAATCCACAGACTACTGAGTGGCAGCTGTCTTACGATGGAAGGAAAAAAGAGCCGATCATACTGCCTGTTAAGTTTCCACTTTTACTTGCGCAAGGAGTTGAGGGGATTGCGGTGGGATTGTCAACCAAAGTGCTGCCTCATAATTTTATTGAATTAATAGATGCCTCCATTTCTTATTTGAAAAATAAGAAAGTGGATATTTATCCTGACTTTCCTACCGGAGGTCAAGCTGATTTTTCGGATTATAATGAAGGACTTAGAGGAGGTAAGGTTCGTATTAGAGCAAAGATTGAATCAGGAGAGAAGAATACCTTGATTGTTAAGGAGATACCTTTTTCTACAACCACCACGGGAATTATTGATTCTATCATTAAAGCCAACGATAAAGGAAAGATTAAAATAAAGAAAGTTGTAGATAATACAGCCAAGGATGTAGAGATACAAATCACATTAGCTTCGGGTCAATCTCCAGATATTACAATTGATGCGCTGTATGCATTTACAGATTGTGAGGTTTCAATTTCGCCCAACTCCTGTGTGATTTTGGAGGATAAGCCGGTATTTATGTCGGTAAATAAAATCCTAAAGTTATGCACAGACAGTACTTTGGATTTACTGAAGCGTGAACTTGAAATTAAGAAGGCCTCTCTTTTGGAAAAAATATTGTTTTCCTCCTTAGAAAAGATATTCATTGAGAACAGAATTTATCGGGATATTGAAGAATGTGAGACCTGGGAATCGGTACTGGAAACCATTGACAAAGGTTTGGATCCGTTCAAAAAACAGTTTTACAGGAAAATCATCACAGATGATATTGTAAAACTTACCGAAATTAAGATCAAAAGAATTTCAAGATTCGATGCTTTTAAGGCTGATGAGTTAATGAAAAGGCTAGAGGAGGAGTTAAAGGAAGTAAATCACCATCTCGAGAATCTGGTCACCTTCGCGATTGATTACTTTAAAAATCTAAAAGATAAGTATGGTGCAGGTCGAGAGCGGAAAACAGAAATTCAAAAATTTGATACCATCACCGCTACCGTAGTCGCGGCAAATAATCAAAAGCTATATGTAAACCGAAGTGAAGGGTTTGCTGGGTATGGTTTAAAGAAAGAAGAATTCATAAGTGAATGCTCGGACCTTGACGATATCATCGCCATTCGAAAGGATGGAAAATTCAAGGTTTCAAGAATTACGGATAAAATATTTATGGGTAAGGATATTTTGCACGTAGGAGTATGGAAAAAAGGGGATGAAAGAATGGTTTACAACTTGATTTACGTGGATTCTAAGTCTGGTAAATCAATGGTGAAAAGATTTAATATAACTGCTATTACCCGTGACAAAGAATATGATCTGACTAAAGGAGGAGATAAATCCAAAGTTCATTATCTCTCCGCTAATCCCAATGGTGAGGCGGAAGTAGTTACGATTAAACTAACAGCTGGATGTACTGCACGAAAGAAAATTTTTGATTTTGACTTCTCTGAATTGGAGATCAAAGGTAGAGGCGCGGGAGGAAATACGCTTACCAGATATCCAGTGAGGAGAGTAGACTTCAAATCTGAAGGTCAGTCTACTTTGAGTGGCTTGGATCTTTGGTATGACCCTGCTGTTGGGAGGCTCAATAAAGAAAAGAGAGGGGAATATATTGGTAATTTCGATGCTGAAGACCGTATTGTAGTATTTTATAACGACGGGTCATATGAGCTAACCAATTATGAATTAACCAACCGATACGAAACCGATAGGGTACTTCATCTTACTAAACTTGAGGAAAAACTTGTAGCAAGTGTAATCTATCTGGAAGGTGATAGCAAAACGTATTATGTAAAGCGGTTTCAAGTTGAAACTACTACTCTGGATAAGAATTTTAATTTTATTTCAGAGAGCAAAGGGTCAAAACTAGAAATATTCAGTATAGCTGTAAATCCCGAAGTAGAGGTAAATCATTTAAAGGGCAAAACTAAGGATAAAGTAACAGAGAAGGTCAACCTGAAGGATTTTATTGACATCAAAGGCTGGAAAGCAGTTGGGAATAAGTTACCGTTTAACACAATAAAGAAGATCACCTTACTGGGGGAGGAAACTGTAAAGTCCAAAGCAAAACCGGTAAAAATGGAAGCACTGGTAAATCAGAATACCAAAACGGAGAAAAGTGAAAAAAGTAAGGAGTTAAGCACGGAGAAAAAGGTAAGTAAAACCAATTCAAATTCTAGAGGGGAAATGCCAGCCAAAAAGGAAAATACCAGTACCGTTGATAAGGGGTTTGATGTGGGTGAAACCATTGAATTTGAAGTAGAAAAACCTGATCAGGATAAGAAAGACCAATTGGGCTTATTTTAATGAAGCAAAAACTCACCAAAGAGTTGATTGAGTATTTCGAGGAATATGTGACATTGCATAAGCAGCAATTGATTTCTACTATTCTTAGTAAAAGAACTCGACATCTTACCGTCGTTTTAGAAGATATTTTTAAACCACATAATGCCAGTGCCGTAATAAGAACTTGTGAGTGTCTTGGGATTCAAGATTTGCATGTTATTGAGCAAGTAAATTCGTATGCACCCAATCCATATGTAACCCGAGGCGCTACCAAATGGATGAGTCTTTATAACTATTCAGATTCCGCTTCCTGCTTAGCATCTTTGAAGGATAAGGGCTATCGAATTGCGGTGACTACTCCTGATGAAAATGCAATTAGTTATAAGGAATTTGATTTATCCAAGCCTTTTGCAATGGTATTTGGTACAGAATTTACTGGAGTGAGTGATGCTGTAAAAGAGCAAGCAGATGAGTTTATATATATACCTATGGTAGGATTTACTGAAAGTTTAAATATATCTGTAAGTGCTGCAATACTTTTGGAAGAATTTAGTTCAAGATTAAGAGAGACGGATGTAAAATGGGAACTTACTTCAGAGGAAAAGACGGAACTTACGTTAATATGGTATAAAAATATTGTAAAAAGATCGGAATTACTTGAACAAAGATTCCTGAGTGAGAAAAATTAAAAAGATATCGAATTTTTTATTTAGGGCCCCACTGGTTATTTTCCTACTATTGGTGCTTAGTAATCTCTATATTATTATAAAGGGCAGTGACTTTATACATGCCTCAACAGATGAGATAACCCCTAAAAATGTGGCTCTGGTTTTGGGTACCAGCAAAAGCCAACGGAATGGAGATCGAAATCCGTTTTTTTACAATAGAATCAATGCTGCTTTTGAGCTATACGAGGCAGGAAAGGTAAAGCATTTTATACTAAGCGGTGATAATCGTGAAAAGTATTATAATGAACCCATGGATATGAAGAAGGCTCTTATGGAACTAGGGGTACCTGATTCCTTAATAACCCTTGATTATGCCGGGTTGAGTACTCTTGATTCTGTGGTAAGGGCGAAACTTATATTTGGTCAGGATAATATTCTGGTCGTTACCCAGAAATTCCACAGTTACAGAACTATATTTTTATGTCATGCTTTTGATGTCAATGCTGAGGTATATTTGGCAGCCTCAATCCCGGTTCGTCACGCGAAATGGGTTCACCTTAGAGAATTTTTTGCAAGACCAAGGGCCATACTTGATGTATATCTAATCCATAGGACTCCGAAACATTTAGGCGAAAAAATCGATATTACTAAGAACTGATCATTCCTTTTAAACAATATTTTGCAAGTCTTTTGGTTAATAATCCGATCTTTGCAACTGATTTTAATGATGAACTACTCAAAGAGTAACCATATTATTTATTTAACGGCGTTGTTATTCCTTCTTCCCTTTTTATCCTATTCACAGGTAACAACGGTAAGTGGTAAGATTATAGATGCTGATTCTGGGGATCCTATTCCGTTTGTAAATGTCGTTTTTAAGGGCTCAACCAATGGGACTTCTACAGATTTTGACGGGTATTATTCAATCTCCACCCGAAATGCTAAAGATACCCTTACCGCCTCTTATATTGGTTATGTCTCTCGCTCTAAGCCGGTTAGGATTGGAGAAAAGCAGATTATTAATTTTCAATTATCCGAAGAGACCATTGGTCTGGATGAAGTAGTGTTTACTGCTTCTGAAAATCCGGCATTTCCAATTATGCGAAATGTAATTCTTAATAAAAAAAGGAATGATAAAAGGTCATTATCGGCCTTTGAGTATGAAAACTATACCAAAATTGAGATTGATATTGATCAGATTTCGGAAGAGTTGAAGCAAAAGAAGATGTGGCAGCAGATTTCTCAGATGATGGATAGTCTTGAGACAATTGCAGGGGAGGATGGAAAACCAATTTTACCGTTATTTATTTCAGAATCCATTTCACAATATTACCAAAATAATAACCCAGAGTTACGAAAGGAAAACCTGATAAAGTCCAAGATAACTGGAGTAGGAGTAGAAGATGCTTCATTTGTATCTCAATTTCTGGGTACATCCTATCAACAATATAATTTCTACCAGAATTGGATGACTATAGTAAAAAAGGAATTCATTTCTCCTATAGCCGATGGTTGGAAAGGGTATTACGATTATTACTTGACTGACAGTCTCATGGTAGATGGTCATTTTTGTTATAAGATTGAAGTTTTTCCTAAAAGAAAGGAAGATTTAGCATTTACAGGAATTATTTGGATTACTAAGAAGGAGTATGCACTTCGACAGATTGATGTAAGTATACCAAAATCAGCCAATCTCAATTATATAGAAAAAATAAAGATTCAACAAAAGCTGGAGCCAACGGAAGCGGGTGCATGGATTCCAGGTAAAACGAGAGTATTGATTGATGTAAGCGAGATTTCCAAAAAATCAGCGGGCATGCTCTTCAAGTTTTATATGTCTAATAAGGATTTCGTAGTTAATAAGCCACACGATAATAAATTTTTCACCTATCCAATTGAAATTGAAGCAGATTTCAGGGAACAAAAGGAAGACTACTGGATGGATCATCGCCATGACTCTCTGACCCTTTCGGAGAGGAATGTTTATGCAATGATTGATACCTTGAAGAATATTCCCAAGATTAAGACCTATGTGGACATTTTTGAAATTATTGTGAGCGGGTATTTTAAAGCTGGGATGTTTGATATTGGACCTTATTTATCGCTATTGGCAATTAATAATGTTGAAGGAAACCGCTTCAGAATAGGCTTCAAAACCAATATTGATTTTAGTGATAAGTGGGTATTAAAAGGCTATGCTGCCTATGGAACCCGGGATGAACGATTTAAATACGGAGGCTCGGCACAATACTTCATTACTAAGAAACCATGGACAACAGTTACCGTGGGAGGCTCCTATGAAATTGAACAGGTAGGAATCAGCAAAGAAGCCTTGAAAGATAACCCAATCTTTTTTGCAGCTACTCGGAACGGGGATTTAAGAAGACCTTATCTAAATTCAGAAGGGTATTTAAGTCTTCAGACTGATGTGCGGAAAGGCTTAACCCAACGGGTTACACTTAGGTATAATTATTTTGATCCTCTGTTTACTTTTGCTTACAAGACTGACCCCAGTAGTTCAGATTCACCACTTGCCAGCCAGTATGGTGTATCTGAAATTCAGTTTACTACACGGTTTGCCAAAGATGAGATTATGGTTTACTATGATAATGAGCGTCGTAGTATAGGTAATCGAAGATGGCCAATATTTACACTGAATTACACGTATGGAGTTAAAGGATTATTTGGAGGAGACCTGGAATATCACCGTCTTTCGTTTAATGTAAAACAATCACTCAAGATGGGTAAATTAGGCAGATCCTTCTATTCGGTCACCGCAGGTCATGATTTCTCCAATGTTCCTTATCCCTTGCTAAGCGTGCATCTTGGAAATGAATCAGTATTCTTCAGTTCTGGTACATTTAACCTGATGAACTTTTTTGAATTCGTAAGTGATTCCTATGTGTCTGTAAAATATCAGCATAAATTTGATGGATTAATCTTAAATCGTATTCCACTAATGCGCAAGTTAAAGTGGAGACTTGTGGGAGTAGCCAATGCTTTATATGGTGGAATCAGACAAGAAAATATTGACATTATTCCTGAGTTCAATGAAGCAGGAGAGCCAGTTCCAGGTTTTAATTCACTGGAAGATAAACCCTATGTAGAAGTAGGCTATGGAATCGAAAATATTTTCAAGGTAATAAGAATTGATGCCTATCATAGATTGACCTATTTAGATAATCCGGATATCTCTAAATTTGCAGTCAAAATTAATTTTCAATTCATCCTATAACAAATCCACCATTAAGGATTTGTTATGTTTAAGAAATATCTCTTATTTTTACAAACGTTATAAGCTAAAACCCACGAATGTTTGACTTTTTTTCTGATGGAAGTTACTATGAATTCCCATCTATCGAGGCTACTATTTTTGCACTGTTGCTCGCATTTGTGCTGAGCACAATAGTTGCATTTACTCATAAGCAAACCTATAAAGGAGTTGGATACTCATGGCAGTTTTTTCAGGCTCTGGTATTAGCTTCCATTGTTTCAGCTATGATTATGATGGCAATTGGAGATAGTCTGGCCCGAGGATTAGGTATGTTGGGAGCGTTAGCAATTATCCGATTTAGAACTTTACTTAGAGATCCAAGGAATATAATTTTCATTTTTGCTGCGCTTTCTATTGGAATAGCTACCGGAGTATATGGATTTGCTATTGCTATTTCAGGCACACTGATCTTTTGTTCTATAGCTGTGGTACTCTCTATTTATGCTTCCCCAATGGGGACTTCCAGAGAAAATATACTGGTGTTTGGGTTAGAGAATGAAGATGACCTGGCAGAAATTGATCGGCTAATAAAAGAAAATACGGTCAAACATAAATTGGTCTCGGTATCGCATAATAAACAGGGAGCTTATCGCTATGAATTTCTTATTCGACTAAAGGAAGATGTGGATCAGACCAGACTTTTCCATTTATTGGATAGTAAGGAATTACTTTTAAATGTTAGAATTACCAATCAGGAAGATTTGGAAACACTATGATCAAGAAGAACCACATATTTTTGGCATTCTGGATTGCAATTATTGTTGTCTTATTAGTCTTTTCTATTAAGTTTAAAACCTCCGATGATGCGATTGTAGCAGTGGTTGAACCTCAACGGGTGGTTATCAGTTTTCCTAAACCTGTTAAGCTCGAAAAAATAAATGTAGTGCCCGGACAAAAAGTAAACCAGGGAGATACACTATTTATAGCAGACCGTCCGAATCTTTTACTGGATATTGAAAATAACCATAAATCATTGAATTCAGCGGAAGTTGAAATGGGAAATCTTAAGATTAAGGCACAGTCTGAACTGAGCATTACCAGGATAGAGAAACGAAATAAACTGAATGAGATTGATAAGGATATTAACCAGATACAGTCTCAAATTGATTTTAATAAGAGAAGAATGCAGCAATTAAAAAGCCTTAGTGATAAGGATATTAAGGAAGATCCTGCAGATTCTCCAGCTGTATTGCGACTGAAGGCATTAAAAGAAGAAAGGGTCCATACGGTAAGTTATTATGAGTTGATTTTTGAACAGATTGATGCAAGGCGAAAAGCAGAAACCGCATTGCTAAATTTTAAGATTGATCAGTTTAAGCGGGAGCTGGTTGTATTACTGGAAGAGCAAAGACAACTAATCCAATTAGC
>Ga0316204_10010740_pt1 | contig 11683 bp, 10 predicted proteins | sample 6monrhotite_MG_2_FD_205661 | JGI IMG/M metagenome (GOLD analysis project Ga0316204, IMG submission 205661) | Microbial mat bacterial communities from mineral coupon in-situ incubated in ocean water Damariscotta River, Maine, United States -... | ecosystem: Environmental > Aquatic > Marine >...
CCCGACGAGGACTTAATGAAGAATCAAGTATTACAAGGACTGGCAGGCGCTGCTCTGTCTGTTTTTATGCTCTCCGGCACAAGCTTCGCCGCCTCTGAAGCCAACAGGATAAATGTTCAGGCGACGGGCAACGTTCCCCTGCAACTCAATGTTTTTGAATGCGGCAGGGTGCTGGCGCGCGACATCTCGATTTTCAATCCCGCCGCCGACAAGGGCGTGTCTATGAAGATGGCTGTGCCCTGCTATCTGATCACACACCCCAAAGGCACGGTTTTCTGGGATGGCGGTCTGCCCGATGCCCTGATCGACAAAAAGGACGGCCTGGAATATTACGAAGGTGCCTTTAACTTTTCGGTTAAAAAGACCCTGATATCCCAACTGGAAGAGATCAATATCAAACCGTCCGATATTGATTTTCTCGCCCTTTCCCACCTGCATGTTGATCATGCCGGTAACGCCAACTACTTCTCCGAATCGACGTGGCTGGTCCAGGATAATGAACGTACAATTGCTTTCAGCAAAGATGCTGGAAATTACGGTTTTATCCCGCATGACTACGCCCAACTGAAAAACAGCAAAACGGTCAAGCTAAACGGGGACCATGATGTTTTTGGTGATGGCTCGGTCGTTATCCTGTCCACGGCCGGCCACAGCCCTGGGCACCAGTCCCTGTGGGTTGATCTGCCGAAAACCGGACCGGTGATCATTTCCGGCGATCTTTATCATTTTCAGAAAAACCGGGAGAACTATGGCATCCCGATCTGGAACTCCAAAAAGGAGAGCATTCACTCTTTTGCCAGGGTCGACAACATTCTGGACAGAACCAAAGCAGCGCTCTGGATCCAGCATGACATGCCCTTGTTTAAATCCCTGAAAAAGTCACCGGCCTTCTACGAATAGCCGATCACTGAAGAACACGTCCAGGCCTGCTTCGGAGAAGTTCCCGTCTCCAGAAGCAAGCCTGGCACGTTGTTCAAGGTATTCCGCTTAAAATGTAATGACGATTTTACCAAAGTGTCCGGCTGCGCGCATGGCGTGATAGGCCTCACGTGCGTCATCAAAAGAAAATTCCTTGTCGATAACCGGCTTCATGCCATTTGCATCAATCGCCGCGTTCATATCGGTGAACATGTCTCGTGACCCGACATAGACACCCTGCAGACGAATGGATTTTCGCATGACCGGAGTGGGATTGATCTCACCGCCCGTCAGAACACCGATCAGGGAAATCGTGCCGCCAACGCGGACAGCCTCAATGGTATTTGGCAACGTTCCGCCTCCGCCGGTTTCCAGAGCGACATCCACTCCCCGGCCTTCAGTCAGCCGCAGGACTTCTTCGTGCCAGTTGGGCGTTTCCCGGTAATTGATTGTTTCCCAGGCCCCCATTTCCCTGGCACGTTCCAGCTTGGCATCGGACGATGAAGTAATAATGGCCCGGACACCGCTCATGGCCGCCAGTTGCAGCCCAAACACAGAGACACCGCCAGTGCCGATCAGCAAAATGGTATCTCCGGCTTTCATCTGGCCCTGGACCATCAAACAATTCCACGCCGTCAGACCTGCACAAGGCAAACAGGCTGCCTCTGCGTAACTTAAATGATCCGGGAAACGGATCACACCTTCGGCACTGAGGTTAACTTCTTCGCTCAGAACACCGTCCCGGGCACCACCCAGCGCGCTGGCCATGGCCCCGGCGGAAATTCCTCCGGCTGGCCAGTTCTGAAAAAAGCAGCTGGCCACTCTGTCACCAACGTTAAATCCTGTGACATCCGCGCCAACAGCTGTGATCTCTCCTGCCCCGTCCGAATTTGGGACGCGTGGAAAATCGAAACCACGACCAACCGGATTTTCGATTGTCGCCAGGTCACGATAATTGATGGCATTCGCCTTCATCCTGACCCGGACTTCGTGGCTGGCCGGTGCTGCCAGTTCCCGTTCGTTTACTGCCAGGGCATCAACGCCCCCCGAGCCCTGTATTTCATATACGCGCATGATCTTGTTCCATTCTTTCGGCGAGCCGTTCCTTGTCGCCAGTTATTGTAGTCCGTTTGTCCAGGAGGGAAAGGCTGAATGGCCCTTCAGCGTTGATCAGTATCACTGCTGCCTGTATCCTGGGGGTGCCCCATATTGGCCGGCCCCAAGGAGGACAAACTGCTGATAGTCAGGCAACATTTATTCAGAAGAGTAGCCCCATGCCATGCCTTGGTCACCTGAGCTGTCAATCGAAGAAAAACTCAAATACCTGCTTGTTCCACCCTCTTTGTACATGAGGTATCGTCTGCGCAAGGAATTGCGCCGGGGAGAGCCGGAAATTCACCTGATCCCGTTCCTCGCCGATACGGACAAACTGGCGCTGGACATCGGTGCCAACAAGGGAGTGTGGAGTTACGCTCTTTCCCGACTGGGGTGCAATGTCGTAGCGTTTGAGCCCAACCCCAAAATGTTCAGGGTTCTGGACCGCTGCGCACCGGACAGTGTTACCAGGCATAACATGGCCCTGTCAGACCAGTCCGGCATTGCCCACCTGCGTATTCCGGTAACCAGTAAGGGGCATTCCAATCAGGGCGCATCCCTCAGCGCCGTCAAGGTTGCGGATAACTTTGATAGTGTTGAAGTTGAAGCCAGAACCCTCGATGACATGGACCTGACAAATGTCGGGTTTATGAAAATCGATGTTGAAGGGTTTGAACTGGAAGTTCTCACCGGAGCCGCCCGGACAATTGCCCGTGATCGGCCAAATCTTGTTGTCGAGCTGGAAGAGCGCCACACAGACAAAAAGCTGGACGAACTTGTGGGGACTGTCTGCACCTATGGATACCGCGCCTATGTGCTGTCCAACAACGTGCTGACGCCCTTCGGCCGTGCCCATGTCGGCAACCACGTCGACAGCCATGGCCGCTATTTGTTCAATTTCATTTTCCTGCCCGACGATTAAGACCTGAGTTACACCGATACATTCTGAAATGCCAGTTCCGGATCAGGATCCGGCGCAAATTCTGAATGACGGCGGGTCTTGTAACGCCCGGCTTTTCCCGGTTGCGTCCATTTGATTGGAATCGTTATAAAGAGCTACTTGACTTTTTTATATTCATACTAACTAATATACATAATCCAGACATTGAGAGAGATATCATGAACCTTTCAGATTTGAATTTGACAGACAATGGCCACCTCGCGGAACCCGGCGAATGGACCGAGGAAATTGCCGCTGTTCTCGCAGCAGAAGATGGCATTTCCGAACTGACAGACAAGCATATGGATGTCATCAATTTTCTGCGCAGTGAATTCACCGAGAATGGTGGAAACCAGCCGAACGAGCGCGCAATTATCAAGGCCATGTCCGAAGAATGGGGCGAAAAGATCAAGTCCAAGGACGTTTATGCTCTCTTCCCCCAGCAGCCGTCGAAACAAGCTGCCAAGATTGCCGGTTTGCCCGAGACCAAGCGCAAAGGCGGTTACTGATCCCCTGCCTGTGGACGGGATATCCCCTGTCCCGACCATCCCACAGGAATTCTGACCCCTGCCCGACTGAAGCCTGGCAGGGGTCTTTTTTTGTTCTTTGCCAGTCGTAAATACGCTGTCTGCCAAGGATACTGCCAGTTCCCGGAACAGACTGTTCTGCCAGCAAAAACTATCTGCCCTCCCGGCTTGCCGGACCTCGCTCAGGGGAGTAGAAACGGCGCTCAATTCCTGACATTGAGGCATTTATGAAATCCATTTCCGCTCGTATCGCCGAAGAGCTGAGCGTTAACGAGACCCAGGTTGTCGCGGCTGTTGAACTTCTTGATGACGGCGCAACTGTTCCCTTTATTTCTCGCTACAGAAAAGAAGTCACTGACGGTCTGGATGACAGCCAGTTGAGGACACTGGAAGAGCGTTTACGTTATCTGCGCGATCTGGAAAAACGACGCGAAGCGATCATTGCCAGCATCAATGATCAGGACAAGATGACGGATGAGCTGCTTGTCGATCTGAAAACTGCAGAAACCAAGTCCCGTCTGGAAGACCTCTATCTCCCCTACAAACCAAAAAGACGCACGAAGGCCATGATTGCCCGCGAAGCGGGGCTGGAGCCACTGGCTCTGGCACTGCTTGCAGACCCTTCTCTGGTCCCTGAAGTTGAAGCGCTGAATTACCTGCGCCCCGACGTCGACGACGATACGAAAGTCGCAGATGCCGCCCAGGCGCTGGAAGGCGCCAAACAGATCCTGGTTGAACAGTTTGCCGAAGATGCCGGGCTGGTCGGATCACTGCGCGAATATATCTGGGAGAATGCCCACCTGGTTTCCCGTGTTGTCGAAGGCAAAGAAGTGGCCGGGGCCAAATTCAAGGATTATTTCGACTATGCAGAACCTCTCAGCAAAGTCCCGTCACATCGGGCCCTGGCTGTATTCCGGGGGCGCAAGGAAGAAGTTCTGAGGGTGACCATCGCCGTTGGCGACCCCGACACACCACCCCGCCCACACCCATGTGAACAGCGCATTGCTGCTCATTTTGGTCTATCCGATCAGGGGCGGCCGGCTGATGCCTGGCTGTTAACTGTCGCTGGCTGGACCTGGCGTGTGAAGGTCTCGCTGCATATCGAACTGGAACTGATGACACGGCTGTGGAATGCCGCAGAAGAAGAAGGTATTCGTGTTTTCGCCGAAAACCTGCGTGATCTGCTGTTGGCCGCCCCCGCAGGCGCACGGGCAACAGTTGCACTTGATCCCGGCTTTCGCTCAGGCGTGAAAGTCGCCGTTGTCGACAGTACCGGCAAACTGGTGGACACGGCTGTCATCTATCCGCATGAGCCGAAAAAACAATGGGATCAATCCATCGCCACAATTGCAGCGCTGGCTGCCCGCCACAAGGTTGAACTGATCGCCATCGGCAACGGTACGGCCTCACGCGAAACAGATCAGATGTCTGCCGAACTGATGAAAAAGCACCCGGAACTGAAACTGACCAAAATTATGGTTTCGGAAGCCGGTGCATCGGTCTATTCAGCTTCTGAATATGCCTCTCAGGAGTTTCCCGACCTGGATGTGACCCTGCGCGGCGCGGCCTCCATCGGGCGTCGTCTACAGGATCCCCTGGCGGAACTGGTCAAGATCGAACCAAAAGCCATCGGCGTCGGCCAATATCAGCACGACCTGTCTGAATTTCGCCTGGAGCGCGCCCTGAACGCCGTTGTCGAAGACTGCGTGAACGCAGTTGGCGTCGACCTGAACATGGCGTCATCGCCTCTGCTGGCCCGCGTTTCCGGCGTAGGTGAGTCATTAGCACGCAATATCGTTGACTACCGGGATGCCAGCGGCGCGTTTGCCTCCCGGGAAGACCTCAAGAAGGTGCCCATGCTGGGGGCCAAAACCTTTGAACAATGTGCAGGTTTCTTGCGGATCACCGACGGAGACAATCCTCTGGACCAGTCCTCCGTTCACCCGGAAGCCTACGCCATGGTCGAACGTATTCTGGCTGCCACCAAAAAATCTGCTCGCGACCTGATTGGCGACCAGCCTGCCCTGAACGAGTTGTCCCCAGCCGATTTCAAGGATGATCAATTCGGCGAAACCACCGTCCGGGACGTGATAGACGAACTGAAAAAACCTGGTCGGGATCCCAGACCGGAATTCAAAACTGCGGAATTCAAGGACGGCATCGAAAAAGTATCAGACCTGAAACCAGGTATGGTGCTGCAGGGTGTTGTCACTAACGTTGCGAACTTCGGCGCCTTTGTAGATGTTGGCGTGCATCAGGACGGACTGGTTCATATCTCCCAGTTATCTGACACCTTTGTCAAAGACCCACGCGACGTGGTCAAACCCGGTGACGTCGTCCGGGTTACGGTGCAGGAAATTGACCTGCCGCGCAAACGCATTTCCCTGACCATGAAAAGTGGCGAAACCCAGGAGCGCCAGCGTCCGGCCGACAAAAAGCAGTCGTCACCCAAAAAGAACGACCACGCCGGATCCACCCGGCGACAGGATCAGAATAAAACCAAAGGGAAACAGGAGCCGGGACTGACAGCCCTGGCAGCAGCTTTCAATAAAGCCAAAGGACAGACCTAGCCCTTGGTCACACCATAGAAACATCAAAACCCCCGTCTGACCTGGGTCAAACGGGGGTTTTTTTATGTTGAACGAGGAAGCTCCTGCGATCTATTTAAAACCAAGCTTTTTAAAAGCTGCGACACCGGGACAAAATCCGGTGACGCCGGCAAAAGCCAAGGCCACGCAAGGCAGGTACAACAACCAGTGAACCTTGTCATAACCGCTGAGGTAAATACCAATGGCCAACACGATGGCCATGGTCAGAAATAACATGCGTTGTGCACTCATTTCCCGTTTCTCCTTCTAATGTCTGGATTAATCAGTACGTCGCAGGCCCTAAAGAGGTTTCATCAGGGTGAATACACCGCGCATGTCGCCTACCTTGAAACCACGTGCTTTGTCATCGGGATACATATCTTTTAATTTGGCTTCGACTTCAGGTTTGAGTGTCGCGCCATGACAGGCAACACAAACCTTGCCTGTGGGGATCGCTTTCACGTAGCGGAACATCTTGCGGCCATCCACTTTGACGACTTCGGCATGTTCCAGCGCTTTCGCCGGTTCGCCCTTGTCCATCCGCTTGAGGAAACCGTCAATTACCCCGGCTTCCCATTTATCCGGAGAATTTGCCGGATTGCGCAGGCGATGACTGGACCGTGCGATCGACCAGCCGGATGCTTTGGACTGGGCTGCGGCGATATCCGGTGCCTTTGAATTGCAGACACCAATTGCTGCAACGGGACCACCCGCTTTCATTCCACCCTTGAGCTCCTTGCCCAGGGCACCGGCAAACTGTTTGATTACGCCCTTGGCTTCAGCAACATGTGGGGCCAGGTCGCTGGAGGCTCGGGCAGGCAGAGAAAAGAAAAACGAAGTGGCGATGAGTGTCAAAGAAATGGCAAATGATGAAAACAATCTCACAGGCATGATAACTCCCTTTAAAAAAGTACTTGTGTTCTGTTCTCGTCCTCCAGACAAACGGCCGTGTCCGGAAACGAAGACTATATTACACACAATTTTTGAGTGAAATAAACCATCTAAACCCGGAGTTTATAACTTTCCTGAAACGGGGCCAGAAAGGAATCAATGGAGGAAACCATCATGCTTCTGGTCAGCAAGGGGCGCCGGGAATACTTTCGGCGTGCCAGATATATACGTTCTGATTATCCGGAGACGGTGAGAACAGAACGCCTGATTTCAGATGTTGTCAGTGACCACCGCCACCTTCGCCACCACCTTCGCCACCACCACCGCTACCACCGCCATCATCAGGTCCGTTTTCACTCAGCCCTGGATCATTGGAGACAGATGTACCGGTACTAACAGAGACGCTGGTTGCCGTCGTTGAAACAGCAGCAATCTGGCCGACCGAAATACTTACAGGGTCACCGCCTCCTGTATTAGCCGTGACATCGATCTCACCTTCATCCACAGATACTGCCGTATTGCCCTGGGCATCAATTGCAACTGTAAAATCAGTACCTCGAATGGCAATTGACAAAGTCGGGGTCAGAATGCGAACACCCTTTTTATCAATATTACCGCTGACGAAGCGAAAAGCCCCTTGAACCAGGTTGATGACCATCTGGTCATCGTCCCTGTCGGGATCGTAGATCAGAGTATTCAGGATCATGCTGCTGTCGGAACCCAGTCTCAAAGTTGTCTCATCAACAAATTCAAGATGAAGGGCTCCTTCCGGAACCGTTTCTACAACTTCGTTTTGATGAACATCATCCCGACTGAACAGTGACTTTCTGTCATTACCTTCGATTTTGCCGTAGGCGTATTGATGGACAAGTGTAACGGAGCCGATTGAAGGCGCGGCCCCAGCCTGTGCCAATCCGAATATACCAAAACTCAAAAACAGGGTGATGTTCAATAAAACCTGGCTGACTAATTTCATAACAATCCCATTGTTCGTTGGAGTCAGGAAAATCAGTCCAGGAGATTACCGCAATTGGGCATTACCCACAATCGATCGAAAATGGCTTCCGGACCATAATAAACTACCCGGCCATACTTTTTACCGACCACAGATTCGGATTGGATGATAATAAATCCGGCACATCATCTGCCGGAATCGGGCGACTGAAATAATAGCCCTGAATTTCGTCACAATCCAGGTCACGTAACATGGTCAGTTGCTCAAGCGTTTCCACTCCTTCTGCAATAACCCTCAGGCCCAGGCTGTGTGCCAGGGCGATCGTTGCTTCAACAATGGACTTGCTGCCCTGTTCTTCCGCCAGCCGTTGTACGAACGACTGATCAATCTTCAGCGCATCAACGGGAAACATTTGCAGATAGCTGAGGGAAGAATAGCCGGTGCCAAAGTCGTCAATGGACAGGTCTATGCCAATATTTCTGAGGTCATGAACCAGAGGAACGGTCGATTTCAGATTTTTGATCAAAGATGTTTCGGTCAATTCCATATGAATGTTTTCTGAATCGAGCCCATAATCACTGAGTATCTTTTCAACCGAGCCCGCAAAACCTGCCCGCAACTGCGGTCCGGCCACATTGATCGCAATAGGTGGCACCGTATAACCTTCTGATGACCACTGTTTGTGATGACCACAAACCGTCTCCACAATCCAGTGACCCAGTTGCTGAATAAAGGGTGTTTCTTCGGCGATAGGGATAAAGGCAGCGGGTGAAATGAAACCGAGACTTGGGCTGGTCCAGCGGATCAGAGCTTCAAAGCCGATAACATCGCCGGTTTCGATGCTGACTTTGGGCTGGTAATTAAGCGTAAATTCGGAATTCTCCAGCGCCGGCACCAGCGCCCCTCTGATCATTGCCTGTTCGTGAACCGAGGCGGCCATTTCCTCGTTGAAATAGGCATAGGCATTGCCACCATCCTCCCTGGCCCGGGTGACAGCCATTTGTGACATTTGCAACAGGTTTATCGGCGTTGTGGCGTCTGTTGGAAAAACAGCAATACCAATGCTGGCGGTCATATGGACCGTATGGCCGTCAATAACGACCGGTTCAACAAGAGAATGCAGCGTTTCAGTGGCCAAAACGGCAAGGTCATCCACATGAACGGCATCACCGGTGATGACAACAAATTCGTCGCCACCAAGGCAAGCAACAGAACCAACCTCTCCACATATGTTTTTAAGCCTTATTCCGACTTCCTTGAGCAACAGGTCGCCAAACATTTGCCCTCTTGCCTCGTTGAAGTCCCTGAAGCCATCAAGATTGATCACCATCGCGCCAGCCATGTGATTTTCCCGCTCGGCTTCCATGAGCTTCTGCTGCAACTCACTCATGAGGAATTTTCTGTTCGGCAGCATGGTTACCGGATCATTGTAGGCCAGAGACATAACCTGCTGCAGCGCGCCTTGTCGTTCAGCCAGCGCAATCTGGCGTTCCGTATCATCACATACAACGGCAAACAGACGATCTGCCGGGTCGTTCTCGTCAGACAGCAGCCGGCCATCTTCACGGAAATGACGAACCTTGCCGTTCCCCAGAACCACCCGGTAGCTCACCTGATAGGCTGATCGCTCCGCCAGAGCATTGTTCACGGTGAGAGACAATTCTTCCCTGTCTTCTTCATGAACAAGACTGAGGTAGCTTTCGTATGTTTTGATTGAACCTGGTTCCTGCTCAAGAATGGCATGAAACTGTGGGGATGCGTCCCAATGTCCTGTATCCAGATCCCAGTCCCAGAACCCGGCGCCCGCCATGTTCAATGCACGCTGGAAATGTTCTCTCTCTTTTTCCAGTTCCTCAACCTTGCCGGACAAATCAGAAATCCGGTCATGATCTTCGTGGACCTGCAGTGCTTCAAGCTCTTCCCGACAGGCTAGCGAGCGGGCCACAATATCCGCCGCAGAATAGCCGTGGTGATCAACCAGAAGCTTGTTGGTTTCGCTATGCAGCAGATGCTGTAATTCAGTCACCGATACATCTGGTCCGACCGTCGTTCGGCCTGCGTGAATGACCTTGCCTACGTTGGCTATCCGCCCACTCAGTAAAAAGTCATGCAGTCGGGACTGAAGGAGTTCCTGTGACACGGCAATACGCTCCAACCAGAGGGTTATTGTTTGACAGGGCAATCCGGTTTAGGCGTCAAGCTGTCAGATTTGGTGATGCGGAAGCTGCAAAGGGGGCTCAGAGCTCCGCATCACCAGTCTGAAAGTGCGCTTGGGGGATCGCACCTGCATCCAAACTATGGATAGAAATTAGCCTGTCGGCATAATTCAAAATAGCCAGGAATTGCCCGCTACAGCCAAGGGTTTCCCCTGGGGAGGGACCGGCATGATCCGGATACAGCGTATACCAAAGCGGTATTTGTTAAATCTGTTTGTAGTCGCTAACCTGCTACCCTCCACCCGGATAAATCCAGCAGACATTACAGATCGGAACGGAAATGGATCGCACAGAACATGCCCGCAATGTTGTAAATTTTTATGACACCCACCCGATCAACGAACAGCAGATCATCGAAAAGCTCAAGCTGGATGACATTGACCTGACAACGTTGAACGAAGATATCCTGCAAAATTACGACATGGATCACTATGACGGCGTCGAGGCCACCGACACGCTTGCCCGGGCTGCAGGCATTACTGCATCCAGTCACGTGCTGGATGTCGCAGCCGGTATGGGTGGACCGGCGCGGTATCTGGCGCACAACTACAATTGCCAGGTTACCGGCATCGATCTGACCGAAAGCAGGGTTCAGGGGGCGATACGACTAACCGAAATGACAAAACTGTCAGACCGGGTCGGCTTTCGTGTTGCCAACGCTCTGGAAAATCCGTTCCCCGACAAGAGCTTTGACGTCGTCATCGGTCAGGAGGCCTGGTGTCACATTCCGGACAAACAGCGTCTGGTCAGTGAATGCGTCAGGGTAACCCGGATCGGCGGCTGTTTGTCTTTCACGGATATTCTGGAACGGCACGGTCTGGAGCCGCAAGACCGTGCAGAGATGGGTCAGGGCATGGGTTACGTCGACCTTGGCACGCTTGCTGATTACCAGAGATTTCTGGAAGCCGCCGGTTGCGTCGTGGAAGAAGTTGAGGACCTGAGCACGCGATGGGCGGTCATTCTACGCCAGCGCCTGGAGATGTATCAAAGCCTTGAGGCCCAGACCATCGCCAGCTTTGGTGAAGACGTCTACAGGCGGTGGGATCGCATCTATACCCTGTTTGTCGGTCTGGTCGAGAACGGACAACTCGGAGGTGGGCGCTTTCTGGCCCGACGCACTGACTAGAGTTCTTCCGGCGCCAGCATCAGACGTGACATCAGACGGTCCACCGGAGCAAAGTCATCGGTCAGAACAGGAATGTCATTTCCTGCATGTTCCATCAGGGATGAGACGGGCCACTTGACCCAGTGTTCATCAATGCCATTTGAAGCAAAGAGGCGATTACGGTCATAACCGCTATTACCGGCAACGACTATATAGGTCACTCTCTGTCCCTTGCGGGCGAGAACGGCGGCCATTTCCTCGTCACCGACCCAGACCTCTACAGTATTGAAATCAAGGCCAAGGGTGTGCACCAGTGCTGCGAGGAATATTGGCTCTCCACCGTGATCAACCACATTGATGGTGTAAAACCCGCCTGGTCGCAGGCGTTTGGCAATTTCTCCATGAAACTCGCGGGTGACAAGATGAGCCGGGACTGAAATATCATGAA
>Ga0316204_10010741_pt1 | contig 11682 bp, 10 predicted proteins | sample 6monrhotite_MG_2_FD_205661 | JGI IMG/M metagenome (GOLD analysis project Ga0316204, IMG submission 205661) | Microbial mat bacterial communities from mineral coupon in-situ incubated in ocean water Damariscotta River, Maine, United States -... | ecosystem: Environmental > Aquatic > Marine >...
AATGGTACCAGTTTGATGGCAGCCGCCACCGCGTTTTCTAACCAGCTCCAGGTGTAACCCATGAGTAAATCCTTCACGGGAATCTGCCAGTGATGGGCTGCCAGCGCATAACCGGCTAATTGGCAACACCTGAGTGCGGGCTGCCAGTTTTCCAGTTCTGGCCAATGTTCACTGTCAGGCAATTGTTTTAATACCATTAACAGGGCTCGTGCCCGTTGCCGTTCTTCATTACGGAGTTCAGAAGTTTCACGGCTGGCGTACAACCATTGTGCCCAGTGCTGGAATTCTGAATGACGGTTATTGTGTACGGCAGTCAACAGGCGAAGCAGAATCGGTAGTTCGAGAGTTTGCAGGCTATGCTCCAGCACGGATTGTAACCAGTCACGGGTATCGCTCTTGTTTTTTATCCAGCGGCACTCAACAGCCCACTCCAGTCCTTGCGAATAAGTAAAGGCACCGGTGGGTAGGTTAGGGCTGATCAGTTGTAGCAGGCGTATGCCTGGCAAGCCCATGTTGAGGGAATTATTAGAGGTAAGCATGAGTGTGTTCGGGCGACTCATAAGCGTTTGATTTAAACATTAAAGTCATATAGATTTTTTATGTAGAAAAGAGCAGTTTATCCGCCGAAAAATTTCAGCAAATAGCCTTGCTGGTGAAAGACTTCACGCCAAGCTTTGATAGCAAGAATGATATTGATCCTGACTTGTACAAATGTTTTTCCCTTGAAGAAAGCCAGGAGATAAGTGATCTCATTAATCGTTTGTAGCGATCAATCTGCCTTTCAATTTTATTCGCGAAGATACTGTGATACAAAACAGGCTGAACAGGCTCATAAGTATGACTGAGGTTAGTAAGAATCCGAAAATGAAACTGAGACTCATGCTACTTATTTCTGCCCCATGGGACCAGCCGTGAGCTACCATGAACATGGCAGCTGTTGTGGTGGCTATTTTTAGTTGGATTTTTTCCTTAGCCCAGAGCAAGATAAAAAACACTGGCAGAGAAAATAAAATAGCAGCTTCAATCCACATTTGGGTACTCAGGATAATGCCTCCCACTGTACCCAGGCCCAGCGCGAGGAGGAAGCCTCCCAGAGCCAGTTGTCTATTGATACTCAGTTGACCGAGTAACAGACCAATCAGAGCCAGGGAAATAAGGTGGTCAACACCGGAAAGTGGGTGGTTTAGTCCGGCAAGTAGATTAGTGGGTAAGCTGCTGTCATGTGCCTGTGCCAACGGCGATAACAAAGTGACACCAACGGTAAGTAGTAATTTTTTCCATATTGTTGATTGCAAAAAACTCATTGGATACTCCTTATTCGTGATTGTGTGAATGTGAGTGGTGGTGGCCTTCGCTGGCCTGTTGATAGGCACCGGCCTCTGGTTCGAAGGGGGCTTGTTCAACAATTAGCGTTAACCCCATTTGGCGTAACATATCGTCCAGCACATGGTCGTGCTGGTAACGCAGCCAGCCTTTTTCAACTTGTAGGGGAATGTGGCGATTGCCCAGGTGGTATGCAGCACGGGCCAGTAAGGTAGGGTCAGTGCAATGGATAGTGGAAACAGTTTCGCTTGCCGCGACGATTTCAATGAGCAAACCATCGTTACTACCGAGCCGATCACCGTCTCGCAGGAGGGTGCCTCGCGGCAAAAACAAACCAACATCCCGGCCATCATCCAGTTTGGCGCGAAGGCGACTGCGCACACGTTGTTCGATGGGCAGGGTTAGTTGGCCATCAGCAGGGTTGCTGTTATCAATGATGTGAGTAAGTTCAATCATGGTATTGGACAATCCGTTAATAATATGGATTAAAACAAAAAGTAACGCTGTGCCATGGGCAGCACAGTGGCGGGTTCACAGGTCAACAGCTCACCATCAGCGCGTACCTCGTAGGTCTGTGAATCAACCTCGATATGCGGTGTGTAGCTGTTATGAATCAAATCCTGTTTTTTAATGTTACGGCAGTTTTTCACCACCCCCACCATTTTTTGTAATCCCAGCTGTTCCGCAACACCAGCAGACATGGCCGCAGCAGAAACAAAATTCATACTGGTGGACGCCAGGGCTTTACCAAAACTGCCAAACATAGGGCGGGAATGCACTGGCTGCGGCGTGGGAATCGAAGCATTGGGATCACCCATCATGGCATGGGCAATCATGCCGCCCTTGATAATTAACGCGGGTTTGACGCCGAAAAAGGCCGGTGACCACAGCACAAGATCGGCCAGCTTGCCGACTTCCACGGAGCCTACCTCATGGGCAATGCCGTGGGCGATGGCCGGATTGATGGTGTATTTTGCGACATAACGTTTCACCCGGTTATTGTCGTTATCCGCCGTATCACCCTTCATTGCGCCACGTTGCACTTTCATCTTGTGTGCCGTCTGCCAGGTGCGGGTGATGACTTCGCCGACCCGGCCCATGGCCTGTGAGTCGGAAGAGATCATCGAAAAAGCGCCTAAGTCATGCAGGATATCTTCGGCAGCGATGGTCTCGCGGCGAATGCGTGATTCCGCAAAGGCCACGTCTTCGGCGATGTTGGCATCAAGGTGATGACAGACCATTAACATGTCCAGATGTTCATCAATGGTGTTGACGGTATAAGGCCGCGTCGGATTGGTAGAAGAGGGCAACACGTTGTCCAGCCCGCAGGCGCGGATGATGTCCGGCGCATGACCACCACCGGCACCTTCGGTGTGATAAGTGTGAATGGTACGGCCTTCAAAGGCGGCAATGGTGTCTTCCACAAAACCGGATTCGTTCAGCGTATCGGTGTGAATCGCCACTTGTATATCATGTTCTTCTGCAATGTTCAGGCAATTGCGAATACTCGCAGGTGTTGTTCCCCAATCTTCATGAAGTTTAAGTCCCATAGCACCTGCAACAACCTGCTCGTGCAAGGCGTCGGGCAGGCTGGCATTGCCCTTGCCCATAAAACCGAGATTCATGGGGAAGGCTTCAGCGGCCTCCAGCATGCGATGGATATTCCACGGGCCCGGTGTACAGGTGGTGGCATTGGTGCCGGTGGAAGGGCCGGTGCCACCACCCAGCATGGTGGTAATGCCCGAGGCCAGGGCTTCTTCGATTTGTTGCGGGCAAATGAAATGAATGTGTGCATCAATACCGCCAGCGGTGATGATCTTGCCTTCAGCACCGATCACATCCGTACCGGGGCCGATAATAATATCCACACCATTTTGCACATCGGGATTTCCCGCCTTGCCGATAGCGGCGATGCGTCCGTCTTTGATACCGATGTCGGCTTTGATGATACCCCCGTGGTCGATAATCAGCGCGTTGGTCATCACCAGATCGGCAACCTCAGCGGAGACCGCCTGCGATTGTCCCATGCCATCACGAATCACCTTGCCACCACCGAATTTGACTTCATCGCCATAAGTGGTGAAATCTTTTTCAACTTCAATCCATAACTCGGTATCCGCCAGTCGCATTTTGTCGCCGGTGGTGGGGCCAAACATTTCTGCATAGGCCTGTCGGCTCATGGTTGCCATTATTGCGGTTCTCCCGACGTGTGATTCAGTGATCCCATGACCTTGCCCTGGAAACCATAAACGATACCTTTACCGGCATAGGCCACCAGTTCAATCGTGCGGCTTTGTCCTGGCTCAAAACGTACCGCCGTACCGGCTGGAATATTGAGCCGGTAGCCACGGGTTTTTTCACGTTCAAATTGCAAGGCCATATTGGATTCGTAGAAATGATAATGTGAACCGATCTGAATAGGCCGGTCACCCGTGTTCGCGACGGCAAGACTGAGTGTTGCACGTCCCTGGTTGATTTCGATATCGCCTTTGCGGATTTTCATTTCGCCCGGAATCATCTGTTGCTCCTGGTTGACGTTAGGTAATGGGCTGATGCACGGTGACCAGCTTGGTGCCATCAGGAAACGTTGCTTCGACCTGTACTTCATCAATCATTTCCGCAATACCCTCCATTACCTGATCCGCGCTTAATATCTGGCGGCTTTCATTCATTAACTCAGCCACGGTTTTACCGTCACGAGCACCCTCCATAATGGCGGCACTGATATAAGCCATGGCCTCGGGGTGGTTGAGCTTTACGCCGCGTGCCAGCCGACGTTCGGCGAGTAACGCTGCAGTAAACAGCAGCAGTTTGTCTTTTTCGCGGGGAGTTAAATCCATACACTTGCCTTTAAAATAATCATCATCAAGTTGCCCATATTCGTGGCAACACCGCTGGCCGGTCAAGCAATGCCGGTCGCAGTGTTTGCCAAATGCCTATTAGCTGTTGTCTTAAGGTTTCACTGTCGTCGCCCAGAGCGCGTACTACCAGCAGGCCGTCAATGCGTGTTGCACCGATCAGTTTTGATGGGCATTTTTTGTTCCAAAAATGCCCATTCGCTTGCGCTTAAATTAAACTTTCCAGAACCGGGCGGAGTGCAAAGTACCTGTGTCTTATGAGCCAAATCCAAAGTGATATGCAATTGATCACTACCGACCACACCACGGGGAGGATGCAATATATAAATATGTGCAAGATTTCCTTCGGGATAAAAAGCCCGCTGTACACGCAACGGACCAATATGCTGGCTGTGTTTAAGCCGGGTGCGTGAATTGACCTGCGCAAAACCCAGCTCCAGACGGGTCAGCCAGCCAGTGGCATCGGTGAGGTTTATATCCTGTTTTACCGGTGCCGGATTCATACCGTCAAATATTCCTTGATCAATACCCTGGAGAATTCACCCGCCTGACCACTGGCCACCGGGCGACCCCGGTCGAAAACACAAAACTGATCCACTCTCACAAAAGGCCGTTTTTGCACCACCAGTAAAACTGTCATGCCCATTCCACGATTGAACCTGCCGATAATGTCACCGGTTTCCACTACGATACCGGGTTGAACACCCTCTGCCCGACCATCCAGAAACATAAAGTCTATAGATGCACTGACCGGAGTAGAATCCGTCATATGGCACAGGACCATACGTCAAATGACGTATGGTGCCACAGAGGCTTTCAAGGTAATGCAGAAACTCCCGATTTTCAGCGAAAGAACCACTCAACCCTTAGTGGCTGGCCAACTCGGCTTTGAATGGATGGATGACCATTGTAGGTTGGGGTAAGCGTTTTTTGTGAAGCCCAACACACCGCCGCCTGAACAGGTGCCAATGTAAACTCAAAACTACTGGTTTCATTTGTGTTGTGGTTCGTTCCTTACTCCAACTTGAGTGCTGTTTTTTTGTACACCTAGTAGTACTATTTTTTGAAAAGGGAAATATTTTGCATTGCTGAATATCGATGAGAATGAGACTATTTGAAAAATGCTGCTGATCAAGTACGGATGGAGTTGATATCACCGTGGATATAAAGTGTGTACATGGATGTACAACAAAAATACTAAGGGTTGGCCACCTTGTTTTTGTTAACAGGGTTCTCCCAGGATGTTGAGTTAATATGGCAATATACTAATAAGTTATGTAACTAAATTAAGTGGTCAAGTTTATTTATAGTTTAAGGGATTATTGTGACTGAAAAAACAACGGGATTTTATGCATATGCTTCATCGCCAGCTGAAATTGGTCAGACTATTGAGGAGGCGGTTAGAATAGTAAATGAAGATCCAAGCCTGCGCGTTGAAACATGGAAAGCCCTTGACGTTGTAGGTCACTTTATATCGGGAGAGGTCTTAAAAGGCATAGATTCATGCGATTTTTTGGTCGCGGATATTTCAGTTTTAAATTTTAATGTCACGTATGAAATTGGGTATGCTATTGGCAAGGGAAAACGAATATTTTTGACAAAAAATAAAAGTATTCGAGCACGTAAGCCTACAATAAAAGAAGTTGGAATATTTGATACTTTAGGATACCAAGAGTACCAAAACTCCAATGAATTATGCTCATTTGTAAAAAATGAAAAAAATAAAAATCCTTTAAATATCCCAAGAAAAATTAACACTAAATCTCCAGTATATATTTTAGAAGGGTTACACAAAACTGATTGGGCAACACGAATAGTTTCAAGAATAAAAAAAGCTCGATATTTATTTCGATCGTTTGATCCAAACGAACAGCCACGACTTTCTGTTAACGATGCAATAAATCAAGTTTCTCAGTCTCACGGTGTAGTTGTCCCTCTCCTTTCGAGTAGTGTTGTAGGTTCGGAGATTCATAATATGAGAGGTGCATTTATTGCAGGGCTGTCAGATGGGATGGAGAAGGCTCTCTGTATCTTACAGCACGGAGAAGAACCAGTTCCCCTTGATTACAGAGATTTTGTAAATACTTCGTACCATCCCGACGATATAAATGAGTATATAGCTGACTTTGCTGGGCATGTGGCTGAAGCTTTTCAAAAAGATGTTACGATCAAACCATCTAAAAATGACACCTTTCTCCAATCCTTAGACCTTGGGTCAACGTCAGCTGAAAATGAGATGCGAACTCTCGAACGTTATTATTTGAAAACTGACCAATTTCTCAAATCCCTTAGAGGTGAAGCAAATATAGTAGTTGGGCGTAAAGGTTCTGGAAAATCAGCAATATTCTTACAAGTGAGAGATAGAGAAAGAAATAAAAAAGGAAATATTGTTTTAGATTTAAAGCCTGATGGTTACAAGCTAATAAAATTTAAAGAGCTAATACTGTCATTTCTCGAAGAAGGAACTTTTCAACATACGATCATGGCCTTTTGGGAGTATGTTTTAGTCTTAGAGATATGTTACAAAATTTTAGAAAAAGATCGAGAACAACATAAACGAGATCATACTTTATATGAGCCATATAGAAAACTAGCTGATTTATACCATACAGAAGGGTATGAGACTGAAGGTGATTTCTCAGAAAGAATGAGTTCATTGATGGAAAAAATATCAACAGAATATCGATCAAAACATGGTTTTGAGAAAAATATAAGATTGTCCGCATCAAATTTAACTGAGATGTTGTACTTTCATGATGTTAAAGAGGTGACAGATCAAGTCATTAATTACATGAAACACAAAGATGTGTGCTGGCTACTATTTGATAATATAGATAAAGGTTGGCCCACTTCTGGACTTGAGCATGAAGACCTCTTAATAATCCGTGCTTTAATTGATGCAACAAAGAAAATCGAGCGTCACTTTAGCAGATCAAATATTGAGGTAAACACTATAATTTTTCTTCGGAATGACGTATATGAGCTTTTGGTAAAAGAAACTTCAGATAGAGGAAAAGAGGGCAGTGTTCTGCTCGATTGGACAGACCCAGATTTATTAAGAGAGTTGGTTAGATTGAGAATTATTTCTAACGATGTTAATGGAAATAGCTCATTTGATGTCTTATGGCAAAAAATATGTATTAGCCATTACAATGGAGAGGAAAGTTCTCAGTACTTTATTGATCGATCGTTAATGAGGCCCAGATTCTTGCTTAACATGATAAGTCAGTGTAAAAGTTTTGCTATCAATTTAAATCACGATAAAATTCTTGAAGATGATATTGAGAAAGGGCTATCTGCTTACTCTACTGATCTATTGACAGATGTTGGGTATGAAATACATGACGTAGATAATCGTGTAGACGATATATTATATGCATTTATTGGAAGCCGATCAAAAATAAAGAAGAGTGAAATATATCACGTATTATCTGAATTTGGAGTAGATAACGATTTTCATAAAAAAATATTTTAGTTGCTGTTATGGTATGGGTTTATTGGTTTATTTATTGATGGCGATGCAAAATATATTTATAATTTCAATTACAGTATGAAGCTTGTGTCTGGCATGATTAAAAAGAAAGGTGATATTGACTATCTTATAAATCCGGCTTTCTGGCCAGCTCTACAAATAGAAAACCAATAAATACACAAACCGCAACCGCACATGGAAAAATAGGAAGCAGATCACGATTAAAATGTTATTCTGCGATTTTTCAGTGCAGAGGGAAGCGAACAACAATAATAAGGGGTTAACAATAATAGGAAACAGGCCACAATTAGTATTTTAATTGTGGCCTGTTTCCTATTATTCCTTATACTGGAAATAGTTTGATTACCCCATTCTAAATTCATTGTATGGCATAAAGGTGTTTTTATATTCAGTTTTTGTCGGATGGCGTTATGAGGTAGTTAATATTATTATGTGAAATAGGATTAATCCCATTTTTTCGCGCTCGGGCGAACATAAATATAGCCCCACTTTTTTCACTTTTTGTGTAACTCAAGAATGGAATAAATTATGAACCTATGGAATTGGTATAAATATATTGCTGTCACGGTACTAGTATTTTCTCTCGCAGGTTGTTCGAATGTCGGGAGCTTGAAAAAAGGGAAGGAAATTACCAAAAACCAGGGTTATACCGAGAAGGTGCATGAGTATCGCAAAGCGGCAGAGCAAGGTGATTCCGATGCTCAGAGTCATCTTGGCATGAGTTACTTTACTGGTAAAGGCGTACCGAAAAAGGACGAGGCCGAGGCTGTGCGCTGGTTTCGTAAGGCAGCAAAACAAGGTAATCCCGATGCTCAGACTAATCTTGGTATGAGTTATTTTACTGGTAAAGGTTTACCAAAAAAGGATGAAGTTGAGGCTGTGCGCTGGTTTCGTAAGGCAGCAGAGCAGGGTGATGCTAGAGCCCAGTTTATACTCGGTTTCAGTTATTCTCGAGGCATGGGTGTGCAGCAAAATACTGAGAAGGCAGTTAGTTGGTATCGCAAGGCAGCAGAACAAGGTGAAGCTAAAGCTCAGTTTTTTCTCGGTGTTAGCTATTTTCAAGGCAAGGGTGTTCAGCAGGATACTGAGAAGGCGACTCGCTGGTATCGCAAGGCGGCAAAACAGGGAGATCTTCAGGCGCAGAAGGCTCTCAGTAGCCTTGAAAAATCTCAACCCGTAGCCAAAGAAGAAAAAGAGAATAATATCACACGATATATAGAAGCGTTACGTGCAGGCGATTATGAGACTGCCGCAGCACAATTAATGTACCCAGTAAACATTACCGATACAGAAAAAAAGAATAAGTTGACTGATGCAATGAAGGGGATTGAAAAAATCAATGTTGTGTTAGGCAATATATCTGACATTAACTCAGTCAATATGCCAAGTGGTATTTCAAAAAACTATTTTGTCAGCATGATCCCTTTCAAGGACCATCCAAAAATATTTGTTTCGATAACTATTCCCGTTGTCTTTATTACGGCTGGGGTGGGAGTATTGAGTTTTATGATGGGCGAAATTGATGGTCAGCAAGGTATTTATGAGGTGCAATATTGGTGTTTTACGTGCGCTGTGAAAAATCAAAGTGGAAAAAAGGAACGTTACCCAATATCAGGTTAGACGAAAAATCATGGAAAAAAAGGATGTGGAAGGGTAAGTGATGGAAACCCCGGAATAACAACATTGTGGCGAGGCTGGAAACACTAAATGATATTTTGGAAAAACAGGGGGTAGACCACGATTAAAATGTTATTCAGCGATTTTTCAGTACCGAGGGAGACGAATTCTGCCACGCAGAGCACGTATCTCAATACCGGGAATACCCTGGCATATAATCCAGCGCGGAAACAATCGCTCGGCTTGTTCTTTTACGGATGAAGATTATCAACTGTATTTTCACCATCTCAAAGAACAAGCAAATAAAAGTAGATGTGATATTCACGCCTATGTCTTGATGACCAATCATATTCCGCAATACCCGTCCATTACTTGATCTGTGTTTAATATCTGGCGGCTTTCATTCATTAACTCGGCGACTGTTTTACCGTCACGGGCACCCTCCATAATGGCGGCGCTGATATAAGCCATGGCCTCGGGGTGGTTGAGCTTTACGCCGCGTGCCAGCCGACGTTCGGCCAGTAACGCCGCAGTAAACAGCAGTAGTTTGTCTTTTTCGCGGGGAGTTAAATCCATACACTTGCCTTTAAAATAATCATCATCAGGTTGCCCATATTCGTGGCAACACCGCTGGCCGGTCAAGCAATGCCGGTCGCAGTGTTTGCCAAATGCCTATTAGCTGTTGTTTTAAGGTTTCACTGTCGTTGCCCAGAGCACGTACTACCAGTAGGCCGTCAATGCGTGTTGCACCGATCAGTTTTGATGCGCCATTTTGTGTCAGCTGAGTACGTACCAACTCAAGATGCTTGTCAGTACAGGGGAAGGCCAGCAAGGTGGCCTGCATGGGATGGCCACGTAAACCGGCGGCGGCATTCAGGGTGTGTTCGTCCAGCACCCGTTGGTTTTCCACCAGTAACAATTTTTGGTTATGGTAAAACTCAAGTCTGGCATCAAACGCACCCTGTTCAAAGCGCTCATGACTGCTGGGGCGGCCAAGGCAAGTCACATCCCAGCCGATAAACACCGCATCATCTTCCAGCTCGATACGGGTACGAGCACGCAGCCGGGCACCGGCAAACAAAATATTCTCCTGCGGAAACCATTCAAGACTGGCACCGGGCTTGACACGAAAAGTCTGCTCCAGCAATGCCCATTCGCCTGCGCTTAAATAAAACTTTCCAGAACCGGGCGTAGTGCAAAGTACCTGCGCCTTATGAGCCACATCCAGAGTGATGTGCAACTGATCACCACCCACCACACCACCGGGGGGATGCAGTATATAAATGTGAGCAAGGCTCCCCTCGGGATAAAAAGCCCGCTGCACACGCAACGGACCAATATGCTGGCTGCGTTTAAGCCGGGTGCGTGAATTGACCTGCGCAAAACCCAGCTCCAGACGGGCCAGCCAGCCAGTGGCATCAGTGAGGTTTGTGTCCTGTTTTGCCGGTGCCGGATTCATACCGTCAAATACTCCTCTTAATCAATGCCCTGGCGAATTCACCCGCCAGACCCCACCGGGCAGCCCCTCTGTCGGGTCATCCAGAAACAGAAAGTCTATAGACGCGCCGACCAAAGTAGAATCCGTTATGTGGCACAGGACCATACGTCAAATGACGTATGGTGCCACAGAGGTTTTCAGGGTAGTGCATAAGCTCCCGGTTTTTAGCGAAAGAACCAGTCAATCCTCCGTGGTTGATCAACCCGGATTTGAATGGATGGGTAACCACTGTCGGTTGGGGTGAACGTTTTTTGTGAAGCCCAACGTATCGCCACCGGATCAGGTATCAATGTAAATTCAAAACTATCGGTTTTGTTTATTTTGCAGTTCGTTCTTTACTCCAGCCTGCATGCTGTTTCTTTGTACGCTGGGTAGTATCTTTTTTTTGAAAAAGGGGAATATTTTGCATTGCTGAATATCAATGAGAATGAGAGTATTTGGAAAATGGTGTTGATCAAGTGTGGATGGAATTGATATCGCCGTGAAGACAAGAGCGCTGAAAGCGCCTGTACATGGATGTATAACGCAAAGACTCAAAGCTGGCCGCCTGTTTTGTTAACAGGCTTTTTCCGGAATGTTGAATCGACATGGCAGCTTCCCGGAAACTAGGGTTTGGACGAAAAAAACAGGGCAGGTATGCCGTAATAACCCATTAATATCAGATATCAGGTCAAATTGACCGGTTTTCTATGGTTAGCAGGCAAATGTGCCTGATTCCTCGTGTAATACTGCCGGATAACAGGGCAAATATGCCTAATACTAATAAGTTGAACTAAACCGCTTCGCGGTAGCTTTTTTTCGTCCCCTTTTTCGCCTTAATTCACTTCCCGTCATCATTGACCACACTCCTTAAAGACCACTACCGGTCTTTCACTCAAGGAGAACGAAGATGA
>Ga0316204_10010742_pt1 | contig 11682 bp, 12 predicted proteins | sample 6monrhotite_MG_2_FD_205661 | JGI IMG/M metagenome (GOLD analysis project Ga0316204, IMG submission 205661) | Microbial mat bacterial communities from mineral coupon in-situ incubated in ocean water Damariscotta River, Maine, United States -... | ecosystem: Environmental > Aquatic > Marine >...
ATTGCGTCACGATATTTTGCAACAGTTCGCCTTGCGACATTAATCCCTTGGTCTGATAAAATTTTCGCTATTTTACTATCGCTTAGTGGTTTTTTAGCTTCTTCGTTTGCGATGAGTTTTTTAATTAATGCTCTGATCGCGGTAGAGGAACATTCGCCACCACTAGCGGTGCTCACATGACTTGAAAAGAAATATTTCAACTCAAATATACCGCGAGGGGTATGCATATATTTTTTGTTGGTGATTCGGGATATGGTTGATTCATGCATGCCGACTTCTTCAGCGACATCGTGCAAAACCAGTGCTTTCATGGCTTCTTCGCCGTGCTCTAAAAAAGCTTTTTGGCGCTCGACAATACAGGTCGAAACTTTCATTAGCGTTTCATTTCTCGATTGCAGGCTTTTAATTAGCCAGCGAGCTTCCTGTAATTGCCCTTGCATATAGGTGTTATCTGCACTTTTGTCCGCTCTTTGAATGAGCCCTGCATATAGAGAATTGATGTTTAACTTTGGCGTGGAGTCCGCGTTTAGGCTGACAGCCCACTTATCTTTATCTTTTCTAACATATACATCAGGCGTTATATATTCAGGTGTAGATGAGGCTACCTGGCTACCTGGTCGCGGATTTAATGTATGTATAAGTTTAATAACATCGCGGAGTTTGTCTTCGGTCAGTTTCATGCGCCGCATGAGTAAGTTATAGTCACGGTTTGCTAATAAATCGAAATGGTTTTTAAGTAGTAGAGTCGCTTCTTCATAAAAAGGAAGACCAGTGCCATCCAGTTGTGACATTTGAATTAATAAGCTTTCCCGTAAGTCTCGAGCGCCAGAGCCAGGTGGATCAAAGTTTTGAATGCGATGTAAAACAGCTTCAACTTCTTCAATATCAATATCAAGCTCGTCTTTTAATTGATTCCAGATTTCTTCAACGGATGTTTTAAGATAACCGTCTTCGTTTATTGAGTCTATAATTGATGACGCAATAGTCATATCAACGTCAGTAAAATGTGTGAGTTGCATTTGCCAAATCAGGTGTTCATTTAGTGTGCTTTCACTTGAACTTTTATTTTCAAAATCGCGAAGATTATCATCGCTAGCATTATAAGTGGTTGATGAGGCCTGTGAGTAATCGTAGGTATCTTCCCAAGAGCTGTCGACAGGTAAATCTGAGGGCATAGACTCAGACTGTAATTCGGTAGAAGAGTCTCTCACATCAAGGTCAGATGAGGCGTCTGAATCATTATCCCTTTGGCTCGGTTCTGGACGTGAATCTTCAGCAGGTGAATCGTGATCATCTGCAGTCTCTTCGAGCATTGGGTTGCTTTCTAGGGCTTCTTGTATTTCAGTTTGAAGTTCAATCGTCGACAATTGCAGCAAGCGAATAGCTTGTTGCAGTTGAGGAGTCATTGTTAGATGTTGCCCTAATCGAAGCTGTAATGATTGCTTCACTCGTATACACTCATATAATTGTTGCGTTATTCATATTGTACGACTAATTTATAGCAATTTATAGATTTTCTTAAAAAATCCTTGAATGTCATCTGCTTATTGGAATCTATAAGGAGTCGCAGTCAAATTGAATCGTTTTATTGCCTGCAGCAAAGTCTATTTTGTTGCCATTCCTACACCTTCTTTTTAGATGCACATTATTAAAAAAGTAGAGAAGGATTTACATGCATTTAAATAAATTGCGAAGCTCTGCACAACTACTTGTCGTTGGGATTATGAGGCTGTGTTTGTGCTCGTTAGTTTTGAATTCCCAAGTTAAAGGCTAAAATTTTCCCCTAAGTAGACTTTCTTGACGAGTTCGTTTTTCAAAACGTCATTTGGTGTGCCTTGGGCAATTACCTCGCCTGAATTAAGTATATAGGCCCGGTTACATATCCCCAGCGTTTCGCGCACATTATGATCGGTAATGAGTACGCCAATCCCTCTATTGCAAAGATGATGAATAATTTTTTGTATGTCAATAACAGAAATTGGATCTACACCCGCAAACGGCTCGTCAAGAAGGATAAACAAAGGGTCTGCAGCCAGAGCACGCGCAATTTCAACTCTGCGTCGTTCTCCGCCAGATAGTGCCATTCCCAGGCTTCCCCGAATATGACTTATGTGAAGTTCCTGGAGTAAGGATTCAAGTTTTTCGTGTTGCTGCTGCTTGTTAAGTTCTTTGCGAACTTCAAGTATTGCCAATATGTTTTCGTCAACAGTCAGTTTTCGAAAGATAGATGCTTCTTGTGGCAAATAACCAATACCCATTTTTGCCCGGCTATGTAGCGGATGATTGGTTAAATTGTTATCGTTCAAATAAATATTTCCACCGTCAGGTTTTATTAAACCAACAATCATATAAAAACTGGTCGTTTTCCCCGCGCCATTTGGGCCAAGTAAGCCGACCACTTCACCCGCGTTAACATGAACAGATACATCATTTACAACAGTTCTGGATTTGAATTTCTTTACAATGTTTTCTGCTTTTAGCGTAGATGTCATTGAGGAGTGCCAGGAAGCGATTCGGGTTGGATAATTGCTTGAATTCGTTGTTTTTTATTTTCTTCGGATCGTGCGCTCATTACATCGTTGAGAGTGTCATATTCGATTTTATGGCCACTAAACATATTCGAGCCTTGTTGTAGTTGAGCGCTTTGTTGTAATGTTAATATGCTTGTTTTGGTTGAATATTCTACGTGGAACGCACTTGCTTCAACGTCATTGCTCTCTTCGTCAGGTTTTTGTTTAAACACTGCTGGTGAGCCAGTAGCAATCAAGCGCTGAAGTTTGTTGTTAGAGGTGAAAACGATGATGCTTTCCGCAGATATCCGAATACTACCTTGCGTCAGTATCACATTACCTGTGTAGGTGCTGATGCCGGATTTGTCGGACATATCAACCTGATCCGCTTCAATGAGAACGGGTTGGTGTTTGTCTGAAGTTAACGCAAACAGGGGTGCTGAAAAGACAAAGAAAAACAGGAAATAAATAGCTCTATTTGCTGACATACTCAGCTTTCACCCCGGAATATAGTTGGACATGTTGTTGTTCTAAATCTGCAAACATTTTATTGGCTTTAATAACACCATTATCAGTTGTAACAATCACTGGTGAACTTGATTCCGCTGTATTTAACTGCATATTAAGGGTCAACTGTTTCGTTGTAATATGAACTTGGTTAAACTTGTTGTTAGTTTGTTCAATACTAACTTCGCCGTCAAGTGTAAGCTCAGTTTGATTTGTGATTTTTCCATGATTTGCACTTGCCAGCCATACAGTTTGTTTTTCAGTGTTGAGTTTTAATTCGGGTTTTTCGATGTGTGTTAATCCATCCTTATAGTGATTAAGTGCTTCACCTGTTAATCGTTGGTAGACTTTGCCATCTTCTCGCGTTGTGATGACGGTAAAGTTTTGCATGAAGTAGTCAGGAGATTCGTCCGTTTGCTCAGAAGCCAGCTTATCTGAACGTTGGGCTGTTTCTCCAGCCCATTGAAGCAGGATAAAGCCCAAAATTGCGCCACAAATGATTAGTATTATTGTTCGTTTTGAGCTGGATATTATTTGCATGAAGAGTTGCTAGTCTGGGTATTTCATGAATTATCCGGGTTGAAGATATTTTTCAAGTTCAGCGCTTAAATTCCCTTGCGCTTCCATGATTAATTCGCATACATCTCGTGCAGCACCTTGTCCGCCGTTGTTTGGTGTTTGCCAATGAGAATGTTTTTTAACCAAGTCATGTGCATCTTGAACGGCGATAGCAAGTCCCACATGTTTCATCACTGGGAGGTCAACAACATCATCACCAACGTAAGCAACAGTTTCGGGAGAAAGCGCAAGTTTTTCGATCAGTTTAATAAAGACTGGATATTTATCTTTCTTGCCTTGATAGACATGTTTGATCCCGAGCTCGTTCATTCGATGGGTGACAATATTTGATGTGCGGCCAGTAATGATAGCAATGTGGACGCCGGTTCCTTGCAACATTTTCATGCCGTGCCCATCTCGAGAGTGAAAGGCCTTTATCTCATCTCCACTGTCAGTTACGTAAAGTCGACCATCAGTGAGGACACCGTCAACGTCAAAAATAACTAATTTGATGTTTTTCGCTCTTTCTAAAATACTTTCCATTGTTTAAACAAATCCGGCTCGTAGTAAATCGTGCATGTTTATTGCGCCCGCCAGTTCTTTGTGTTGATTGACAACCGGGAAGGCATTGAATTTATGAGTTTGCATGATCTCCAACGCTTGTGCCGCAAGTAGATCAGCTTGAATAGTCATACAGTTTTTAATCATAACATCTGTGATTTTCATGTTTCGGAAATCTTTTGGCGTATCTAATAGTCGACGTAAGTCACCATCAGTAAACATCCCTATCGCCAAGTTGTTGCAATCAACCACAGTCGTAAATCCGAGGCCTTTTTTTGTCATTTCTAACAGAGCCTCACTAACGGTAGCATTTTCAGAGACGACTGGAATAGCATCCTTTGTATGCATTATGTCAGATACTCGAATCAATAAACGTCGACCTAGTGATCCACCTGGGTGGGAGTGGGCAAAATTCTCAGCGGTAAAGCCTCGGGTTTCTAAGAGTGCAACGGCAAGCGCATCCCCCATTGCTAGTGTCGCTGTTGTACTGGCCGTAGGTGCTAAACCGAGTGGACAGGCCTCTTTTTTTACACTGACATCGATATGGACAGTGGCAGATTTTGCCAATGTGGAATTTGGGTTTCCAGTCATGGCAATCAACGGAACATCAAGGCGCTGAATAATGGGTAAAATAGTCAGTAGTTCGTCTGTTTCACCGGAATTGGAGATGGCTAATACAACATCCTGGTAGGTAATCATTCCTAGATCGCCATGGCTGGCTTCTCCAGAGTGAACAAAAAACGCAGGGCTTCCCGTGCTGGCTAATGTTGCCGCTATTTTGCCGCCGATATGACCAGACTTACCCATGCCGGTAACGACGATACGGGCAGTGCAGTCGAGCATGATCTGACAGGCTTTGACAAAATCGTCGTCGATACGCGGCAGCAGCGAGGTGATTGCTGTTGCCTCCGTTTCTAAAACCGCTTTCCCCATCTCTTTTAACGCTTTAGGAGAGGCCGCTCGTTTTTCTCTGTTTGGATTAAATGGCATAATTTTGTTTAATACAGTATTCATAGATTGCCTTCTGGATATCCTAATTCACTTAACTTACTTGTGATATTAGATTTATCCAGATTCGTGCCAGTAATTTTCACTGTTCCCGTATTAACATCAACGTCAATATTTTCAATGCCGTCGATAGGGTTCAAGCCGTTAACGATATTGTCAACACAACCTTCACATTTTACGTTTAAAACAGTTAAGGTTAGTGATGTCATTTAATACTCCTTATTTTTAATCAATATAGTACTGGCATTTTATGCAATTAACATAGTTAGCCCAAACTACGTCGACATATAAAAAATCACACCGATATACGCTACATATGCGGATACAAGGCAAGCGCCTCCAACACGACTAATCTTTCCGTGCTCCCCTTTTATTCCTTTGGCCATGAAAAAGAGAGCAACCGTGAGGAGAATCATAACTGGCATATCACGTATAAGCACATCATTTTCAAATATAGCCGGGTGGATAACTGCAGGGATGCCTAGTACCCCCAGTAGATTAAACATATTGGAGCCAATAATATTACCAATGGCGATATCATGCTCACCTTTGCGAGCGCTTGTTATTGTTGTTGCTAATTCAGGTAGGCTCGTGCCTATTGCAACAACGGTTAAGCCTATGACTAAATCACTAATCCCCATGGATTGGGCAATAGAAACAGATCCCCAGACCACAAGACGAGCGCCGACAAGCAGTACAACTAGACCAACGACAATCAAAAAGATAGCTTTGCCGATTGGAAGCTTATCCGGAATTTCTTCTTCAAATTCATCTTCCATGAGGTCATGGTTATTCTTCTGGCTTTGTCTACCAAGGTGAACCATCCAAACAATAAATGCAACTAACCCAAAAAGTAAAATGGTGCCATCAACGAAGCTTAGTTCTCTGTCTAAAAAAAGAACGAGAACGACAGCCATAATTAAAAATAGAACGGGAAGTTCACGTTTCAATAACTGAGATTGAATAACCAAAGGTGTAATAAGTGCCGTAATGCCAAGCACTAGTGCGATGTTCGTGATATTGGAGCCTAACGAGTTACCGATAGCGAGCCCCGTGTTTCCTTCCCATCCTGCCACACCAGCAACCAACATTTCTGGTGCAGAGGTTCCAAATCCAACGATTACCAATCCTATAATAAGTGCGGATACATTTAACGTACGTGCCAGGCCTGCGGCACCGTCGACAAATTTATCAGCGCCCCAAATGAGTAAACCAAAACCAGCGAGAACCGCGGCAATTTCGTAAATTCCAGTCATGAATTAAAACTACTTATGTGAAAGATTAAATTAAAAAAACAAGGGGTCAACATGTGTTGGTAGGTGTCTATTGGATAAGATAGTGAGCAAAAAAGCCACCAAAAATAGACAATCCAAACCAGTTATTGTTTAAAAATGCAACGAAGCACTTTTTCTCATTACGCTGTTTAATCAACATTTGTTGATAAACTGAAAGCCCCACAGCGACTAAAAGGCCGATATAGTACAAGCTACTAAGCTCAAGATAAATACCGACAATGAATAAGAGTAATAAAGTTGTTGCTTGCAACATACCTATGATGAGTTTGTCGCGTTTACCAAATAAAATTGCGGTTGATTTAACGCCAGCTTTCAAGTCATCTTCTCTATCCACCATGGCATACATTGTATCGTAAGCGATTGTCCAGCAGACTGTTGCAATAAAAAGTAGCCAGGCTGCTAGCGGCACCGTATTTGTCTGTGCGGCAAATGCCATTGGGATAGACCAGGCGAACGCAACGCCTAAGACTAATTGGGGAAGATGGGTAAATCGTTTCATAAACGGGTAACTGGCTGCGAGCAGAACACCAATAAAAGACATGGCAATGGTTTTGGTGTTCATAAACAAGACAAGAATAAAAGCGGTTAGCGCTAAACCGGCAAAAAGAAGTAGCGCTTCTTTGGGTTTTACCCTTTTTTGTGCCAGTGGCCGATTTTTTGTGCGCTCAATTTGGCCGTCAATATTTCGATCTGCATAATCATTGATAACACATCCTGCTGAGCGCATGAGAAACACGCCTGCAGTAAACACAATAAACACTAATAGATCAGGAAATCCTTCCCCGGCAATCCACAATGCCCACCAGGTTGGCCAGAGCAGTAGTAGAATGCCAATGGGCTTATCCACTCGCATGAGTAAGCCATATTCGTAGAGCCGTTGTTTCGGAGTCAATAAAATTTGGGTATTCACAATGAATATTTCTCAATAACCGGCAGGAAATATTCGCTGACGAGTAAAGGCTTGTTTTTTAAATAAAATGGTGATCTACGTCCCCATACTTGTCGATCAAAAAAATGAGAATAGCAGAGCGCCTGATGATAGATATGGTGGGATTTATTCACCCTGCAACTTTGTATTTCGCCTCTTTGAATATGATTATTGTCAAATAATACAGAACCCAAAGATTGCGTACCAAGTTTGGTGAGCTTTTGTAGCTCTCCTTTTAAGGTGTTTTGAGGAATAACCGTCCTCGCAAAAACTGCTGGTTCGTCTCCGCAGAAAAGATGGACTTCTCGAATAAAGCAGAGTTTGTTATTTGACTGCTGTAGTTGTATTTGCTCTGACAAATCAGGTTTCCCCCAAAACTCATCGAACACTTCGACTCTGAAATCATCGCAACTCTTTAGAAGTCGCTGAGTTAATGATCCCCTTTCAACTATCCAGCTCTTCACGTTTTGTGGAGCTTGGTAGGTAAAAAAGGGTTTTGCGTTGTGCCAAACCGGTTCTGAGTTGTAATACATTAAACATTTCCGTATTGCAGGCCATGATTGAGCCATCGATTTATCAGTGGCTGAATATTTTCGGGGTAATGCGTTGTCATTTTAATGGCCAAATCTTCCACGGTCGGGAATAAGTATTGATCACGTGTGATATCAGCAATGCGCAATTGTAGCAAACCCGTCTGTTTTGTGCCTAATAGTTCTCCGGGCCCTCTCATTTCCAGGTCTTTTTCGGCAATGGCAAATCCATCATTTGTTTCCCGCATGATTGATAGACGCTCTTTGCCGACTTTCGAAAGTCTACCTTGATACAATAGAACGCAGCTACTTTTAATACTTCCTCTTCCCACGCGACCGCGTAGTTGGTGAAGTTGGGATAAACCAAGTCTTTCAGCATTGTCGATAATCATCAAGCTCGCGTTGGGGACATCAACACCAACTTCTATTACCGTTGTAGCAACCAGGAGATGAATGTTCCCTAACTTAAATTCATTCATGACTTCGCTACGGTCGCTGGTCTTCATTCTTCCATGTACCAATCCTATTTTAAGGTTTGGTAATGTTTCTTGAAGCATGGTTGCTGTTAGCTCTGCAGCCTGGCAATTTAGTGCTTCAGACTCTTCAATCAGTGGGCATACCCAATAGGCCTGTCGCCCTGTCTGACATGCTTCATTGACGCGTTGAATAATTTGCTCTCTGCGCTGTTCAGGAATGACGACAGTATCGATTGCCTGGCGTCCTTTTGGTAGCTCATCAATAATAGAGAGATCCAGATCTGCATAAGCTGTCATTGCTAATGTTCTTGGGATTGGAGTGGCTGTCATAATGAGTTGATGTGGAGTGCCGCTATCAACACCTTTTTCTTTTAACGCTAAACGTTGATGGACGCCAAATCGATGTTGCTCATCAATAATAACCAAGCCGAGTTTCTGATATTCGACTTCAGCCTGAAATAATGCATGCGTACCGACTAGAATCTGGATTTCACCTTTGAGTAGTTGCTCAAGGGTTGCTTTGCGCTGGCTGGCTTTGATTTTTCCTGACAACCAGCCGGTGCTTATATTCATCTTTTCCGTCCAGTTGGAAATATTTTCAAAGTGTTGCTCTGCCAGCATTTCAGTGGGTGCCATAAAAGCCACCTGATATCCCGCTTCAATGGCCTGTAGCGCAGCAGCCATGGCAACAACAGTTTTGCCACTACCAACATCTCCTTGAACCAGGCGTAGCATAGGTGTTGAGCTGGTAACATTGTCCTGAATTTCGTTAATGACGCGTAATTGAGCATTAGTGAGCTGGAATGGCAGCTGAGCTTTAAATGTATCCAGCAGATGAGAAGATGAAGAAAACACCGGTGCACCAAGCGATTGCACTTCACTGCGGAGTTGTCGCATGCTTAGGTGGTGGGCCAGTAGCTCCTCCAGAATTAGTCGTTTTTGTGCCGGGTGTTTAGCATTAAGAAATATATTTTTATCTGTTGTTGGGGAAGGGTTGTGCAGTTCAAATATCGCATTTTTTAAAGAGGGTAATTTTAAAGGATTGATCAGCTGGTGAGGGATCAGGTCTGCGAATGAATATGATTCGTTGGAAAGTTTTATAATGGCTTGATCTATAATTTTTCGGAGTGTTTTTTGTGGTACGCCCTCTGTTGCTGGATAAACTGGTGTTAGTTTGTCTTGTAATAATGAATTATTTTTCTCGTTTTGGAGTAAATATTCTGGATGTACGATTTCCAGTCCATCTGGTCCTCGTCTAATCTCACCATAGCATTGAATGAGCTTTTCATTGGAAAGACTGTTTTCTACCGATTTAGAAAAATAGAAAAATCTCAATTGAATAAATCCTGACCCATCAGTCATTCGAACAAGTAAGGAGCTTTTGCGACCAGGTTTGACCTGGGAGCTTACAATTTCACCTTCGATCACCGCACTTTCTCCAATGAGTAATTGTCTTATTTTTTTGATTTTAGTACGGTCTTCGTATCGATTTGGCAGGTGGAATAACAGATCGTGGACGGAATGGATGCCAAGCTTTTGCAATTTTTCAGCGCTTTTAGGGCCTACTCCATTAAGTTGAGCTAGATTATTGTCTTCTTCTTTTGTTTGTGATTTCACGAGTATTTTAGACGATGTGGTTATCTGCTGTAGTATCTCATTATAATGTGTTGATTTTATTCGTAATGTTTTGTATTCACAATTAACCCAAAATTGATCAGAAAAATAACTCCATTACCGTAAGCAAAAACAAAACATTCGATACTAAAATCGAAGACAATAGATCATTAATTGAACTGATTTTAACGTTGTCCCCTGATATTATATTCATACTAATAAAGGGACGTAAACGGGAGCCGTTTTATGCACACACAACAAGATCCTATCATAAACAACTGGTACACAAACTTGACGGGGCAGTTATTCAAAGTTCGCCTGGCATCATATGATGCAAATGGCATAAGCGATATGGTGATTGAATATATTGATGGAAGTAAACATGTCATCAACAGAGAAGAGTGGGATTGCCTGAAACTGATGAGGCATAATAATTTAAGCAAAGAAGTAGAAGAATATAGCTATTAATTGGTAACTACACACTGAGCAGCGGGGGCTATACAGGTTGGAGAAAACGTCGCCCGCCTGGACGCGGGCGTCGAGCATCCACGGATGGATTACTGCGTTTTTCGTAAACCTGTATAGCACCCGATGCGTATCGAAGCCAATGAGGTATGAGTAGTTACATTAATTGAAAAGCTGCACACTGATGCAGCTTTTTTTATAGTTTTTTATTTGTTAATCGCTTCGAGCAAACAGCTATTGTAATCATTCTCATCGGGTGCCCGATTTTCTCGTTGTGCTCGCCATATCATTTCTCCCAAACAGTCCATCATTGCGTGCTCAACTTCGTGTGGGTCTTTCATTTTATCCATCAGGATGTTGTACTTATCCTTAATTCCAGCGGGTTGATTAATGGTAAGTTGTTCGTGAATTCCGATGTGCATCCCCAGGTGGAGGAATGGGTTTGTCTGCCCGAGCTCAGGTGAAAAATCTTTTTCTATATTATCAGGGCTGCTGAAAAAAGCGTGGTATTCGGGATGCAGGATGAGAACATTAACGATGACTTGATCCATGGGTTCCAGGGTCAGATTGCTCTCATGTTTTTGCCAGGCAGAGAAAAAAACCTGGCGTAGCTCGTTACGATCATGAGAAAAAAGCATATTCAAAACCTCAAAGGTAAAAACTATTTAACCTAGAAAAAGTAGTTGGACGCGCAAATAGAATGCAGGATATTGTCTTGAATAGCGTAATGAAAAACGTTGTCTTCACCTGGTTGGTGAAGCAAGCTTTTTTCATAGTGCTAGGCGAAACAAGAGCCTGTGTTATATTGCGTGGATCAACTGCTTTTTCTAGGTTTAACGAAAAGAAAGTTGGCTATGATCAATTATAACTCAAGTTTCGGAGTTTAAGTCTAGTTTAGAGGCAATAGCCATGGTATACAGCGAATATAAAAGACGCTGTAAATGCATCCATGCACGCTCAGTGTCAGCATCCATGCTGCCAATGCTTTTATATTCGCTGTATACCATGTCTATTGCTATTGTAAGAGCAACTTGAACGCCGAAACTTGAGTTATAAAACGAAAATGAGACGATGTATCGCTAGGAGGCTGTCCGAGAATAGAAGTTGTAGCGAGGGAAAGTCATTTTGAAGCAGTTATTTTGATCGTTTGAGACTAATAGCCGCAGCTATTCGTCGAAAAGGATCGGAAAAACTGATCAAAATGACTTTTCCGCAGTAAGCTTTCTATTC
>Ga0316204_10010743_pt1 | contig 11681 bp, 9 predicted proteins | sample 6monrhotite_MG_2_FD_205661 | JGI IMG/M metagenome (GOLD analysis project Ga0316204, IMG submission 205661) | Microbial mat bacterial communities from mineral coupon in-situ incubated in ocean water Damariscotta River, Maine, United States -... | ecosystem: Environmental > Aquatic > Marine >...
ACTACTGCTACGATTGCTAAAATCACCTCGAATGAACCAGACATTCTTGTTTTTCCTTTCTTGAATATAGGTGCAATCTTACATGTTATAACCTGTTATAACAAGTTGTAATTTGATAAGGCTTTCAATATTTTATAGTATTATAATCAATTAGTTAAATAGACTTTATAGAATAGAAGTTTAATTATGTGGTCAGTGAGAAATCTCAGTCATCTCATTAGTCACTGTCACGATCTTTGAAACAGGATGACAACGACCCGTTTTATATATTAGTATCTTCTAATATATAAAAGACCGGAGTTGCTGTTATGTCGAAAAAACAATTTCTAAGCCTGTTCATACTATTGGCCCTACCACTGAATGCCATGGCCGATGTGCTGATCCTGGTACCAGGTTACCTAAACGGCGGCCATTCATGGCGCTCGCATGGCATAACACAAAATCTGGTTGCCCATGGCTGGTCAGATGGTGGTAACTTCGTTTTAGGTCCTCAAGGTGCACGACTTGATTTGCCTCCGGCCTCCAGCAGTCATCGATTTTATACTGTCGAACTCCCCAGTGAAGCCCCCCTGCCACATCAGGCGGGCTACCTAAATACCTACATTGATGCGGTACGTGTCATTCACCCGAAAGATCGTTTAATTCTGGCAGGTCACTCTGCCGGTGGCGTACTCGCCCGTTACACCATGGTGACTCGCCCCGCCGTAAAGATAAACACACTCATCACCATTGCCAGCCCGCATTCAGGTAGTGATGCCGCCGAACTGGGTAAAACCATCGCGAATAGCCCAGCTGCATGGATGGCTCCACTGTTCGGTGCCAACACCATTAATCGTTCACAAGGTCTGTATCACGATCTCAGCAGACCCAATGGTGGAAATTTACTCGGCTGGTTAAATATCCAAGCTCACCCTAAAGCACGTTATGTTTCTGTGATACGCCCGAACGACGAATGGGTAGATGCAAGAAGTCAGGACATGAACCTAATACCAGCACTTGCAGGTCGTAGCACGGTAGTCACATCAACCGGTAAGCATGAACTCAACCCAGGTGATGGCATGCTGTTAGTAAACCTGCTGAAAGAGGAAAATTAAATTAGAAAAAAATAATAAAGGCGGTGACAAATGAGTATGAGATATATTTGTCACCGCCCCCTTTTGTTCAGAAACAAAGCCGATGATTATTTTTTATTTCATCTGCCAAGTTAGCAAAGACACCGGCTTTATTTGCATAGCCTTCCCATTTTTCGACTACCGAAATAACTTCATCAATAATCTGATTAGATTCTTTTTTAAAGTTACTTAATAATGAACCCACCGCTAACAAATCATCACGAATAAAATTATCCCTCTTGCCGTTCAAACTCATTTGATGTGAGTCAACCCAGGGAGAGCCTTTTTTATAACTATAGGCCAAATCAAACGCGGGGGCTAAACGCCACTTACTTTTCTCTCCGGTTAACAAGAAGCCTATATTTTTAGTATGATCATCATGATTTCGTGCAACCACGTTAAAAACCATACGTCGATAAATTTCAACAGCATCCTTTCTCGGTAATTTTAATTGCCTGCCAACAGATAACAACTGCTCATAACTATATGCGCCCGGCTTCTTATAATCGGCATGATCCATTGCGCACAAAGAAGCATAATGTAACTTGTTATTCCCGACACGGTCGAAACGTTTTGTCATGAAATGTGCGCGCTCACCCTCTATTAGTAATTCAGATGGCGACATATCAATCCCGGCATCTATCGCCATTAAATAATAGGCATACTCCATATATCCAAAGCCTTTAGGATCTCCAAATACCTGGCTATTAACTTTGTGTTCTTCTACACCATCAAACTTCAGTAGATAATGTTCAAAACCTTTCGGCGCATCGACTTGACCTGAACGCAATTGCGTTCTGTCTGCATTTACTGCAACCAGCGCTTTGGCACGTGCGCCGCCGGCAGAGGTGCCCACTTGAAATAATTCAGACATTGCATCGTTATTAATTTTATCCGGCGATATTTCTTTTGATAGATTAGAACGTTGATCAAGGATCAACTGTGCCATTTCAATTAATGATGCAATCTCAATCTTCTCGTTACTTGTGTTTGCTTTTGAAATAGCCGGTTCAAACTCAAGCGCGCCCATTCCTCGACTTCCGGTATAAAGCAAACGCTCAAGTGACGTAAATGAATCGACATCTCGTCCACTTCTCGCCAGCCATGCATCAATTACCGCATTACCAAAATCATCCGGCAAGGTATCAGAGAAAACGGCAGGCAAGCCTTTATAGGTTTCTGGATTTAAACTTGGAAACTGATACTTTCGCGAAGAGAAAGGCATTCTCAAGGGCGCAATTTCACAGCCCTTGCGAACCCACTCTTTGGCATACTCAAAGGTACTTATTTTTGAAACAGGATCATATGCCAATGCGCCAACCAGCTCCCCCCATAAACGGACTTCAGCTAAGTTTTGCATTACCAGTCCAAGCCTTCCTCAGATTTTTCGCTATCTGCTTCAGTCTTTTGCGCATGCTCACCCGTTGCACGCTGCCGTTGTTTACCCTTAAGCTTTAACTGCTCAATTGGGCTGAATACTGATTCGGGTACAAACTGTTCTACTAAATCTAAATGCCCCAAAACACGCAACACGGCGATAAGGTTCTCAAACTTAGCCGCCCCGCCCACCAATTTCCGATAACTCACACGTGATATTCCAACCTCGTCAGCCACTTGCTGCTGAGTCAGGTTTTGCTCTAAACGCATGCGCTCAATTCGGCGACCTATTTCAGCCGCAATCGCGTGATTTGTCATGGCATCACTGTTCATAATGATAATTATTATTTCCTTAATACGTCTTAAAAGCATTAATGATAAAATATATATACATTATAGTACATATATCACTATCCACAAACAACAGAGAATACTTTTCTTATCATTGTAGGTGTTTATTATGCGTAACGAGTTCTTTTCTTATCATTATATTGACTATATATTGACTATTAATATGTCTGCACAGCATATGTATTCATGCTCTGGATAAAGGCAGATAAAATGGCTCTCTGACCAATTTAATTCGGTCGGGCATTCGAACTCAACTTTAAGCAACACCTATAAACAAAAAAAGCCCCCATAAAGGGGGCTTTTTTTGTTTATATGGTGCGCCTGGAGCGATTCGAACGCCCGACCGCCTGGTTCGTAGCCAGGTACTCTATCCAGCTGAGCTACAGGCGCTTTAAGAGGCGAGCATTATCCTTTGAATGGGCTATTCAGTCAAGATAAGTTCTTGCTAATGCTGGCGTTTTAAAATCATTTATTGCATCACCATGCGAGAGATAAGCCGAAACTATTAAAAAGTGCCCCTTTCAGCCTAAATTCAATTACAAGTTATCCAATAAGATGAAAAAGCCCGAAACTATTACTGTTCGGGGCTGTTTCCGAGCGCAGTTATCTATATAATAGCGCCTCGCTGTAATCCGGTTACCGGAAAAATAGCGTTTAAAAGTAAAAGTTTTGGAGAGCTGGCCGAGTGGCTGAAGGCGCGCCCCTGCTAAGGGTGTATAGGTTTATCCCTATCGAGGGTTCGAATCCCTCGCTCTCCGCCATATAAACGAAAAAGGCTGCCCCTTAAAGGGCGGCCTTTTTTGTTTATCCGGTTGAAGGATTTCGAACCCTCGATAAAAATAAAAAGCCGGTTCGACAAACCAGTGGAACTGGTTTGGGCGCTGCAAGTGCAGCGTCAATCCCTCTATTATCAGAATGGTTCGCACCTTAGAACCCCTACGGGTTTCATTAGGTATACTCTACGCTTCGCTCCGAAAACAAACCAGTGGAACTGGTTTGGGCGCTGCAAGTGCAGCGTCAATCCCTTGATTATAAGGATAGTTCGCACCTTCCAAAACAAATCCCCCACCCCAAAATGAAAAAGCCCCAAACATATATGTTCGAGGCTTTTTAAACTGTCCTGTTTAATGTCACCCCGCTTACATGCAAGGTTGTAGAAAAACCGACCAGATACTACTTTTCGATATTCCGATGCTTATTCGTTAACGGCTTCCGGGCTATCTTTTTCTTTCTGAATGCGATCGTAAATCTCTTCGCGATGCACGCTGACATCTTTCGGCGCATTAACACCGATACGCACTTGGTTCCCCTTAACGCCAAGTACAGTGACAGTTACTTCGTCACCTATCATGAGTGTTTCACCTACTCGTCTTGTCAAAATCAACATTACCATGTCTCCTTGTTCGTACCATTACTACTGGATTGAATCTTCCAGATCTCCTGCTCTATATAGCGTCCAACCAGAGGAAATCTATACCCTAATTCCAGAAAAGCACTAAAAAAACAGCACTTAACTACTCAACCCGATGCTGGCCGACCATGGCCTTATTATTCTCTTTCTCCGCTTTATATTCTAACCGATGTTTAGACTAGATATAGTTTATCTGGATATTATTTTATTCTTGTTCTAAATCAAAGGCTTGGTGAAGAGCACGCACACCTAATTCAAGGTATTTCTCGTCAACAACCACTGATATTTTGATTTCAGAGGTCGAAATCATGCGAATATTGATACTTTCTGCCGCCAATGTAGAGAACATTTGGCTGGCGATACCGGCATGCGAACGCATTCCTACGCCGACCAGTGAAATTTTCACAATTTTGTCGTCGCCGGAGACTTCGCGCGCACCCAGATCTTTCGCCACCTGCTCCAGCACTTCCATGCCTTGTGCAAAGTCATTGCGGTGTACGGTAAAGGTAAAGTCAGTGGTGTCATCCGCCGCGACATTCTGAACAATCATATCAATTTCGATATTCGCTTCAGCGATAGGACCTAATATCTGTGATGCGACGCCCGGTTGATCCGGCACACCCAAGATGGTTAATTTGGCTTCATCCCGATTAAAGGCGATCCCTGATATCAATGGTTGTTCCATGCTCTTATCCTCAACACTGATCAGCGTTCCAGGACCATCTTCAAAAGAAGACAATACCCGTAACGGTACGTTGTACTTGCTGGCAAACTCCACCGAGCGAATTTGTAATACCTTCGAGCCAAGACTGGCCATCTCCAGCATTTCTTCATAGGTAATTTGTGGCAAACGGCGCGCTTCAGGCACAACACGAGGATCAGTGGTGTAAACACCATCGACATCGGTGTAGATCTGACATTCATCGGCTTTAAGTGCAGCGGCCATGGCGACGGCAGTGGTATCGGAACCACCACGACCAAGTGTAGTGATATTGCCTTGTTCATCGACGCCTTGAAAACCAGCGACAATTACAACACGACCAGCATCAATGTCTTCACGGACACGTGAGCCGTCGATATCTTTAATGCGTGCCTTGTTATGGACGCTGTCAGTCAGAATATGCACCTGCGAACCCGTATAAGAACGTGCCGGACAGCCACGCGCTTCCAATGCCATGCTTAACAAGGCAATCGTGACTTGTTCACCAGTGGATAACAGCACATCCATTTCGCGGGCAACGGGACGATCGCTAATCTCATTGGCTAAGCCAACAAGACGATTAGTCTCACCACTCATCGCCGAGACGACAATAATCATGTCATTGCCAGCTTTGCGCTCAGCCGCAACACGATCGGCCACCGCTTTGATACGTTCAACCGTACCAACAGATGTGCCACCAAATTTTTGAACAATTAATGCCATATTGATCCATTTACACCGTTACAGAGCATACTTGAGCTGCGCAACAAAAGGCGGGAATTAAACACGAAATTAGACTGAATATAAAGGAAAATATGCTTATTTATTGAGCGTTTCCTTAACCCAAGCGGTAACGCTAGCCAGAGCACCATCCAACGAGGCAGGATCATTACCACCCGCTTGCGCCATATCAGGACGACCACCGCCTTTACCCCCGACTTGTTGTGCAACACAGTTGACCAGATCTCCTGCTTTAATCCGATCGGTTGCATCCTTACTGACGCCGGCAATCAAGGTGATCTTGTTGCCGTCCGCAGAACCGAGCACGATAGCGGCTGTGCCGAGTTTGTTTTTAAGTTGATCAACGGTATCGCGCAATGCTTTTGCATCCGCGCCATCAAGACGTGCGGCGAGTATGTTGATGCCGCCAATGTCTTCAGCCTGACTGGCAAGATCACTACCGGCTGAACTGGCCAATTTGCCTTTTAACTGTTCAAGTTCTTTTTCTAACTTGCGCTGTTTTTCAAGTAACTGGCCAACTTTTTCGGTGACATCATCGCGACTGCCTTTAACCAGTTTTGCAAGGCTATCGAGTCGCGCTTCGTTGTCGGTAATTCTTTGTATTGCGGCTTGTCCGGTGACCGCTTCAATACGACGCACACCTGCCGCCGTACCGGTTTCATTTATAATTTTAAATAAACCAATATCACCGGTGCGTTTTACATGCGTGCCACCACATAGCTCAACTGAAAACTCGCTCATACTCAGTACGCGCACTTCGTCGTCGTACTTTTCGCCGAACAAGGCCATTGCACCTGATTCACGCGCATCATCAATCGCCATGAGTTTGGTTACAACTTCATGGTTGGCGCGGATGTGTTGGTTAACTATGTTTTCAATTTCAGTTAATTGCTCAGGAGTAACCGGTTCAAAATGCGAGAAATCAAAACGCAACCGTTCAGGATCAACCAGCGAACCTTTTTGTGAAACATGATCACCTAATACTTTGCGTAACGCCGCATGCATAAGATGTGTCGCAGAATGATTTAATTCAGTTGCTTGGCGTGCTGCCTCATCAACTTCAGCGGTTAAAGTATCGTTGGCGCTAATTGAACCATTCTTTAAGGTGCCAATATGTGCAAACACACCGCCGCCTTGCTTGCGCGTGTCTGATACTTCAAACACAATATCATTGGCAGCACGCAAAATACCTTGATCACCAACCTGCCCACCCGACTCAGCATAGAACGGTGTTTGTTCTAAAATAATCGCGGCTTGTTGACCAGCTTGCAGTTCTTTTACTGGCTGTCCATCAACGAACAAACCAATAATTTTGCTTTTATCGAGTAGATGCTCGTAACCACTAAATACGGTTGCGCCTTCAATGCCGAGATCATCTGTCGCAACAGCTTCAAACTTACCCGCCGCACGCGCGCGTTCGCGTTGTGCCTCCATTGCTTTTTCAAAGCCTTCGCTATCGAGTTCAAGATTTCGTTCGCGAGCAATGTCACCCGTTAAATCAAATGGAAAACCATAGGTGTCATAAAGTTTAAAAATAGTTTCGCCGGGAATAATTTTGCCATCTAATTCTGCAATAGCCGACTCAAGAATCTTCATTCCTTGATCAAGGGTTTCGGCAAAACGTTCTTCTTCTGTTTTAAGAATGCGTTCTACTTGTGGCTGTGCTTTTAAAAGTTCCGGGTAGGCTTCGCCCATTTCATTGCATAGCGGCGCAACTAACTTGTAAAAGAAGGTCTCTTTAATGCCGAGTTTGTAACCATGTCGAATCGCGCGACGAATAATACGGCGCAACACATAACCCCGCCCTTCGTTAGAAGGAATAACATCATCAACAATCAAAAAACTACAGGCACGAATGTGATCGGCAATAACACGTAACGAAGCTTGTTTAAGATCGTCTGTACCAACGATGGCGGCAACTGCCTTAATTAAATTTTGAAACAGGTCGATGTCGTAATTTTCATGTCCGTTTTGTAAAATCGCAGCAAGACGTTCTAAGCCCATACCGGTGTCAACGGAAGGCGCTGGCAATGGATTTAATGTACCCTCTTTATCTCGGTCGTATTGCATGAAGACCAGGTTCCAGATCTCGATGTAACGATCACCATCTTCTTCAGGTGTTCCTGGGGGACCACCCGGCACATCTTCACCATGGTCGTAAAAAATTTCTGTACAAGGACCACATGGCCCTGTATCACCCATTGACCAAAAGTTATCTTTTGCACCAATGCGTGAGAAACGCGATGCATCAACACCGATATCTTGTAACCAAATATCAGCGGCTTCATCATCATCTTCAAATACAGTTATCCAAAGTTTTTCTTCCGGAAGTTTGAGAACTTCGGTTAGAAATTCCCATGCGTACTTGATCGCGTCTTCTTTAAAGTAATCACCAAAACTAAAATTACCCAGCATTTCAAAAAAAGTATGATGACGTGCTGTGTAACCAACGTTTTCTAAATCGTTATGTTTACCACCTGCGCGCACACAACGTTGCACACTCGTCGCGCGTTTGTAGCTACGTTTTTCTTGACCAAGAAAGGTTTCTTTAAATGGCACCATGCCGGCATTCGTAAATAACAAGGTCGGATCATTACCAGGCACAAGCGAGCTACTCGGTACAACCTTATGACCTTTGTCATGAAAGTAGTCGAGAAAAAGTTGGCGAATTTCGTTAGTGCTCATCATAGTGCTAATCATCCAAACCGGTTACTGCCGCAGTTATTTGTTCGTGCGAAAAACCTCGGTACTGTAAAAATTTCATTTGCTTGGCGCGCAGTGCAAAATCTTGCGGATATTGCTCACCAAATTTTCTGTCTCTAACATCACGGGCTAACGCGAACCAATCAACATCAGTTTGTTCAATAGCCTCGCTAATCAATTCGCTAGCAACACCCCGTTCTTTCATTTCAAGACGAATGCGTTTTAAACCAAAGCCCCTTGCACTACGCATACGAACATAGGCCTCGGCAAAACGCTCATCGCTTAACAAATTATCGGCAACTAAACGTTCTATTACCTCGCTAACCATGTCGGATGGGTAGTCTTTTTGTTGTAACTTACGGGTCAGCTCAAAAACAGAATGCTCGCGCCGGGCGAGTATATTCATGGCTGACTGGTATGTTTTCGCTAACATAGGCTCTGCAACAAAATGGGGCCAGTCTACACATCTCACACATTCTAACAGCGGCGTAGTTTAGCCTTTCTCGGCGGACACATAAAGCAGTAGGGGCGCTTGCGCGCCCCTTTTTTGCTTATTTTTTAAACGATTGCCTCTTCAGGCTCATCATCGACATCAACTTCAACGGACTTCTCTGCTGCGCCTTTTGCTGGCAGTAGTTTGGCGCGAATTTGTTTCTCAATATCATCCGCAATTTCTGGATGTTCTTTGAGGAAGTTACGTACATTATCCTTGCCTTGGCCAATACGCTCGCCGTTATAGCTGTACCAGGCACCGGCCTTATCAACAATTTCTTCTTTCACGCCAATATCGATGAGCTCACCCTCATGCGAAACACCTTCGCCGTAGAGAATATCGAAAACGACTTGTTTGAAAGGCGGTGCGACTTTGTTTTTAACCACTTTCACGCGTGTTTCGTTACCCAGGATCTCGTCACCCTTCTTAATCGCACCAATACGGCGAATGTCTAAACGCACTGAAGAATAGAATTTCAGGGCATTACCACCAGTTGTTGTTTCAGGGTTGCCGAACATCACACCAATCTTCATACGCAGTTGGTTAATAAAGATCACCATGGTGTTGGAACGCTTAATATTGGCGGTCAGTTTACGCAGTGCCTGTGACATCAAACGCGCCTGTAAACCCATGTGTGAATCGCCCATATCGCCTTCAATTTCAGCCTTTGGCGTTAACGCCGCAACCGAATCGATTACCAATACGTCAACTGCACCTGAACGTACCAGCATGTCGGTGATTTCGAGTGCCTGTTCACCGGTATCCGGCTGAGAAACCAGTAAATCATCAACATTTACACCCAGTTTTTCTGCATATGATGGATCCAAGGCATGTTCCGCATCAACGAAGGCACAAGTGCCACCTGCTTTTTGCGCCTGAGCAATAACATGCAAGGTCATGGTCGTTTTACCTGAAGATTCAGGACCATAGATTTCAATTACTCGGCCTTTAGGTAAACCGCCTATGCCTAATGCCAGATCCAGACCAATTGAACCCGTGGATATGACTTCGATATCATTATTAATGCCCTCTCCACCCAAGCGCATTACCGAGCCTTTACCAAACTGCTTCTCGATTTGTCCTAATGCTGCTGCAAGTGCCTTATTCTTTTGATCATCTTTACTAGCCATGGTGTTTCTCCAGTGTGTTTCATTATTAATCTGTTTTTTTAATTAGTGGTGAGGCTGCTTCCCTCACCCGTTGATAGAGAGATTAGGCTATACTTAAAACAATGTCAATACTTTTTACCACCTATGTATTTTATACGCTATAGTATTTTCTAGTAGCACCTACTTTAGGTGGGTATAATCCCTTAGCAATAGATGGAGCATCGGTATGACAACGACATTCAAAGGCCCAGCAGACATTAAGTGGAATACCCGCCAACGCCTGCAATACATTGAAATTATGGTCTTTTATACTGGTGTAGTAACACGTAGCGACGTTGCTCGCAGCTTTGGGATCTCCGACGCTGCCGCTACCAAAGATCTGAAGCTCTATAGTCAAATGGCACCAGATAATCTTAGTTATGTACATACTGTGTTCGGATTTGTGCCTACAGAAAGCTTTACACCGATGTTTGCAGATCTTGAACCACAGGTGGTTCTGCCCATGATTGCCGCCAACTTAGCCGCCAGCGGTGGACCGAGTGAAAATGCCTTGTTATATGGTATCCCGATGGAAGAGCTTCCGCTTCCCGTCAGACTGCCTGATCGAAACGTCTGCGCTCAGGTGATCCGGGCGGTTAAACAAGGCAAACAACTGCGCATGGTTTACAAATCCCTTTCGGATCGGGATGAAGATGATGTTCGTACCATTGAACCTCACTCTCTTGTTAACACTGGCCTGCGTTGGCATGTACGTGCCTATAGCACAGAGACCTATGACTTCCGTGATTTCGTACTGTCGCGTTTTGTCGCCGCTGAAATGCTCGATGAAGCAGCCGAATCAAGTGCACAATATGATGATGAATGGGTAGAACCCATCACGCTGCAGCTAGCGCCACATCCAAAACTAAAATCACGTAAGCAGGAAAGTCTGTTAATTGATTACCGTGCTGTTGATGGCGTGATTGAACTTGATGTTAAACGTGCATTGGTTGGTTACTTATTGCATCGGTTGTCGGTTGATACCACTATTGATCAATCGATGAATCCAAATGCATACCAACTTATTCTCGTTAACCGAGATGAAATAGAACCGTTTGCTGGTTGGGCTTTTTTATAAAATAAAAACAACTCAATATAATTAATATTATAATATGAATGTCCGTTATCGACTGCGACTTCAACCGTAAGCAGACATTCGCCTTTCTCACCAACTTTTTACTACTCTATACTCTACCCCTTCCACATGAGAAACAGATTGAACCAAACAAAACTGATTTACATTCCAATAAATGGGCTCTACTTCCAGTTCATATAATTGATTTATTTTTCGCATTAACGACACGTGCGGTTTAAAATCCTTCTCATCTAATTTGATTCCACAATCTCTCGCTCCATTGGCAAGATCATTAGCGAGTTGTGTTAATGCATCGGGCTGCTCCTTAATGCCTAACCATAAAACTTTTGCACGTGAAAATACGCCCAGGTGTTCTAAGCATAAACTAAACGGCGTTATTGATAGTGATTCAGCGACGGCTTCTACACAATCACGTTGAGCGTTATTAACATTACCAAGAAAAGCCAACGTCAAGTGTAAGTTCTCGGTGCGAATGGGTTTACCTTGGTGATGTGGTATTACTCTTTGGACGAGCTTAGCAATAGTCTTGCGTGTTTTATCATCTGGCCA
>Ga0316204_10010744_pt1 | contig 11681 bp, 12 predicted proteins | sample 6monrhotite_MG_2_FD_205661 | JGI IMG/M metagenome (GOLD analysis project Ga0316204, IMG submission 205661) | Microbial mat bacterial communities from mineral coupon in-situ incubated in ocean water Damariscotta River, Maine, United States -... | ecosystem: Environmental > Aquatic > Marine >...
AGCAGATAAGCAGGGGCGCCGGCCCTTACGGTGGCAAGATCATCATTATTCATAATAGCGGTAGACAGATTTTTTGCCATTTTGTTTGTGGCAGAGGAAATAATGGAAGAACATGAAGTTAGAATCAGTCCAAAAATGAGAATAAAAATTAGTCTACGAAAAATATGCATAATTTGTCAGCTGAGTTAGTTGTTTTGAATGCAAAATATACCAGAAATCCTATAAATATGATTTAGTAAGCGTAATTCATGAAAGAACCTTGCTAAGTAGTTCAAAATTTGGCATAACAATACCCGTAACTATTATAAACATAAAATTTTGCTATCATTAATATAGAACTTGCGTAGATAATTATTATCAGAAAACTATTACGAGTTCAGTGATAACTAGGGATTAAAAAAGATATGCATATCGCCATCGTTGATGACGATCCTGATATCGCTGCACTAATGATGTTATGGCTTGAAGAAGAAGGCCATGAATGCACTCATTACTCCAGTGGCCAGGATTTTATCAAATCAATCAGAAGTAAGAATTATGATATTGTCTTGCTTGACTGGATCATGCCTGAATTTGATGGTGAGCAAACGCTTAACTGGATCAAAAGTCACGATGAAATTGATGTCCCCGTTATTTTTGTCACACAAAAAGCAACCGAAGATGATATTGCTAAGATTCTTACCTTAGGCGCGGATGATTACATTACAAAGCCGGTAAGACACAAAGAAATGGTTGCCCGTATTAATGCTGTGGCGCGACGAACAAATCCTCAGGTTGAGGATGAGGTTATTGAAATATCACCTTATCGAATTGACTCTACTGCACGAGAAGTCCGTGTTGATGATGAGCAAATTAAGCTCACAGAAAAAGAATTTAAACTTGTTCAGTTTTTATTTAAAAATGTAGGACGCTTATTGTCTCGAGATCATATTTTGTCGGCTGTATGGGGTTACGATCTGGGGCTTAATACACGAACGGTTGATACCCATATGAGCCGGATACGTAAAAAACTCAATATTGTTCCGGAAAGAGGCTGGCGTTTAAGCTCGATTTATCATCAAGGTTATCGTTTAGAGCATCTTATTCACGCAGCAGAATAATTTAAGGTTAGCTTTTAAAAAAACTCAACATCACTTTCATGGGTTTTTTTGACTGCAATTTTTAGCGCTTCCTCTATCGTCACTCCTTTTAAAACTGCATTAAACATTTCCTGATCTGAATCCAGTGTATATTTAGAGCGAATCATATCCTGTAGCTTTATCCATTCGTCATGATTATTTGTTTTAGATTTATCCTCTAATACCTTGGTTAAAGAACCTAGCGTCTTTGATACCAATGCCATTCGTTGACTCAGCTTGTCATAAAATTGAAAAGCGATAATAGAGTCACTGACGCGTTGAGTGATATCTGCGCAATCATTTTTAATTTTATCTTTTATTGGTGAGTCATTGAGTTCTTCAGAGGAGATTGAAATTTCTTTTGCAGCATTCACCGTTTCAACAAAAGACTGACTTAATGATGTAAATGAATCGTCTCCTTCAATCATGGCATGTTCAATACGAGCAACAGCAACATTGATCATTAGAATAGTTTCTTTTATTTGCGACCATTTTTTTTCATCATTATCTGTTGTCATAATTTTTTTCTTGTTGAGTTGCTACTTTTCTTTATAGCGGCAAGCAGATAAAAAACATTAATGCTTTTTTAAATGAAACACTTTTTATTGGTGTAATAAAAACATCAAATAAACGTCATCAATGCTTCATTTTTTTAAACTATTTTTCACCCTGAATTTTTAAAAAAGGTGAATAGTATGTCGTTACATACATCAAATAGAGCGGTTAACGAAGCAAAAAATAACAGTAATAGTAAGCGCTTTAGCATCCGGCTGGCAGAAAGTACTCAAGAAATAGAGCAGTGTTTGCGTTTGCGATATCGCGTTTTTGCTCAGGAAATGGGTGCTAGATTGTCTTCAAATGATGAAGGTCTTGATAGGGATCGCTTTGATGAATTCTGTAAACACCTCGTAGTATTTGATAACAGCTCAGGCAAAGTTATTGCAACAACACGTTTGTTGGTGAGTGAGGATGCAAAATCATCAGGTTATTTTTATTCAGAAACGGAATTTAATCTTGAACTCATCTTGAGCCAACAGGGTCGTTTTTTAGAAGTTGGCCGTACATGTATTGATCCAGATAGTCGTAAAGGCGCTGTTTTAGCGATTCTTTGGCAGGGTATAGCAGACTTTGTGTTAAGAGAAAAAGTCGATTTTTTAATTGGCTGTGCCAGTATTTCTTTATCTCATGGTGATGCTTATATTAATTCTGTTATGCACATTTTACGTAAAAAACATTTTTCACCGAACGATCGTCGTGTAAACCCTCTTGTGCCATTACGGGTAGATAGACATTTAGCAGACGAAGGTGTTTCTCTTCCTTCTTTACTCAAAGGGTATTTGCGCCAGGGTGCAATGATTTGCGGTGAACCCTATTGGGATGCTGAGTTTAATGTTGCAGATGTTTTTGTTTTATTGCCTTGTGAAAAAATGAGTAGTCGTTATCAGCGTCACTTTTTTCAACAAGGTTAAGGAAATAAAATGAAAGTTTTATTTCAACTGTTTGATTTTTTAAATGCCTTCTTTCGCCTGTTGTGGCTAGGTTTACATTTTATTTATGGTCTTAGCTTGTTATTTGTTTATCGTTTTCGCTGGGGTAAGAAGTGGTTTTATACCGAACAGGGAGCACAAGCAGTCCAGCAGTGGATGCGACAGGGGTGCCGTGTTTTAGGTTTAACCATTCAAGTAAATGGCACAGCCGCTTCAAACTCAACTATGTTAGTTGCAAATCATATTTCGTGGTTAGATATCGTTGCGATTGCTGCAGCAACTCCGGTTACTTTTGTTTCAAAACTGGATTTGAAAAACTGGCCTGTTGTAGGTGTGTTAGCAAAATTTTCCGGAACCGTTTTTATTAAGCGCGGCAGCTTATTTTCTATGCATGAAACATTAACAAGCCTGGTTGATGTTTTAAATTTAGGTCGTAAAACTATCTTTTTTCCTGAGGGAACAACCACGACAGGCGTTGTAGTAAAAAAGTTTCACAGCGGCTTGTTTGAAACGGCATTCCTTGCAAATTGCCCAGTACAACCGCTTGCCATAAGTTATTTTCGTAATGCTGAAGCTGATCGTGATATTGCACCTTATGTTGATGATGATCATTTTTTAAAACATTTATGGCGTTTGTTATTTCATGGTAAATTACATTTGCAGATCGATTTTTTCGATGAGATTCCAGCAGAAAAATATAGTCGACGTGAATTAGCGCAGGCTTGTCACGCTAGAATTAGCGAGGTTCTTGAGGCCGGGGCGATGATAGATACCGATTATCCGGTCGAAGTCAAAGATGCCGGCTACGTGTTTATTAATTAAGCCCGAACGGATCGTAAAAGATCCGTTAAAATCGTGATTTTTAACAAAATTTGCTGGGTAAATAACCCATTCGGCTATATAATGCGCACCTTTTGCATTTCCGGAGTAATACCCTTTGATTGAGAATCTGCGTAACGTCGCCATTATTGCCCACGTTGATCATGGCAAAACAACCTTAGTTGACCAACTTTTACTTCAGTCCGGCACGCTTGAAACGCGTGGTGAAGCTGAAACATGCGTGATGGATTCCAATGATCTGGAAAAAGAACGTGGCATCACAATTCTGTCCAAGAACACAGCGGTTAAATGGAACGATTACCGAATTAATATCGTAGACACACCAGGCCATGCTGATTTTGGTGGTGAGGTAGAGCGTGTTCTCTCAATGGTTGATTCAGTATTGCTATTGGTTGATGCGGTAGAAGGCCCCATGCCTCAAACACGTTTCGTAACAGAAAAAGCGCTAAAACGTGGCTTACGCCCTATTGTTGTTGTAAACAAAATTGACCGTCCGGGCGCTCGCCCTGAGTGGGCTTTGGATCAAACCTTTGAATTATTTGATCGTTTAGGTGCGACCGATGAGCAACTCGATTTCCCCGTTATTTACGCGTCAGGTTTAAATGGATTTGCCGGTTTAGAGCCAGATGTACGTGAAGGCGACATGACGCCATTATTTGAAGCGATTGTTGAGCATGTTCCAGTGCCTGACGTTGATCCCAATGCTCCTTTGCAGTTTCAAGTATCATCACTTGATTACAACAGTTTTGTTGGTGTTATTGGTATTGCGCGTATCACTCGCGGCATACTCAAGAAAAATACTGCGATTACTCTTATCGATGTTGACGGTAAAACCCGCAATGGCCGAGTGCAAATCATCTACGGTTTCCTTGGTCTGGAACGTATTGAAGTCGATCAGGCAGAAGCCGGTGATATCATTGCCTTTACAGGGATTGATGGCTTACGTATTTCAGATACCATTTGTGATCCTGCTAATGTTGTCGCCTTACCACCTTTATCGGTTGATGAACCTACACTGAGTATGACCTTCCAGGTAAATAATTCACCTCTCGCGGGTCAGGATGGTAAATACGTTACAACACGCAATATTCAGGAACGTTTAGACCGAGAGTTGATTCATAACGTGGCGTTACGCGTTGAGCCCGGTGAAACACCGGATAAATTCAAAGTGTCAGGTCGTGGTGAACTTCATCTTTCTATCCTGATTGAAACCATGCGTCGTGAAGGTTTTGAAATGGGCGTTTCGCGTCCTGAAGTTATTGTGCGTGAAGTTGACGGTGTTAAAGAAGAGCCTTATGAAATGATCACTGCAGATGTTGAAGAACAACATCAAGGCAGCATCATGGAAAAACTCGGTGAGCGTGGTGCCGATTTAAAAGATATGGTGCCAGATGGCCACGGCCGTGTGCGTTTAGATTTCTTGATTCCTGCACGTGGGCTTATTGGTTTCCGTACTGAATTCATGACGGCGACACAAGGCACGGGTTTAATTTACAGTGTGTTTGACCACTATGGCCCAGTGAAAACCGGCGACTATGGTCAACGTATGAACGGTGTATTGATTTCAAACGGTAAAGGTAAAGCGGTTGCCTTCTCATTGTTTAATTTACAAGAGCGTGGTCGTATGTTCCTTGATCATGGTGACGAAGTTTACGAAGGTATGATCATCGGTATTCACACTCGTTCAAATGATTTGGTTGTTAACGTTTTAAAAGGTAAGCAATTAACCAACGTACGTGCATCAGGTACTGATGAAGCAATTTCATTAACGCCGCCCATTAAACAAAGCTTAGAACAGGCATTAGAATTCATTGATGATGATGAGTTGGTAGAAGTAACACCGCATTTTATTCGTTTGCGTAAGAAAATATTAACGGAAAATGAACGTAAAAGAGCGGGTCGCGAAGCTAAATAATAATTAGCGTTATCGTTGCTGAAAAAGCCCCATTAAGATTAATCTTAATGGGGCTTTTTTTTATTTCTTCTATTTAGATAAATGCATAGATAACATGTTGAGTTCCATCTAAGATACAAATTCAAAAGCGCTTATCAGGAGACATGGGAGAATATTATGATTGGAAAAAAGAACATTGTATTTGGGTTTATATTTTTTGCCTTTACGGCATCACTAGGCGCGATGATGGTAAATATGTATGAAGACTATGGCGTTGCCGCCGGGGAAAAACAAACCACTGTTGGACGATTAGCGCAATTAAAAACGGATGGCTTTGAAGAAGAACTGGAGCCTTTAAATGCTAAACAAATTGCTATAGCAAATACCGACGGTATATTAAGTATAAGTAAATTGAGCAACGTTGAATTTGGGATAGATTATATAAAAGGTGGGCCACATGCGCATGGCAATCTTGAATCATTAGTAAATATTGTTGCCGGTTTTATTCTTTGTTTTGTTTCGATTGCTGTATGGCAAAAACAGTTATTGAGCTGGGGATTAATTATTGGAACCCTTTTGCATTCAGGCATGATGGTATTAGGACGTGTTTTTGATATGGCATGGGCGGAACAAGTTTTAGCAATTGGCATAGGGCCTATATTAATTTTAGCCTCATTATTTTTTATGGGTGTTGCAGTAGCCATAGGTTTCAGAACTGAAATGGTTAAAGACTAATTTTTGTAAAAAGAACCGGAGTCACTCAGAGTTATATAGTAAGTATTTAGATTTAAAAATTACATAAACAGATACTTGTCATGTAAAATTAAAATGACTCCGGTACCCGGGTAACGACTAAAAGATTAACTATGCGAAATTTATACCCTGACATTACTCCCTATAAAACACATCAAATTAATGTTGATGCGCCCCATGCTTTATATGTTGAAGAAAGCGGTAATCCCGACGGTATTCCAGTGTTGTTTGTACATGGTGGTCCTGGTGCAGGTTGTGAGGCATATCACCGTAGTTTTTTTGACCCAAATCTTTACCGTATTGTTTTGTTTGATCAGCGTGGCTCAGGTCGTTCAACCCCCCATGCAGAGCTTGAAGGTAACACAACACAAGCGCTTGTGGCGGATATGGAAGTCATTAGGGATGCCTTAGGTATTAACCGTTGGGTTTTATTTGGAGGTTCCTGGGGCTCAACATTATCTTTAGTCTATGCAGAAACCCATGTTGATCGTGTAATGGGTTTAATTGTACGCGGTATTTTTTTAACGCGGCAAAAAGAAATAGACTGGTTTTATCAGCACGGTGCTGATCGTATTTTTCCTGACTACTGGCAAGATTTTATTGCCCCTATTCCTGAAAACCAGCGTGATAACCTGTTGAAAGCCTATTATGAAAAATTGACAGGCAAAAATGAAATCGCTCAGATGCATGCAGCAAAAGCGTGGTCAATTTGGGAAGGGCGTACCGCAACACTTAAAGCGAATAAAAATGTAATTGATCATTTTGGTAGTGCGCATACAGCATTAAGTTTGGCACGTATTGAATGTCATTATTTTATGAATGATTCTTTTCTTGAGGAGAATCAGATACTCAATAACGCAGATAAATTACAAAATATACCGGGTGTTATTGTGCAAGGTCGTTACGACTTAATTTGTCCAGTTGAAAGCGCGTGGGAGTTACATAAAGCCTGGCCAAAGTCGGAATTAAAAATTATTGCAGATGCAGGTCACTCTGCAACTGAGGCCGGAACGGTTGATGCGCTGGTAAACGCAACAGATGAAATGGCAAATAATCTAAAATGATTGCATTGATTCAGCGAGTAGCCGAAGCAAAAGTGGTTGTTAATAATAAAAACATTGGTGAAATACAACAAGGTATCCTCGCTTTCATCGGAATTGAAAAAAATGATCATGACGAAACCGTATCTCGCTTAGTGGATAAAGTTTTGTCTTATCGTATTTTTGCAGATGAAGAAGATAAAATGAATTTAAGTGTTCAGGATATAAAGGGTGGCTTGTTGTTAGTCCCTCAATTTACCCTTGCCGCAGATACACAAAAGGGTTGTCGTCCAAGCTTTTCTTCAGCCGCACCTCCCGAAGAAGGCGAACGTTTGTTTAATGAGTTTGTGAAACAAGCAAAAAATAAATACAAACAAATTGAAACAGGACAGTTTGGTGCTGATATGAAAATATCATTATTGAACGATGGCCCGGTTACATTTTGGTTGCAGGTAAAAAAATGAAAAAAATAATTATCCTTAGTATTATAATTATATTAATACTATTTTTTATATTTAATAAAAAAATAGGTAATAACAAGCCCATTGTTCAAACTTATCCCTGGCAAGTTAAAATTTTAGCAGATGGGAAATCAAGCGTGTTTGGTGTCGTATTAGGAGAGACGTCGATGAGAGAAGTTGATGCTATTTTGAAAAGCTCTCCAAAAATGGCGTTATTTGAATTGAACAATCATTTATCACTGGAAGCATATTATAAGAATGTATCGTTAGGCGGTTTGATTGGGAGTTTTATTTTTACACTTAACGTTTCTGATGAAGAACTTAACAAAATAAAAAAAGAAAGTAGTAAAGAAAAACGGGCAGAAAATAATGGCCGACGTTATGACCTTGATAAGCCTGCATCAGATAAATCAAAAATTTTCACAGCAAAAAATCTGATTTATATTCCAACAGTGCAGTTAGATGAAGAAACCATCATTCAACGTTTTGGTAAACCGACACATAAAATAAAACTAAAAACAAAAGAGTCTGGCTGGCATTACCTTTATCCTGAGAAGGGCCTTGATCTTATTTATAAGGAAGAAGGTAAGGAAGTCTTACAATATGTATTACCGAAAAACTTTAATTTGCTGCTTGGGCCGCTACAGCCTCATTAAAGGGGATAACTTTTACGCAGTTTCTACCAGAATCTTTAGCGATGTATAGCGCTTGATCTGCGGAGTTCAATAAGCTTTCGCCTAATGAAGTAATATTTTGACTTTCTGCTTGTGTCATTGTGGTGCAACCAATGGAAACGGAGACGTTGAGATCATCATCCAGACTGTCAACGTGTAAAATCGCATCGGCAATAGAAAAACGAATACGTTCGGCAATTTCCTGAGCAAGTTTAGTGTCTGTATTGGTGAGTAAAACGGCAAACTCTTCACCACCATAGCGCGCTAAAACATCACTTAAGCGCATTTGTTTTTTTATGATGTTGGCAACATAACGCAAAACCTGGTCACCAACAGAATGACCGTATAGATCATTAAATGATTTAAAATGATCAATATCAATAAAGAGACAACTTACAGGCAGCTCCTGGCGTAAGCCTCGTACAACTTCTTCTTCTAATCGTTGCATAAAATAACGGCGATTATGAATGCCCGTTAACGCATCGGTTAAACCAAGGAGTTTTAGTTTTTCATTGTTCACCGCATTTTCAAGACAAACTGCAAGAATAGAAGACAAGCGAGTTATTAAATTCGTCCCTATTCCTTCTATAAAACGTGCAACATCCAGGCTTGCAAGGTTAAGTGAGCCAATAAATTTGTTATGGCGAATTAAAGGTAAAACTGCAACACTTTCCGGTTTTGCCTGCATCGCCGGGAAAAGTACTTCACGACAGTCACCAGTGCATTTTCCTAAATAAGGTTTATTTTTAAAATTTGGAAATAATGTTTTTTGCAAGTCGGCAGGGTTGGTTTTTTCTTTAGCTGCGTTTTGTGCAATAACGACATTTTCAAGCTGGGTGTGCGTGTCTGCAAAAATAAGCGTTGGAAGTTTAAGTAATCCCGGACTCATAAATTCGATCACATGACGTATTTCATAATCAGGATCAATTAATAGCAATGATACATAATCCAGCTCGTATGCATCTCTGTATTGTTGCAAAATAATATCGATAAGTTCAGGCAGACTATCCGCACCTATGAAACGCAATTCTTGTTGTTGCATTTTTTCAAGTTTGGTTTCGTTGTGTTGCGCCTGAGTCATGAGCGCCTTAAGCTTTTTGCGAAGCTCGAAATTGGAAAGTTGATCTGAACGGCTCATATTTTTAAGTATATTTCTGGATTATGTTGTTCAGCTGCTCAGGGCTGACAGGTTTTATTAAAAAATCATCCATGCCGGAATCAATACATAACTGGCGATCTGCGGGTGAAGCATTTGCTGTTAGCGCAATAATTGGAGTATGGATACCTTCCTTTTCAAGTTGCCGCCACTGTTTTGTGGCATCTGGCCCATTGATATTTGGCATCCTCATATCCATAAATACCATATCATATTTACTCGAGGTTAACTGCTCTAATGCCTCTTCACCGCTACCCACTAAAACAGCAGTATGGCCTTCGTCTTCAAGAAAAGTTGTGATGATCTTTGCATTGATTAGATTATCTTCGGCAACCAGTATATGAAGAGATCCGGCTGGGTGCGCTGAAGATAGCTCTTTGGGAAAGGGCTGATTAGCTTGTGTCTGTTTTGATGCTTCTGACAGAGGTAACTGAAACCAGAATGTTGAGCCTTGACCATAAACACTATTTAAGCCAATTTCCCCAGCCATAAGTTCAACCAGTTCTTTAGATATGGCGGTGCCAAGACCGGTGCCCTGGTGAGGTAAATTTGAGATTTGGTTACATTGATAAAATGCCTCAAAAACGCGTTTTAAATGTTTGTGCTCTATTCCTGAACCGGTATCGATTATTTCAAATTTAATATTCCAAATATCATTTTCTTCCCTGCTGCCGTTAACCTTAACGAAGACAGAGCCTTCCTGGGTAAATTTTATTGCATTACTAATCAGGTTTAAAAGGATTTGTCGTAATCGATTAGCATCTGCAATAATAATTTCAGGAATATTGCCGAAATGAAAATCGAGTTTGATATTTTTTGCTTTAGCTCTCGGTTCAAAGACCTGAATGGTGTCGTTAACAAGTTTTTTAAGATTAACAGCTTGTAAATCGAGCCGTGTTTTATTTGCTTCAAGCTTGGAAAGATCAAGAATATCATCAATTAAAGATTGTAGAACGGTCGATGTGTAACGAAGCGAAGAAATATATTCTCGTTGTTGTTCATTTAACTCAGTACGTTCAAGCAATGTTGTCATACCAATAATGCCGCTCATAGGGGTTCTTATTTCATGACTCATGGTGGCAAGAAATTCATTACGTGTTTTTAATGCAAGTTCTTTCTCTTCCCGCTCAGTGTTTATTCGCTTTAAAATAATTTTCAGGTATACCGGTAGCATAAGTAAAAAAACTAAATAAACAAAAGCATCTAAAGAATGTGAATGCCATGCGTCGGTTATTCCAAGAATGACAATAAAAGCGGTGACACAGCTTATCGCAATATAATATAAATGATTAACCCCATAGCGCACTGCGTAACTAACATACATCCATGGGTACAATAAAAACAGCGGGCTAAAAGGGCCGGCATCCGTCAACAGCATGGCACAACTAACACCTATAACATCAACCGGTATGGATGCATAAGTTCTGAGTTCTGAGTGAGGATAATATTTCAGTGAAATTAAATTAATAATTGAAAAAGTATTAAAAGAAAAGGCAAGAAGTAAGAATTCATTAAAACGTGGAGGATAATAATTCATCTCCATGCCGTAACCAATTTGAAAAGTAACAAGCAGACTGAGTATTAAACGAAAAATTGCCTGATTAGACTCACAATCCTGCCAATAGCTATTTTTAAATAATTTTTTTAACATTTTTGCCTTGAGGGTCAAGCAGGTATACTGCGACTTTTAATATTACTTATACTCTCATATTAATGGTGTAGTGGAATGACTGCCAACAAAAAATTGCAAAAAATTGATATAACCCCCGAAAATAAATGCTCATTTTGTACGGGAACAAAATGCTGTATTTACGTGACGCAGGAGATGGAAACACCTCGTTCAATGTCTGATTTTGATCATATGTTGTGGCAGCTGGCTCATCAGGACATGCAAGCTTATAAAGATGAAGATGGCTGGTTCTTAATTGCAATGAATAAGTGCCAATTTTTACAAAAAGACGGTGGGTGTGGAATATATGAAACCCGCCCGCAGATTTGCCGAGATTACTCAAATGACTTCTGTGAGTACGATGAACCGGCTGAAATACACTTTGAATACTACTTCAAAACCTACCAGGAGCTGGATGACTATTGCCGTAAACGCTTTAAACGCTGGGATAAGCGATTTGAATAAGAATAAAAAATTTAAGGTGTGATGTCACGGAAATCTTTAATCGCTTGAAATTCTTCAGTATTTCGCTTTGGGCTTTGGCTATCAGGATTTAGTACAGCGAGTAAATTTTTTATCCCATATTGTT
>Ga0316204_10010745_pt1 | contig 11680 bp, 8 predicted proteins | sample 6monrhotite_MG_2_FD_205661 | JGI IMG/M metagenome (GOLD analysis project Ga0316204, IMG submission 205661) | Microbial mat bacterial communities from mineral coupon in-situ incubated in ocean water Damariscotta River, Maine, United States -... | ecosystem: Environmental > Aquatic > Marine >...
TATTATAATGCGATCCAATTCTAGGATCTAAACACACGCCTTCAATTATTTGCTTGGTATCCAAACCATGTACCTGTGCATAGGTATCTAATTCATTAAAATAAGCTACACGCATAGCTAAGTATGTATTTGAAAATAGTTTTACGGCCTCGGCTTCAGTCGATTCGATATGTAACATATCAATATTTTCTTTTATAGCCCCCTCAACTAGCAGTGAAGCGAACAGCTCAGCTCGTTCAGATTTCTCGCCAATTATAATTCTTGAAGGGTACAAATTGTCATACAACGCTTTTCCTTCACGTAAAAATTCAGGTGAGAAAATAATATTACTATTATCCAGTTTTGCTTTGAGAGCATTTGTATAACCAACAGGCACTGTTGATTTAATCACCATTACTGCATCTGGATTAATTTTAATTACATCCTGTATTACTGACTCTATCGAACTTGTATTAAAGTAATTATTTACTTCATCATAATCAGTAGGTGTTGCGATAATAATAAAATCAGCATTTTTATAGGCCTCTTCCTTATTTAGAGTTGCCCTTAAATTCAATGATTTATTTTTTAAATAATCTTCAATATATTCATCTTCAATAGGTGATTTACCTGAGTTCAGTAAATCTACTTTTTCAGGCATAACATCCAATGCCACTACTTCGTTGTTTTGCGCAAGAAGCACGGCATTAGACAAGCCCACATAACCCGTGCCTGCTATCGCTATTTTTTTATTCATAAATTTCTCTATAACCATCTAATATATAATTAGTGGATTATTATTTATCTTCCCGGCCATAGACATCATCAAAGCGCACAATATCATCCTCGCCAAGATAGGTTCCTGTTTGAACCTCTATCAGTTCAAGTGGTATTTTTCCAGTATTTTCCAGCCTATGCTTTTCACCTAGTGGTATATAGGTCGATTCACTTTCAGCCATTAAAAAAACTTTATCCCCACAAGTTACTTTAGCTGTACCCTGAACAACAATCCAATGCTCAGATCGATGATGATGCAACTGTAATGACAAACTTGCTCCAGGATTTACTGTAATCCTTTTCACCTGGAACCTTGAATCATGATCAATACATTCATAAGCTCCCCATGGGCGATAGGCCTTATTATGAATGATCGCCTCATCCCTGTTAGCTGCTTTTAGTTTTTCAACTATATCCTTTACGTTTTGAGATTTATCACGATGTGCAACTAGTACAGCATCTGCAGTTTCTACTACCACGTGATCATTTAATCCGACTACTGTAACCAGACGACTATCTGAGTGAACATATGAATTACTAGAGTCATGTAGCACAACATCTCCATGAGTCACATTACCACTCTCATCAGATGCACCCACATCCCATAATGCAGACCAGGAGCCTATATCATTCCAGCCGATATCAACTGGAATGACCGCTGCATCATTTGTTTTTTCCATTACCGCATAATCAATAGAGTCAGATGGACACTTTTCAAATTCTTCTCTATCTAGTCGAGTGAAATCCATATCAGATTTGGCAGCTTCAAGTGATAACTTCGAACAAGTATACATTTCAGCATTATGAGTTTGTAATTCACTTAGATATTTGGCCGCTTTAAACATAAACATACCACTATTCCAGTAATAGTTACCTTCATCTAAATAAGATTGTGCTGTTTCTAAATCTGGTTTTTCGACAAATGCCTCAACACGAAAAATACCATCATCTATTTCATCGCCTGACTTTATATACCCATAACCAGTTTCAGGCTCACTAGGCACTATACCGAATGTCACTAACTCATCGTTTAAAGCAGCTTTATAACCTGCCGCAACAGCGGCATGAAATGAATCAACATTTCCAATAACATGATCTGCTGGCAATACAAGCAATACAGCATCATCATCAATATTCTGTGATTGAAGTGCCGATATTGCAACTGCAGGTGCGGTGTTTTTACCAAATGGCTCAAGAATAATCGATGTTGGCGTTACGTTAATTTCACGCATTTGCTCCGCAATGGTAAAACGATGTTCTTCATTACATACAATAATAGGCTCAGCTAGGCTTGCTATACCACTCAAACGACTCACGGTATCCTGTATCATCGTATGATTTGACGTCATGCTCAATAATTGCTTCGGCCTTAATGCACGAGACAAAGGCCAGAGTCTGGTACCAGAGCCTCCTGACAATATAACTGGAATAATCATTATCTACCCTTATATTAAGCTGTAAATATACTGCTATTAAATATTAAGCAATATAGCCTTCTTTAAATAAATAAAGCATGATCTGTTGCGCACACTCTATTGGTGTTTTTCCTGTCGTATCTATTTTTATTTCAGGATTTACTGGATTTTCATATGGGTCACTAATACCTGTAAAATTTTTAATAATGCCTTTACGGGCTTTAGCATACATACCTTTACTATCCCTTTCTTCACATACACTTAATGGTGTTGAAACATATATTTCAACAAAACATCCATAATTTTCAATGCTTTTACGCATCAAGTTCCGCGACTCCTGATATGGTGCTATAAGAGCACATATTGCTATTTCTTTATTTTTTATAATTTCTTTAGCAACATCACCTACACGGCTGATATTTAGTTCCCTATCCTTCTTTGAATAACTCAGATCATTTTTATGATTCGTTCTAAAAACGTCACCATCTAACAAAGTAACAGGTGCAATATTTGCTTCTAATACCTGCTTATAGACTAAGCTCGAAAGTGTAGACTTACCTGAACCTGACAATCCAGTGAATAAAAGAACTATGCCTGCGTTTTTAGACAATTTTATAATCTTGCTTCAAAAAACTAACAAATATATTTATATTCATTTATGGTACGACTTATACCAGTCAACAAATTTCTGTATCCCGTCTTTTAATGGTGTAGCCGGCTTAAATCCTACAGCCTCGACTAAAGCATCAATATCCGCATAAGTTGCGACCACGTCACCATCCTGCATACCCATCATATTTTTTTCTGCTTTTTTACCGACCGAATTTTCAATAGTTTCTATAAACTCCATTAACTGTACTGGCTCATTATTACCAATATTATAAACTCTATATGGCGCGTAACTGGTTGCAGGGTCTGGTGAAGACTTATCATAGTCATCATTAGGCTCTGCAACTTTATCTATAACCCGAATCACGCCTTCGACAATATCGTCGATATAGGTGAAATCACGCTGCATCTTGCCTTCATTAAATACGTTTATAGCTTCATCGCGCATAATCGCGCCTGCAAATAGTGAAGGCGACATATCTGGTCGACCCCACGGGCCATACACTGTAAAAAATCGCAGGCCTGTAGTTGGCAGGTCATACAAGTGACTATAAGTGTGTGCCATGAGCTCACCCGATTTCTTAGTTGCTGCATACAAACTAACAGGATGATCAACATTATCATGCACACTAAATGGCATATCTGTATTCGAGCCATAAACACTAGAACTGCTTGCATAAACAAGATGCTCAACATTATTATGACGGCAACCTTCCAGAATATTTGCAAAGCCAACTAAGTTACTATCAACATAAGCTAGGGGATTTTCCAGCGAATATCGTACACCTGCCTGAGCTGCAAGATTCATTACACGATTAAATTTTTGTTCCATGAATAATTTGGCCATAGCTTCTCTATCAGCCATATCCATTTTAATAAAGGTAAACTTATCGAAGACATCAAGCTGCTTTAATCTATCGTGTTTTAACTGAACATCATAATAGTCATTAAGGTTATCGATACCAACAACCTCATCACCTCTTTCAAGTAATCGCTTTGATAAGTGCATACCAATAAAACCTGCCGCACCTGTTACCAAAATTTTCATATTCATCCTTTTTATCATCAACAATTTAATATCAATGACAGTTTTTAGATATTCTTTCTACATAGCTATTAGGTTGTTGTAAAACATAGCCAAGTTCACCGTTTATATTTAGACGAGCCCTACAACCTTTAAATGGTAAAGCCAATGGTTCACCAACAAACAATCCCTGCCCTGGCATCTGTACGCTTTTCCAGTAAGCTTCAATCAAACTATTACCTGATAAATATTTTTGCATAACAATTCCAGGGTTTGGGAATTTCTGCAAAAAATTACAAGGTTCTACTACAGCCCCATAAGTTCCAGTTACTCCAGCACCAATCCAGTCAAGCACACTCATTTGCGAACCTTTAAATAAGTGGCCACCGGTAGACGTTAAATGATCTGCTATTGAACCGGGAACAAATGTATTTGTACCTATATCATCAACTTCTTTCATGCCTGTAAAATAAAACATCACATCCTGTTTGTTTTTTATTTCATCTGCATTTATAACTTCTATACCTAAAAGTTTATCTAGCGTCTTTTTTATAACTGGGTAATGCATCGCTCGTACATTACGTTCCTTATCACTTGTACTTACTAAGTACGCAGATGCTTCAGGCCTTAAATAATCAGCAGCAACACCCTTATCAATTAGTTTTTTAACAGCCTCTACACTATTTGCCGACAACATCATTGAAGGACGAAATCCAAAATCCGAATATGGCCAAGAGCTATTGCTACCGAAATACTCAATAGCTTTAGTTTTTTTACAGCCTACTGCACAATATTCTTTACTAAACCCCAAAGAAAAAGCCGACGTTATTGACATACAATCAACTCGCCATGGTTTTCGCCAGGCCAAGGCATATGCCTGTATGTTACCCGATACTTTTTCTTTTAAATCAGATTCAATACTTTTAAACTCCGAAACCGTTAAACTATCTACATTATGAGAAAAATTTAAATAAATAATATTTTTATCGGGAATAAATCTTGCCCGTTTATAATAACCTGCAATCTCAACACTTTCTGGGTCATTCATATTCACCAATACTGCAAGTGCGTTGTTACTAACCTCGGCATTTAACTGTAAAGAAATCAGCATACAATAAACAAATATTATTAGAACTTTGTATTTTGATTTTATTTGCCTACTCATGACACTACTTATTTAAAAACTTTAAACCTCACTTCCACATATATTTATGCAGATTTCTTTCTAGCAACTTTTGATAAAAGCTGCGCGACAATCCCTGGTTTTATATCTAGCCCTGCATAATCTTTATCTGCTGTATAGGATTTATTTAGCACGGTACCTATCACTTCTGTACCTTGAAGCAATTCAAATGCCTGCTTCAACTCTGATTCCTGTGTGGCGCCTTCTTCAATCACCATCAATGTTGCATCTGCATTCGGGATAAAGGCCAATGTATCGGAGCTTTCCAGTAGAGGTGGCAGGTCAAAAATAACGATTCTTGATGGATAACGATGCTTAACTTCCTCTACTAACCTTTGCATTTTTGGTGAACTGAGCATTTCAGATGAGTTAGCAATTGCACGCCCTGCAGGTAACACGACAAACCGTGAAACACCTTCTGGGTTAACTAACATTTCACCTAGAGGCTTATCATTCAATAAATAATCACTTAGTCCATACTCAGCATGAAAATCAAAATACTTATCTAGCTTTGGCGACCTTAAATTCGCATCTATAAGTAATACCGTGTTATCCACTTCGCGCGCAAGACTAATCGCTAAATTAATTGCTGTTAAAGATTTGCCAGCACCATTGCCAGGGCTTGTAATAGCCAAGGTATTCCAGTTTTTTTCATTCAGCCTTTGTAATACCTGTGTACGTAGAACTCTATAAGCGTCTGAAATACTATTTTGTTGTTCAGTAATAATACGTTTTTCACGTAACTCACCTACTGGCATCTGTACAGTTCTAGTACTGGTGTAAGTAATATTTTGCTCTTCAACACTCTGTGGCGTTTCATCTGGCTTAGCTATTGAGCCAGTTACTCTGCCGCCATTTTTAATGCGCTCTTTACGTGCGAGTTCTAATGCCTGTTTAATACGTTCCATTTTTAATCCCCTTACACACCCATCACATTTTCAGCTTTTCGAATACCTCTAAACCAGAGAACATCGAGTGGCGTCCAGAAGAAATGTATTAATAACAAAACAGCAACAATACTACCTATAACAGAACCCAGCACTATTCTGCTAATCCGCTGCTTACGCTTTAAATCATAGGTATTATAGATTATAGGTATTACAGCTAAGGGTGCTGCTGTTAACATTTTACTAACACCTGAAACACCGCGTACAGAACCATCCATTGCTTCTTTAACAATGGCTACACCTAAACCCGCTGCTATCGAAAAAATTAATGATAAGAAAACGATAGCAATACGATTGGGCTTAACAGGCTTCTCTGGATACTGCGCCGGGTCAATTAAAACAAAAGACTCACCTTTGCTTTCTTTTTCAAGCTCCTGTCCGATTTCAGCTTCCATTTGACGCGCTTTAATATCCTTAAAACGAGCCAGTGCACTTTGTTGTTCACGAGCTAGCACGCTATATTCTTTTTCAATTTGTGGGCTTTTAGCAATATCTTCCTCTAGCTCATATACTTTTTTATCCAGCCGTTCCTTTCTTGAAGTATTGGATTGAATTTCTGTTTCAATCGTTTTCAATTGTGTTTGAACTGAAATATAAGCAGGGTTATCCGGGTTCAACGCCATCACCTGTGCTTCTGGCTGCATAGGTTGTGCAGCAATTGATTTTTCTATTACTGCTATTTCAGCTTTGAGTTTGATAACATCTGGATGATTTTCTGAATATTTTTTTTCTAATGCGGCATATTCACTGCGTTTTTTAGTGAGATTTATCGCTTGTTCTTGCGTACTAGCACTTTGCCCTGTCTGTACACGTAAGCCATCTATTTCACGTTTTATTTTTACAATGTCTGGATGCTGATTGGAGTATTTAGCCGACAGGCTCGCATACTCTGATTCTAGTGCTTTTAATCTGGAGGATGGATCTAATATAGATTGACCTGTAGCAGAACGCATATTAGTCAAAGGATTAATTTGTGACAGCTGACTTTCCAGATAAAATTTTCGCTCTTTTAGCGCTCTCAATTCTGCTTCAACTGAATCGAGTTCTGACTCTGCTCTATTCAGCATAGACAAGTTCATTGTTGTCATTTCTGGCAAACTGTTCGCATGCTTTTCTTTGAACTCTGCCAGCTGTTTACCCGACTCTGCAATTCGTTGCTCGAGTTTGTCTGTTTCATCAGTCAAAAAAGTATAGGTTTCTTCTGCCTTATCTTTTCTATTTTTAAGATTTTCTGCGAGAAACAAACTGGTTAATTCACCCGCGACTTTTTGCGCTGCAGCAGGGCTACTATTTAAAAATGATAAAGTAAATGCAATGGTTGCGGCACCTGGGCGCCCTGTTCGGGGGTCAATCACATTTGCACTAATCATATCGACACCAATATCGCTACGCATTTCATTCAGCACTTCTTCCGTGGTATAACGCTTACGCTCATCTACATAGAGATTATATTTTTCTATAATCTCCATTAAATTAGGCCGAGTCATTACTCGTTGACTAATTGTTTGAATTCGCTGAGCCGCAAATGAAGTAACCGTTGAACGTACCAACTCATTAGGTATTTCTTGTTCTTTAATTAAAATAGTCGCCGAAGACTTATACGTGGGCGGCCACACTAAAGCCGTAATTAAACCCAGTAAAAATACAACAATCCCCGTACTAATAATGGCTACTTTTCTGCGACTAGCAATTGCCAGATAATCTTGAATACTTTTTTCTTGATCTTCCATATTTAATTCTTACTAGTAGGTTGTTGCCAATTTTGGCCAATTTAAAGACAAATTAATATATACAGCATTTGACGTACTATCTTCATCGGTATCTGTAATATTTTGATTGATATAGCTATATTTAAAGCTAAGCGCCCAGTCTCTACTTAACTTATAATACATTGAAGGTTCAACACGGTACCGTGTTCTATCATTTGATGAATCGCCACCACCAATAGTTTTTGCTTCTGATACATCGAGCAGCAAATTACTTGTAAATCTTTCGGTGTTTTTAAATCTAAATCTATAATTTACACTGCGCTGTTCCTGATCGCTTCCGGTGCTAGATGAAGCAACATTTATTGAAGTATTAAAACTATTAGATGCTCTTTCTGTTTGATTGGAATAAGACAAGTTAATGGTAACACCATCATCCGCTTCTGTTTTCTTGTCATCAAATATGGGATCACTAAAACGACACTCTCCAGTGAATTCAAATTCACCCGGAGTAACACACCTAAGTATTACTGGTGAATTATTGCGACGCCCACCTAACGAAAGTTTTAAATCACTACTTTGAGTCAAGTTATAGGTGTAATCAAGATTCAAAACAGTGGTATCTGATGAGTAATTATAATCAGGCGTTTCCTGCTCTGAATAAGAAACGGTGTAACCTAATGTGTGCTTCTCCAGCACTTGCCAATACGCCTGAAATTCTGCGCGATCATTAGTGTAATCTCTAAAATTAGTACTCGTTACTTCATCATAAGAATTATCGGTTGTAGTGACACTAAATATAAGAACTGATGTTTGGCTCAAATTCCAACGGATTGATGGAGAAAATGAAACAGTTTCCCTTTCAGTCTTATCATCAATTAATCCAGCAAGCGGACTCTCTGTATCAAAGTCATCATCAAAATTGGTATTACGTGTAAAACTGGCATTTAAACTCAGCATGGCGCGTTCTGTTTGCCGCCTGCTGCCAAAACTCAAATAGACATTATTACTATCTGCATTTTCTATATCTTGATAACGTGTAAACTTTGCCCGAGTACTTAAAGACATATCCCATAAATTCTGCTCTTCCGCAACAATATTTATTTTGGGATCTAGTGTATAGCCCGAAGAGCCAACCGGGTTATTCGCCTCCGTACGCATACCCACATTATCATTATATTGTGTACTTATGCCTACACTAGGTTCCAGCTTCCATTCTGCAGATTGTGCTACACCCACAACAAGAACATTGACGATTAGCACATTGAGTATAAGTGACTTAGAAAACATAATATGACTTTATCAAGCAATCGTATATGCGCTAAGGCACAACAACAACATCGCCACCTTGAAGAATAACGTTTTGCTGTAACTCTTTGCCTTTGGCAACATCGTCATACTCAAATGAACGACTCTGCACTTTGCCATTCACTCGACGTAAAATTTTTATATTGTTAGAACTTGCATAGGCATTTAAACCACCTGCCATAGCTAATGCCTGCATCACATCCACATAGCGTGTTGCAACATACTCACCTGGGCGATTCACTTTGCCCACAATATAAATTTTATTATTTTGAATCTGCCTTACTGCAACGGTAACCACTGGATCAGGTATGTATTTCTTAATTTTCTGAACCAGTAGATCACTTAGTTCGGAAACACTTTTTCCACCGGCCTGAATATCGCCCGCTAATGGAAAACTCATACCGCCATCAGGGCGAATAAGTACTTCTTGCTGCAAACCATCTTCTTTCCACACAGACACAGTTAATACATCACCAGGCCCAATTTTATAGGCCGGAATAACTGAAGATTCTTTAGGAGCTGTCGCTATTGCTAGAGACGTAGAGAAAATCAATGCTAATAAGCTGTGTGTTACCCATTTAATATGAGTTTTAATATTTATATTCATTAATAACCGCTAATACTATATCCATACAAGACTACGTATAATAGGCAATGATCGGGAGTGATGCAAAGACTTTAAACCAAGAAATTATATTCGTATTTTCTAATATAATTATTAACCTCCCCCCTCAAGTGACACCTCTTTTGGACGGCCCAGATGATAACCCTGAGCGTAATCCACCCCCATCTCTCTGAGCAGTAACAAAGTGGCTTCATTTTCTACCCACTCTGCAATAACCTTTACACCCATTACATGCCCAACTTCCACTATGGCTTCAACCATAACCCTGTCAACAGGGTCATTCAGCATATCCACCACAAAAGAGCCATCGATTTTGATGTAGTCAACTGGCAGGTTTTTTAAATAGGCAAATGAACTTAATCCACTGCCAAAATCATCGAGTGAGAAGCGGCATCCTTTCGACCTAAGGGCATTGATAAACTGAGTCGCTTTTGAAAGATTACTGATAGCAGCCGTTTCAGTGATCTCAAAACAAATCTGTGTAAAATCCACCTGACAAGAACCAGCTTCATTTAAAACAAATTGCAGTAAGCCTTCATCTGCCAAAGAGGTGCCTGATAAATTAATGGCCACTACCTTGCCAGTATCAGCACAACTAGTGCACCCTAAAAGCTTAAACACCTGTGAGATCACCCAACGATCTACTGTGGGCATTAAATTGTACCGTTCGGCAGCCGGAATAAAGACATCAGGACCTATTATCTCATTGGCCTCACCCTTCATACGCAGCAGCACCTCGCAGTGATTACCAGCTGTCTCCCCATCCCTAATAGAAACGACTGGCTGCTCAAACAACACCATACGGCTCTCTTCTAGTGCCCTGTTAATACGGCCTGCCCAGTGCATTTGACCATGTCGCTCGGCCAGCATTTCATCTGATGGCTCGTACACATGCACCTTGTTACGCCCCATATCTTTAGCGGCATAACACGCCATATCAGCGGAAGCCAATATAGTAGACAGATCCATACTGCCTCTATTTATCCCTACCACACCCACACTGGCGCCTATCTCAAATGTTTTATCATCCCAGATAAAACGGAAATCTTTTACTGACTGACGTAGCTTTTCCGCAACCTGCGTAGCTTTTTTTAGTGAGCAATTTTCAAGTAACAAGCCGAACTCATCGCCACCGAGACGCGCCAGGATATCACCTTCACGAATACAATTTTTCAAAACCTCACTCAACTGGCGTAACAACTCATCACCCGCGACATGCCCACAGGTATCATTTACAATTTTAAACTGATCTAAATCGATATAGCACAGGGCATGGTGACGATCCTCAACATCGACATTCAATAGTGCAGATTCCACCTGCTCTTCAAATTTGTGCCTATTATATAAGCCGGTGAGCACATCATGGCTTGCTTGATAAGATAGCTGACGGTTTAACTTGCGCTCCTGACTGACATCCTGAAACACCATAACTGCACCCATAATATCTCCTTCATCATTTCGCATGGGTGCAATTGTTGCCTCTATAGGAATCACCTTGCCGTCGTTGCGCATTAAGGCCGCATGATTTTCAAGCACTTCGACCTGCTTATTTTCCAGACAAGCCAATGTCGGTGAAGACAACTTCTCCCCGGAATCTTCATGCACAAGATGCAATACCTCGCTTAAATCCAGATCTTTTGCCTGATTCGCCGTTATCCCCATAAGCCTTTCAGCAACAGGGTTGAGGTAAATGATGGAATGTTTTTCATTCGTTGTAATCACCCCATCCATAATAGAGTGCAAGGTGATTTCGGCCTGTATTTTCTCTTTAATAAGCGCCTTACGAGAGGCCTCAAGCTCTTGCTGGTGTTGCAAACTCGAATCCAGTGCTTCATTGACGAATTTAGCTAGATACCCCAATTCATCATTACGCTGCTCATTAAAACGTGCCATCTGGTTTTCATGGGTAAATTGCTGTGCTGCAACCACCATATCAAGAATTGGTTTAGAGAGAACTCGTTGGAGTATTTGCTGCAGAATCATACCAAAGGTGAAAACCAGCCCGCCAATAATCATCAGCATCTGCTTGCGCGACTGTACTATCTGCTTATCAACCCCCTGCATATATACATTGATTTCAACCAGATTATGAGAATCTGTGGCGGTC
>Ga0316204_10010746_pt1 | contig 11680 bp, 14 predicted proteins | sample 6monrhotite_MG_2_FD_205661 | JGI IMG/M metagenome (GOLD analysis project Ga0316204, IMG submission 205661) | Microbial mat bacterial communities from mineral coupon in-situ incubated in ocean water Damariscotta River, Maine, United States -... | ecosystem: Environmental > Aquatic > Marine >...
GCATACTACACATTAAAATGACTATAGTATGCGTTTAGACTAATTCTAAATCAGAGGAAAACCCCATGAAAAATATTATAAATTATTTACTCATTATTCCTATCTTTCTTTCTTTTTCGTTGAGTAGTTATGCTGCAGACGAAACGATGACTGTCACAACCAAACGTTTAAAAATGGAAACCGCTTTACGTATTGCTCAAGCGGCCATAAAAGAATGCAGAAAAGAAGGCGTACAAATTGCCGTAACGGTTGTTGATCGTGCCGGTCATGCTCAAGTGGTCTTACGTGACGTATTAGCAATGGACATTACATTACCCATTAGTAAGCAAAAAGCGCACACCGCAATGGCATTTAACACTCCACTTTCACAAATGGAATCACGGTTTACCAAGCCTTTTCAGGTTGCAAAACTCGATGGTCTAATAGTGAGTGCAGGCGGTATTCCTATTAATATTGGTGGTTCAATTTTAGGTGGCATCGGTGTTAGTGGTGCGCCTTCTGGTGTAACAGATGAAAAATGCGCAAACGCAGGATTGGCTGCTGTTAGTGAAGATTTAGAAATGGAATAAATTTGTTTAAATATTTCAAAAAAAAGGGAAACCATTTGGTTTCCCTTTTTTAATCTTTCTAAACAAGCACTTACATTATGCAAGCTTTGCTTTAATCGCATCAATAACAGCATCACTTGATGTCGCATCAACAGAAATTAAACTACCTTCTTTTTCATAATAGCCTGCTAGTGGTGCAGTCATTTCGTTGTAAACGTCTAAACGATTACTGATCGCTTCTTCAGTTTCATCTTCACGTTGTACGACATTGCCACCGCATTTATCGCACTTACCTTCTTCTTTAGGTGGGTTAGATTTAACGTTATAAATCTCTCCACAACCTTCACAGGTTCGACGTGTAGTTAAACGATCTAAAATAACTTCTTTGGGTACTTGGATATCAACCACCATATCCAACTTCTCACCCATGCCTTCTAATAAAACTTTTAACGCTTCAGCTTGCGGGATAGTGCGTGGAAAACCATCTAATAAATAACCGTTTTTACAGTCATCTTCTTTTAAACGCTCACCCATAATGCCCATGATTAAATCATCTGACACCAAATCGCCTGCTTTCATCGCAGCTTGGGCCTGTTTGCCAAGCTCAGTACCAGCTGCAACCGCAGCACGTAAAATGTCACCTGTAGAAATTTGTACAGAACCGTCCATTTTTGTTAATAATTTTGCTACGGTACCTTTACCTGCACCCGGCGCGCCTAAAAGTATAAGCTTCATTGAATTCCCCTTAATATTAGAATCAGTTTATTTTTAATTTAAATTTGTGGGTATTTTGCCTATTCTTGCCGCAACACTCCAATCAATAACCTTGAGGGCAGCCAAGAAATACCTAATCTCAATTTAGTTTAAATTTAGCTATATGAAGTTATTGAATGGGAATTTAATCAATAAAAAAACCCGCATAAAGCGGGTTTTTTCACATGAGGTAAGACCTTATTTATTGCGGGCTAACTTGAGTTGCTTGTGGACCTTTAGGGCCATTTTCAACTTCATAACTCACCGTTTGACCTTCAGCTAAAGAGCGGAAACCATCACCTTGAACAGCCGAAAAATGTACGAATACATCAGCGCTGCCATCAGCAGGAGAAATAAAGCCAAAACCTTTAGAGTCGTTAAACCATTTTACAGTACCAGTTGCCATGTAAATTACCTTTTTTATTTTTTGTTAAAAGATTTAAATTGCAATCTTTCGTTAGTAAATTACAGGAGATAACCAAGTTGGACTTCTGAAATACCTAAGAATATGCAATATAACGACTTAAGTTTAACCTGATAACAGAGATAAATGCTACTTTTTAGAAAAATTTATAACGCTACGTTATATCAATATTTAATAATTCACTTATAGACAACGCTAATATATGAAAGTGCTTTCTAAAACTGTGCATAGTAGACAATTTTCTGTTACGTTTTATTCTAGAATTACCTATTAGAAATGTGGCTTAGCCCTTCCACAAGACAACAAAACTCACTAACCATAATAACGAGACAAGAAAATGGAAGCCTTAGACAAACAGGCCTTTAAAGAAAAATTTATCAACCCTTTTGAGCAAACTTTCTTTTTCCAGCTTAATGAAAAATTCCCTCGAATCTATTTTGCTTTGCAGTTATTTATCGCAGTGATTGGTATTGCGTTCTTGTTACTATTTCCTTATTTCGTGATCACACTTCCAACAGAATTATACGACTCCGTTATATCAGCAAATGGACTTAAAGATTGGATTGACGTTGCTATACTCTTCACACTGATCGTTATTGGTGCAATTTTCAGCTGGGCAATCTATAAACTTAAATTCACTGTACCCACAGGAGTAGAAGTAACTGAGGTGAAGTTTCCTCACTTAATTAAATTAATTACAGAGCTGCGCGGTGAATATGGCGACCCGAAAATTAGTCGTATTATTATACGAGATAAATATGATATTCATGTTATAAAAACACCTCACTCAGGCATGCCTTTCCTTAACACCTGTACGTTGGTTATTGGCTTACCTGTTTTACTCACGATGTCGCCGCTTTATTTTCGTGCATTATTAGCAAGACGCATTGGCCAGCTCTCAACAAAACATACTCCAATAACAACTCGGTTATATTTTCTAAATGATATATGGCAACAATTTAAAGATAGTTGCCGTCATAGTAAGAACATACCATCAAAAATACTCGCATATTTTTTTAAAATTTATACCCCCCTATACCAAAAAAGTATGATGCCATTATTGCAAAAGGAAGAATTAGAAGCAGATAGTTATGGAATGGATTTGGTCAACAGTCACGACATGGTTGAATGTATTGTTTATGAAGAAGTAGTCACTCACTTTCTACAGGCAAAATTTTGGCCGAAAATTTACCACATGGCGAAGCGTTCTAAAACACCAGAGTATTTACCTTATTCTCAAATGACAAAAGTCATTAAAATGGGGATTACTAATGATGAGATCTCAGAAACCATACAAGCCGCGTTAAAATCTGAACTCAGCAAGCCATCGATTAAACCCTCACTACCAAAAAGATTAAATCATCTCGGCCATGCTAAACCTCTAGCGCCAAAGCGATTAAAAGAATCAGCGGCTGATTATTATTTAGGGAAAACTCAACAACAAATAATTGAATTATTTGATAAACGCTGGATTAAAAAACTCCATGCAAAAAGAACTTAATTTTAAAATAAATCAAACTAATTATGATTCTATATCTTCGACGGTCATCCCAACTTCAATATGACCCAATTGCTCAGCAATAATATTTTGCCCAAAAAATATTTTATTATCACGCTTGCGGTAGTTGGCTAAGGTTTTAGTTGGTTCGCTTTCACGTTCGGCTGTTTCTATATTGATACTAGGAATAACGCAACGACTACACGGTTTTACAACGCGAAAGATTGCTTCACCGATACGAAATTTTCTCCATCCATCTTCGGCAAATGCATCGCAGTCATTCACAACAATATTCGGTCGAAATCGAGCCATTGATATCGGCGACGCTAATCGGCTATTCAAATCATCTAATGAAGCTTGTGAGATTAGCAATAAAGGGAAACCATCACTAAATGCTGTTTTATCTCCTGGCTGAGCATAATCTAAATCAACTTGGCGAAACTCCTCATCGGGGAAGAACACTAAACGGCATGATGTTGATAACACCTGACTCAACCAGTTTGCAGCATCATCTCCAGCATCAATTGCTGTGCAGCTATCATCCCACACCTTGACCACTAAACTATTATTATTTATTGGTGTTTCAACATGTAAATCATTCATATTTTCATGCTTTAGAATTAGCGTGTTTTCTATTAACTGAGGTTGAATTAAACACATATGCGTGAGTTTACGTTGTGTTAGCATAACGCCATTTTCATCAACCACCATCCAACGCCGATCGTTCTTTAAACCGAACGGCTCAACTAGTGTTTCATTGATATTGATTTCACGACATGATTTGACTGGGTAGATAGATAATTGACTTACCCTTATAGCTGACTTATCAATCATTACTCATACATGCTGATAGTAAGTGTTTCATTTTTTCTAAGCCTTGCGACCGAGCATATTCAATATTTCTTTCTGGTATAGCATCAGTATCAGGATGGTTTGCGATTGCTTTTTCTATACTTGCTTCACGAATAATATGAAACATAGGATAAGGAGAACGGTTTGTATAATTTGCAGCATCATCATCTTCAGCACCCTGAAAACAATAATGTGGATGGAAACTTGCTAGCTGATAAATACCTTCGTAACCTTGTGCCAGCAACATGTCTTCAGCTAATCCAAGCACAGCTAAGTATTCATTAAAATTTTCCAGGCCTTCAGGAAAAATGATAAGCGTTGTTTCGGTTTCAGAATGGCTATCTAACCATTCACACTCGCTAACAAAATTTTTAAGTAGCGAGTTAATTTCACAATCAAAAATAAAATGATAACGTACACGGTCATTCTCAACTTCACGCTTAGCGAACGGGCAATAGTTATGTGCGATTATAACAGAACTAAGCCATTTCTTAGTTTCGTTTTCAATTCTTTGTGCGAATTGGTTAGCCTCAGCCATATGAACATCTCAACTACAATCATAAAGATGAGAAGTATATCGAAGTTTATTATAAATTAATCTAATAAATGAATTAATTCATTCATTTCTTGTTTAGCTTGGGCGACGATCAATTTTGGATTCATATGCTCTAATTCTAATCGTTTATATGCAGGAAGCTCTTTTAATTCTGGAGCATCGATATGTTTTCCGCCAAGCATTTCACAAAGTATCTGAGCGATTTGTATAATGTCACAGTAGTCGGCCTTAATGATGTCTCTATCCCATATATCCGCTTCTTCTGCAGCTAAAATGAGCTCATGTTCAAAACTCCATTGCTTTAATAAAATAGGCCCTACAATTGCACGTAAATCATCAATGACTTTTTCTAGCAACTCAGGATTATTTTTAATTTCATCATGGTTATCTGCTTTTATGAGTAATGGCATAACACCAATATCATGTACTAACCCTGCTAGAAAAGCTTGTTCGGGATCAAAGCCTTTTATTTTTTTAGCCAGAGTTTGGCTAATTACCGCAACTCGAATGCTGTGGTGGTAATATGTTTGCATTCTTTTTTTAATCAGTGGCGATTTTGCCGTATACAAATTTCTAATGGTCACGCTCATAACAATGGCTCGCATTGCACGTAAACCAATTTTTTGAACTGCTCTTTGGATTGTTTGTACTGGCTGACTACCTGCATACATTGCACTATTAGCAACTTGAACAGTCCTAGCTGAAATCATAGGATCATTTTGTACAACCATCGATATTGCTTTTATGTCTAACGACTCATCTTGTACTGCTTTATTAATTTTTAAAGCAATTTCGGGCATACTAGGCAAATCAACTTCATTTCGATTGAATTCTTTTCGAACTTCATCGATTAAAATAGCTTCATCATTGCTAACTTGATAGGTTATGGAGCTGACTTGTTGATTTTCCTTATCTAGTTTAATTTGAGAAATGTAATGCTCATATGTCGATTCATTTAAAGATAAAAATTTAGCATCTTTCAAACTATTCGCTTTTAAACCATGAGTATTTATACGAAAAAGTGGCATTTTCGCGCGATCGCTTCCTGCTTTGATCACTTGCAAAACAGCATCATCAGAAGCTAACTCAATCTCACCTTCAGCTAAGTAAAGATGCCGATTCAAGTATTCATCCGCATACAGTAAATCGCCTTTTTTCAGCACAACACCTTCAGCATCTTTAGATAAAGCAAGTAAGGCTACGCTGCCTAAATCTTTCATTGCAGGCAAGCCCAATAAAAATTTAAGTAAGCCAACGTTAGAAAATGCTTCGGTCATACATATGGGTCCCATAACGACATTAGTTAGTTATTATTAATACTCTTAATCGGCTACTATGAGTTTTCCTTTAGTATAGACTAACCTTTATTTCATTTCCGATTATTGTCCTATAATCTGTTACCATATATCTATAAATCCCAACAGTTCTTCTGATATATATCAGGTATATTGGCATTAAAGTAATAACCCCTAATACTCAATAACATGAAAAAAATCGATGTAATTATTGTAGGTGCAAGCGCAGCAGGATTAATGTGTGCCATTGAGGCCGCTAAACGAAAACGGAAAGTCCTCGTGATTGATCATGCAAATAAAGCAGGGAAAAAAATTCTCATGTCAGGTGGTGGCCGCTGCAACTTCACTAATTATGACGTTAGCGCTGAAAACTATATTTCGCATAATCCGCATTTTGTAAAATCTGCTCTGACTCGATTTACTCAATGGGATTTTATTGCCATGGTCGAGGCGCATAAAATACCCTACCATGAACGAGAACATGGCCAACTTTTTTGTGACAATAGTTCAAAAGATATTCTCAATTTATTATTAAACGAATGTAAAAAAAATCATGTCCGTATTGAGCTTAATACCACAATAAAATCTATTAAACATAAATCCAAAGAAAATTTTATTGTTCATTCTGAACAGTATTCATATCATTGCGAATCGCTTGTTATCGCCAGTGGAGGATTGTCTATTCCAAAAATGGGGGCGAGCCCTTTCGGCTATAAAGTGGCTGAACAGTTTGGTATAAAAGTTTGGCCGACAGTCGCGGGACTAGTGCCATTTACCTTACATAAACACGATAAAGAGACTTATTCTGATTTGTCTGGCATAGCTATCAATAGTATCGTCAGTTGTCATAACATAAATTTTCGCGAAAATATTTTATTTACCCATAGAGGTTTAAGTGGCCCCGCTATCTTGCAGATATCTTCTTATTGGACTGCTGGTGAAACAATCACAATAAACTTATTGCCTGATATTAATTTATTCGATTTACTCAAGCAAAAGCGGTCAAAACAACCACAGTTGAAACTTAAGACAGTATTACATCAGCTTCTCCCAAAACGACTCATTAATACTTTTATTGAGAGCGAACATTTAGAAAAAACATTACAAGAAATCTCCTTTGAACAGCTTGAAGATATTTCAACTCAAATACAAAACTGGAAAATTCAACCCAATGGTACTGAAGGTTATCGAACTGCAGAAGTGACAATTGGCGGTGTCGACTGTGATGCCTTGTCATCTAAAACAATGGAATCCACTGAATATCCGGGATTATATTTTATAGGCGAAGTAATGGATATTAGTGGTTGGTTAGGCGGCTATAATTTTCAATGGTCATGGGCCTCTGGCTGGTGTGCCGGTCAATATGTATAAAATCTAGTATAAAATCCATTTCAATCCGGTATAATAAGTGCTCGTTTTTTTCTATGCGGCGTCATTTTTTCACTCTGCAACCTACTAAAATATATTTAGCTCAAATGGTTTTATCATGAAATGGTTTATAAAAATTTTCTTTAAAACAGTTCGTTTGCTCATCGGCCCAATTATCCTTTTTATTGATTTCATCACTACGCCAAGGGGTATTAAGCGCCCAAAAGAAGAGCAAGATAAAATAGACGCCGAAGTGAGTAATTTAGTTTTATATCAATTTAAAACATGTCCATTTTGCATTAAAGTCAAACGCAATAACAAACGGCTGTCTTTAAACATTGAAACACGTGATGCACAGCATAATCCGATATATCGAGAAGAATTGTTAAACGGTGGTGGTCAAATAAAAGTGCCTTGTTTAAAAATTGTTGATGAGAAAGGTCAGCAAAAGTGGATGTACGAATCAGATGATATCGTCACTTATTTGCAAAATCGCTTTGCCGCTTAAATCAAAACCATATGTCTGAATCACCTAACGATCCATTAACTGAATTACAATCTAATCCCGAACTACTTTTAAAGCTTGCACAGTACCGCATGCCTTTCGGTAAATATGCAAATCGATTACTGATTGATTTACCTGAACCTTATGTCGTTTGGTTTGCCAATAAAGGTTTTCCTAAAGGTGAGCTAGGGAATTTACTTGCGATTGTGTTGGAAATAAAAATAAATGGACTGGAATATTTATTCCAGCCATTACGCAATCAATAACGCCTTATGCGCGTGACATGAATTTTGCGTTTGTTGTATTCACTTTAATATTTTGCCCAGTCTCTAAATATTCTGGTACTTGTATTTCTAAGCCTGTAGAGAGTGTCGCCGGTTTAGTTCTTCCTGTAGCTGTCGCTCCTTTTATACCGGGAGCCGTTTCTATAATATTGAGCACAACAGACTGAGGTAACTCTATACCTAAAATATTATCGTCCATTAGTAATGCAAATATACCGTCTAAACCTTCTGTTAAATAACCAACCGAGTCTTCAATCTCATCACGATTCAGGGTGTATTGACTATAGTCATCCATGTTCATAAAAGTGAATGCATCACCATCGACGTAAGAAAACTGAACTTGTACTCGAACACAGTCAGCATCTTTGAGCATGTCTTCGCCTTTGTACGATTCGTCGAGTTTCTGCCCTGTCTTTAAGTTGGTAAAGCGAACCTTATACAAAGTAGAGGCCCCTCGTGAAGACGGACTCTTCGCATCAACCTGCTTAACTGAATGCGGGTCAGCGTTTATTTCAACGACCATTCCCCGCTTTAATTCATTTGCTTTTGGCACTATCTATTCCCAGGTAAAAACTTGTGACATATTATAACCTTATTATTTGGAACTGTACTTACTCATAACACAGCAGCGAAATGAGGACATTCCGATTCTCTGCATTTCTCTCCCCTATCATATTAACCTAGTAAAATAGTCTGATATAGAATACAATTTTATTATTCAGGCAAAGGCTGTTTTCATGAAATATTCGCTCGATTCTATTCCGCTACATTGTTCTTTTCTCTCCTTAGGCGAAGATTTTTTATCTGAAGTCACTCCGACCCCCTTTGAATCGGAATCCAGACTGGTGCACTTCAATAATAACGCCGCGGCGTTGCTAGATTTACAACCGGGCATTGAGCAGCAACAGCAGTTTATCGATATTTTTAGTGGAAATTCCCCTCTGCAACAAGCGAAACCCTTTTCTATGCTTTATGCGGGTCACCAGTTCGGACATTTAAATCCTCAGCTCGGAGATGGGCGCGCTATTATTATTGCTGAAGTCGCAAATGCGAAAAATGAACCCTGGGAGTTACAACTTAAAGGTAGTGGTCTCACACCCTACTCACGTGATGGTGATGGTCGCGCTGTTTTACGTTCAACCATCCGTGAATATTTATGCTCTGAAGCCATGCATGGTTTAGGCATACCCACTACCCGGGCTTTATGTATGACCGCCAGTGATGATGAAGTTTATCGTGAAGATATTGAAACGGGGGCTATCTTAACCCGTATCGCTCCCAGTCATGTACGCTTTGGTTCTTTCGAAATCTTCTATTATCGTCAGCAATATCAACATATTAAAAAACTTGCTGATCATATTATAACTCAACATTACACTGAGCTCGCTAATGACGCTAACCCTTATCTAGCTTTATTGCGAGAAGTGATTCAACGCACTGCTCACCTTATTGCGCAATGGCAAGGAGTAGGCTTTTCTCATGGTGTAATGAATACCGATAATATGTCTATTTTAGGTTTAACATTAGACTATGGGCCCTACGGCTTTTTAGATAATTATCAACCGGGCTATATCTGCAACCATTCAGACTATCAAGGACGTTATGCTTTTGATCAGCAGCCACATATTGGTCTTTTCAATCTAAGTTGCTTAGCACAAGCCTTATTGCCCTTAATTGATAAAAATCCTGAACAAGCAGCTCAGCTCGCTAAAAAAGAACTTGATCAATACCAAACATTATTCATTGATCACTTTGCAAAAATTATGCGAGGGAAATTAGGTTTAGAAAAAGAATTTAATGATGATCAGCAACTGGTTGTAGTTTTATTCACTTTAATGAAAGATGACAACGTCGATTATACGATCTTATTTCGTCGCCTTTGTGAGTTTGATTCAGAAGTGCTTGAAAATAACTCAGCGATAAGAGACTTGTTTATGCATCGAGATCGATTTGATCAATGGGCACAAAAGTATCAACAGCGCTTAAAAAAAGAAGCGCTCAGCGATCAACAACGTTGTCTAAGAATGAAAGCCACAAATCCAAAATATATATTAAGAAATTATATGGCTGAAGTGGCGATTGAAAAGGCAGAAGATGAAAACGATTACACTGAAATAGATCGTTTATTCCAATTATTACAAAATCCATTTTCTGAACAGCCTGAAATGGAGTATTATGCTGATTTTCCACCACAGTGGGCAGAAGAGATTTCAGTCAGCTGTTCTTCATAAAAATGGTAAAGAAAATGAATACTCAAGAATTACTGACATTAATTAATACTAACCCGTCAGATGTAGAATTTGATCAAGTCATGGATGTGATCGATACTGAATATGATTATATAGCAACTCAATTTTATAATGGCATGGGTGATAAGGAAGTTGTCAACGCAGCAGGAACTAATGAAGGTTCATGTAAAATTTTTGCTTTCGCTGATATTAATGACCTAAATGAAGCGCAAACCTTAAGCTGTTTTGGCAGGTATTATAGAGAAGACGTTTTACAAAATTTATCAGGAACAGACCACGCAAACATCAGGACTTTTATGAAATTCGGCTGGCAAGGAGTACATTTCGACAGTCCACCACTTTCAATCAAAAATAAATAGTCTATTCCGCTTCAATATCATTAAATTGATATCTTTCCATATCAACATCAAGAACATATTGACCAAGTAAACGAACATGACCTTTGTAGCGGAATTCACCGCTACTAGCAAACTCAAATTCATAGTCACGATATATCATTAGTGAGCCTTGAATATTTCGACGCAAACGGATTTTTTTAATAACAACCGTATCATCGAGAAATTCTAATAGTAGTTTCTGGCAAGCTTGACTGGCATTTAGCGTGGCAATTTCTTTTGCGCGTAGACTATCTAACCAATAAATGACGATAGCAATCATTAATATTAGTATAATTAACTCCATAACCTAATGTCTACTAATCATGAAGTAGTGGTTCGAAATATCGTTTGGCAAAGATAATAGCATCCTGTAATGAAAAAATATTACAGTCTTTACTTTTACCTTGCCATTTTAATGCTACTTCATTATTTTTTAAAAAAACCATATCCATGCATAAGCTATCTGCAGAACACGCATTGGGTGATTGCCATCGTATACCGACGCAAATATCTTTTGATGGGTTTGCTGCTATAAGCTGATCACCCGATTGGGTGATTTCAATAGCTTCTTTCGATTCACGGCATTGAGATCGTATAGATGTTTCAACATTGAAGGCTGGTGCTATTGCAACAGCATCTAATGCGCACATTGCATAAATATTGACATTTGAAATTGATACTTGATGTTCCGTTCTTCTAAGACTAAACGGGTATGCGCCTATAACAGATTTATTCTCATCTAACACAATAAGGTCTTTTTTATCAAGAAAATCTAGTTGGGCTATATCAATATTTTTTTTGACTGCACCGTAACGCAAAAAACTATCTAGAATGTCTCGATGACAACTTTTTAATTCTGGGGAAAGAGCTTGTTGCCTTTCCTTTAAAGGTAAGAGTGAATTTAATTTTCTAATGCCCTTTTCAATATTCATTTTTATTATTTTTAAAGTTTTAACTTTACTAACTAATAA
>Ga0316204_10010747_pt1 | contig 11679 bp, 7 predicted proteins | sample 6monrhotite_MG_2_FD_205661 | JGI IMG/M metagenome (GOLD analysis project Ga0316204, IMG submission 205661) | Microbial mat bacterial communities from mineral coupon in-situ incubated in ocean water Damariscotta River, Maine, United States -... | ecosystem: Environmental > Aquatic > Marine >...
CGGCGACCAGCAGGTCGGGGCCGGGCATGGCGTTGCGCGCGTTCGGGAGCGCGTTCACGAAGATGCGCCCCAGGTCGTTGCCCATGTCGCGAGCGAGCGTCACGCCGTGCAGGACGTAGAGCAGGTCATGCTCCATGTCGTGGTGGACCATTCCGTCGATCAGGCCAGGCACCAGGTGCTTCCCGCTGAGATCCACCCGGATGGCGTCCTCGGGGACCTCCACGTCCGGGCCGACGGCGAGGAAGCGTCCGTCCTCGACGAGGACGGTGGCCACCACGGGCGGCGCTTCGGGGACCATCGAGTGCACGGTGGCGCCTTCGAGGGCGAGGACCTGGACGAGGGCAAGGATCATGGGCTCGGTCGCTTGGAGGGTCGAGGGGCGTGCGGGCCGGGAACCTACGGCGCGTCGGCTGGATTGCGAGACCAATCCCGACTGGGGGCGGTCGTGGCCCCGCACGGCGCGTAGGGTAGCGCCCCTTACGAAGCCCGTGCCAGCTGTGCGCCCGACGACGTCTCCCATGAAGGTCTCCCTCCCCCACATCGAGCTCGTGACGGACGAGCTCTCCCGCGGTCCCTGGATCTACGCCCGTCAGGTGGAGATTCCGCGCGAGGACGTGCCTGCGGGCGCCCTGGTCGAGATCCACGACGCGACGGGGCGATTCGTCGGTCACGGGCTCTACAACCCCGAGTCGGACATCACCCTGCGTGTTCTCTCGCGCGGCAGGAAGAGCGATCTCGATCACCCCAGGCGCTTCCTCCTCGAGCGACTGGCGGCCGCCGATCGCCTGCGCAAGCGGCTGCTCGATCTCCCGAAGCGCACGGACGCCTATCGGGTCGTCCACGCCGAGGGCGACGACCTGCCCGGCCTGATCGTGGACCGCATGGCCGACGTGCTGGTCTGCGAGTACCACGCCCGGGGCTTCTACGAGCTGCGCGAGGAGGTCTCGTGGGCGCTGGGGCAGCTCTACCCCGAGGCGCGCATCGTCCATCGCGTGCCGAAAACGGCGCGCAATCAGGAGGGCTTCGACCCGGAGTCCGAGCCCGAGGACGTCGGCGAGGTCGAGATCACCGAGGACGGCGTGCGCTTCCGCGTCCTGCCGGGCGCCGGTCACAAGACGGGCTTCTTCTGCGATCAGCGTGACAATCGCAAGCTCGTCGCCAGCTTCTGCGAGGGCGCGGACGTGCTCGACCTGTGCTGCAACATCGGCGGCTTCGCCCTGCACGCCGCGGCGGCCGGGGCGCGGCGCGTGCGCGCGGTCGACCTGGACGAGGTGGTCCTCGAACGCGCCGAGGCCTCGCGAGCGGCGAACGACGCCGTGGTCGAGCTCTACCACGACGACGCCTTCGACTTCATGCGCGCCGAGCGCGATCGGGGCGGCGCGAACGTCGTGATCCTCGACCCGCACAAGATCGTCCGGGGCAAGCGCGAGCTCGAGCAGGGCCTGAACAAGTACCTCGACCTGAACGCACTCGCCTTCGAGTGCGTCAAGCCCGGCGGGCTCCTCGCGACCTTCTCCTGCTCGGGCGCCGTCGAGCTCAACGAGTTCGTCGGGACGGTGTTCCGCGCCGCGCGGCGCGCGGGGCGCAACCTGCGGCTGCTCGAGACGCTGGGCGCCGGCCCGGATCACCCCCAGCGCCCGGACTTCCCGCGCTCGCGCTACCTCAAGGGCCTCCTGATCGCCGTGGACTGAGCGGCGCGCCGCGCGCGCCCGCAGGCGCTCAGTAGCGCCAGCTCGTCAGGTCGGCGCCCTCGGGCGCGGACTCCTCGATGCGCTCCAGGATCCGCGGCAGGTACATCGAGTTGTAGCGCAGCCGTGAGATGGCGTTCGGGTTCTCCTGGTCGCCGTTCCAGCAGTGCTCGGCCCGGTCGCCGTAGTCGACGACGCCTGCGTAGTACGGCGCGGTCGTGGACTCGAGGAACTCCTCCGTGAGGTACACGGCGTTGTTCAAGTAGTAGTTGTCCATGTCGCCGCAATAGAGGTGCAGCTTGCCCTGGAGCTTCGGCCCGAGCGTCTCCCAGTCGCGCTCCAGGATGTAGCGCAGGTCGTAGTTCTCGCGCCAGTAGGCCGCGACCGACTTGTCGATCACGCCCGTGTGCTTGTCCCAGATGGGCTTCGGGTAGCCGTCGTCTCCGACAGGTGAGTAGACGGCCTGCCAGATGTCGAACTGGTCTCCGGAGCGGCTGTTGGATCCGAGCGCGAGCTCGTAGGCGTTCATGTCCCGCAGCGAGGCGTCGACCTGGCCGAGCCAGTCACGATGCCCCGGGCGCAGGACGCGCGCGAACGGCCCCTCCTCCCAGTAGGCATTGTCGTCCTCGTAGAGATCGACGAGGCAGTAGGCGCGGAAGTCGATCGGGTCCGGGCAGGCGGCGAAGCAGCCGTTGTACTCGTCCGGGTAGAAGACCTGCGCTGCGAGCGCCTCCCAGCCGCCGGTCGAACCGCCGTACAGGAAGCGCGACCAGCCCTCCCCGATGCCCCGGAAGGCCTCTTCGATCGCCGGCACGAGCTCGTAGGTGATCGCGTCGCCGTAGGGACCGAGGTTGGCCGAGTTGACCGCGTACGAGTCGTCGTAGTACGGGTTCGCGTGCTGGAGCTCGACGATCAAGAAGCGCGGGAAGTCGTCGGAGGTCCAGCGCTGATAGAAGGCGTGGGCCTCCTCCTGCTGGATGCGGTTGTAGCCCTCCAACCGGAAGCGTTCGCTGTACTCCGGCTCGAGGTCGGGGTCGGGCGGCTCGGGGCGGAAGCCGCCGAAGTCCGCGGGGAAGTGGCCGTGGAAGATGGCGAGCGGATAGCGGGCCTCCGGGTGCTCGTCGAAGCCCTCCGGCACGAGGACGTGCGCGCCGAGAGTCATTGGACGTCCCCAGAAGTCGCTCAGCAGCTTGCTCTCGATCTGGATGTGCTTGATGTACTTCGAGTCCTGTGGAGGCTCGATGGGCGGGATGACCCGGTCGAGCAGGACCTCGATTCGCTGGGGCCCATCACCGACGGTGATCTTGCGTGGCGCGCTGTAGAGGTTCCCCGGCGCGCGGTTCCACTTCTGTCCCTCGCCGCGGTCCATGGGGAGCTTCAGGGTGTGACCGTGCGCCACGTCGAAGGTCTCGTAGCGGTGCAAGAGCGCCTGCACGACGTACTCCCCCGCCGGGAGGTCGGCGAGGTCCTCGAGCGGGAAGCCGAGCTCGCCTCCATCGAAGACGACGTCCGTTCCAGGCGCCAGCCCATCGACGTCCGCGCCGAAGACCTGCTGGGCCTTCACGCTGTAGGTGATCTGGAAGCGCGGCTCCGCGCTGTCGTCGGTGGACAGCATCAACAGCACCCGACCGTCCAGGGTCTCGGAGCAGGCCTCGGGCGAGACGCGCACGGCGAACCGGGCCTGTGCCGCGGGGGCGCCGGTGGCGGGGTGCGAGAGGAACGACGCCACCAAGGCGAGGGCGGTGAGTGCGCGGCGCATGCGGAGGGTGGAGTGGGAGAGCTGGGGACGGCGGGCCGATTCGCCGCCGGGTCCCGTGATACGCGGGGTCGAGGGGCGGGGCAACGACGAGCGGCGCCGGAGGTCGCCCGGCACCTGAGGGCCCTCCACCTCCTCTCCGGGGAAATCCCCTCCGTTCACGGGTGGATTCTCGGTGCCGCATGGGGCACATTGATGACTGAACGCCCTCGGGGTGAGGCCTCCGCCTCCCTTCGGGGGCGCATCCGTCATCAGATTTTTTCTGATCCGACGCTCCGAAACTGCTGGGGGGCCGCGCCCGCGTCCCTGGCCCCCGCCACGAGTCCCGACGCGATCCGACGATCATGAGCCTTCCGATCTACGTCACCCAGGACAAGTGGCAGGACTTCGACGACGCCTGGAGCGAGCTGATGGCGACGGACGAGTCGCTGGACGAGCTCTTCGTCGCGCTGCGACGCGCCGGTGAGAAGAAGCGGATCGCGCGCTGCGTGCCGCTCGTCAAGCAGCACGTCGAGCTGCTCGAGGAGCGCGGGCGTTTCGCCGACGCAGCGAACCTTCTTGGCACGACGATCGAGGCGGGCGCGGCGACGAGCGAGCTCGCCGAGCCGCTGATGAAGCACGCGCTCGCGGCGTGGGGCGAAGAGTCCTGGTGGTCGCGGGCCGTCGAGCTGACAGGCATCGAGACCTCGACGAACCTGCGCAAGTCCTGGACGAACCTCGTGAAGCTCCAGCGCTTCCGCAAGGGCGTGATCGTCTTCCACGGTTCGGGCTGGGGCGCCGGCGAGATCATCGACCTCACCGACGAAGGGCAAGTCGTGCACATCCGCTTCGCCAACGGCCGCGAAGATCACTTCCCGATGGAGGCCGCGCTCGACATCTTCGAGATCCTCGACGAGGAAGACCTGCGCTCGCGCGCCTACCGCGATCCCGAAGGCCTCAAGAAGGAGGTCAAGAAGGACCCGCTCGACGCGATGCGCGCGATCCTCAAGCGCTACCACGGCAAGGCGACCACGATCGCGATCAAGAACGCGATGGCGCAGATCGGCGTCGAAGGCAGCGCCTTCAGCGCCTGGTGGCGCAAGGCCAAGGCCCTCGCCGAGAACAGCGAGTGGTTCCGCCTGACCGGGAGCGGCAAGAAGATCGACGTCCACCTGCTCTTGAACGCGGCCGACCCGAAGGACCAGCTCGAGCGACAGCTCCGGCACGCCGCTTCCCTCGAGGTGGTCGTGACCAAGTCGCGCCTCTTGCTCGCCGACGAGGATCTCGACGAGGAGCTCGTGGAGATCATCTGCGAGGCGCTGGAGCGTGAGGCAGCCGACGAGACGAACGACCGTGGTCAACGCCTCTCGGCGTGGATGCTGCTGCGAGAGAAGCGCGGTGTGATCCCCGAGCCGCTGCAGACCTTGATCGACGACGCCCGCGCGGAGGAGGTCCCCGAGAACGACGCGAACCACGTGCCCGGCTTCTGGGCGCTGTTCCAGGAGTTCCCGAGCACGCACGATCAGGAGCAGGCGCTGAACCTCCTGATTCAGGTCGAGGGCGAGGGTTGGGTCGATGAGGCCGTTCGCAACATCGAGCACGCGCCCCCGGGCATGGTGCGCTCGCTGGTGGAGCGTCTGATGACGGCCAAGAAGGAAGAGGCGCTCGGTGAGGTCTATCGCCGCCTCTTGCCCCGCACGAAGCGCGCCCCGCACGTGCTGCTGATCCTCGCCAAGTACGCCGAGGCCGGCAAGCTGGGCGGCGAGCTGCCGCCGAAGCTGGCGCGCGCCGAGGCCTACGCGAACCTCGCGGCCTACCTGTTCGAGCACCGACGCGTCGACGCCCCCTTCACGCGGGCTCACACGCGCATCGTCGACTTCCTGACCTCGGGCATCGACTCGATACTGGATCAGCTGCTCGAGGGTGCGACGGTGTCGGAGGTTCGCAGTATTCAGCGTCTCACCCACCGCGGCGTCGAAGAGACCATCGACAACCAGTTGATGAACATCGCGGCGCACGCGCTCGAGGACGACGGCTCGGAGACGACCAGCTACTTCTGGGAGAACGAGTCGATCTGGACGACGCGAACCGGCAAGGACCGCATCGCCCTCGAGCTCAAGGAGCTCAAGGAGGTCAAGATGCCGGAGAACGAGGACGCGATCGCGCGCGCCGCGGCGATGGGCGACCTCTCGGAGAACTCCGAGTGGGACGCCGCGCTCGAGGAGAAGCGCAACCTGTCCTCGCGCGCCGCGACGATGGAGACGGACCTCGCGAAGACGGAGCTGCTGGAGAACGCCATCCTGCCGGAAGGCGTCGTCTGCCCCGGCACGGCGGTGCGCTACCGCGACATGACCGCGAACCAGGAGAACCGCATCACCGTGCTCGGCCCCTGGGACGACTTCCGCGGCGACGACGTGGTGTCCTACCGGGCGCCGCTGGCGCAGGGCCTGCTCGGCCTGGCCCCCGGCGCGGAGCAGACGATCCAGCTGCCCGGCGGCACGATCCAGGTCCAGGTGATCGAGATCGAGCCGGTCCACGTCGACTGACGGTCGGCCACTGGACCCATCGGACGCGCGGCGTCGGGCAGCGCCCGGCGCCGCGCGTCCCGTTTCAGAGCGACTCGGGCAGAAAAAGTGCCCTTTGGGGTTGCTGGAGCCCCTATATCAGCCGATCCTGATGGAGTGTTGAATGTCGCTCCCGACGCCCCGCAGCTCGCGGGCCTGCTCAAGGCCCTCGGAGACCCCACGCGCCTGCGCATCCTCGGCCTGCTCGCCACCAGCGAGCTGTCCGTCGGGGAGCTGTCACGGGCCCTGGGGCTCGCCCAGAGCCGCGTCTCGAACCACCTGCGGGTGATCCGGGACCACGCCCTGCTGCGGGAGCGCCACGCCGGCACGAGCACCTTCCTGCGCTTCGCCCCCGCCGAGGCTTCGGCCTCCGCGCCGTTCGCGGCGCGCCTGTGGGCCGCGCTGGAGCCGGAGCTCGAGCACCTGGCGGAGCACGCCGACGACATCGCCAGGCTGCGCGGCGTGCTGGACGCCCGCCGCGCCGATGCGCGCAACTTCTTCGACCGCGTCGCGGGCGACTGGAACGCCATCGGAGTGGACTTCGCGACCGGTCAGGCGCGCCAGCGCGTCGTGGCCAACTTCGTCCCGCCGGAGCTGGTCCTCGCCGATCTCGGTTGCGGGACGGGCTACGTCGCCAAGGCCTTCCTGGGGCTGGCGGCGCGCGTGATCTGCGTGGACTCGTCCACGGGCATGCTCGAGGAGGCTCGCAAGAGCCTCGGCGAGGCCCCCACGACCACCGAGGTCGAGATTCGCCCCGGCGAGCTCGACGCCTTGCCGATCGCCGATGGCGAGGTCGACGGCGCGGTGTGCGCGATGGTGCTCCACCACCTGCAATCGCCCGACGCCTGCTTCGCGGAGATGTTCCGCATCGTGCGGCCCGGCGGAACGGCGGTCTTGCTGGAGCTCGCGCCGCACCGCGAGGCATGGCTGCACGAGGCGCTCGGGGACCGACACCTCGGTCTCGACTCCCGCGCGATCGCGCGCGCCTTCGAGGCCGCCGGCTTCGTCGACGTGAGCCTCGAGGCCGTCGCCGATCGCTACCGGCCGCGGGTCGCCGACGACGGCGACGAGCGCCCGGCCGCTGATCTACCCCTCTACTTGATTCGCGGGCGCGTTCCCCTGGCCTGAGGCCAGAACGCACCCGTCCCGATTTCCTGTCCGACTCCCAACTCAGCAACGACTGAACGAGACATGACCACCACCAAGACTGCAATGGACTTCAAGGTCGCCGACCTTGCCCTGGCCGACTTCGGCCGCAAGGAGATCCTCCTCGCCGAGCACGAGATGCCCGGCCTGATGGCGCTGCGCGAAGAGTACAAGGGCCAGTTCCCGCTCAAGGGCGCGCGCATCACCGGCTCGCTGCACATGACGATCCAGACGGCCGTCTTGATCGAGACCCTGGTCGACCTGGGCGCCGAAGTGCGCTGGGCCTCCTGCAACATCTTCTCCACCCAGGACCACGCGGCTGCCGCCGTGGCCGTCGGCCCGAACGGGACCGTCGACAACCCGAAGGGCATCGCTGTCTTCGCCTGGATGGGCGAGACCCTCGAGGAGTTCTGGTGGTGCACCGAGCAGGCTCTGATCTGGCCCGGTACCAAGCCGAACCTGATCCTCGACGACGGCGGCGACGCCACGATGATGGTGCTCAAGGGCGCCGAGTTCGAGGCCGCCGGCAAGGTGCCCGCGCCCGGTGAGAACGCCGGCGAGGACTGGGTCGAGCTGCTCAAGCGCCTCGAGGGCAACATCGTCGAGCACCCCGGTCGCTGGACCGCGATCCGCGACGAGATCATCGGCGTCTCCGAGGAGACCACCACCGGTGTGCACCGCCTCTACCAGATGGTCGAGCGCGGCGAACTGCCCTTCCCCGCGATCAACGTCAACGACTCGGTCACCAAGAGCAAGTTCGACAACCTCTACGGTTGCCGCCACTCGCTCATCGACGGCATCTGCCGCGCGACCGACGTCATGATCTCCGGCAAGATCGCGGTGATCTGCGGCTACGGCGATGTCGGCAAGGGCTGCGCGCAGTCGCTGCGCGGCCAGGGCGCGCGTGTGATCATCACCGAGATCGATCCGATCTGCGCGCTGCAGGCGGCGATGGAGGGCTATGAGGTCACCACGATGGATGCGGTCGTCGCCGAGGCGGACATCTTCGTCACGACCACCGGCAACTTCAACATCATCACGGCCGACCACATGTCGAAGATGAAGCACAACGCGATCGTCGGCAACATCGGTCACTTCGACAACGAAATCGAGATGGCCGCCCTCGCCAAGGTGCCGGGCATCGAGAAGAAGAACATCAAGAACCCGGCCGAGCACGGCAACCAGCTCGACTGCTGGAGCTTCCCCGACGGGCACGACGTTTTGATCCTCGCCGAGGGACGCCTCCTGAACCTGGGCTGCGCCACCGGCCACCCGAGCTTCGTGATGTCCGCTTCCTTCACCAACCAGGTGATGGCGCAGATCGAGCTCTTCGAGAACTCGAAGAACTACGAGAACCAGGTCTACACGCTGAAGAAGGAGCTCGACGAGAAGGTCGCGCGCCTGCACCTCGACAAGCTCGGCGTCAAGCTGACCGTGATGAGCAAGGAGCAGTCCGAGTACCTCGGCATTCCGGTCGAAGGCCCCTACAAGCCGGACCACTACCGTTACTAGGCGCTTCGAGCCGGCCGAGCCGCGGGGCTGGCTCCGCGCTCGCGTCGCCTCGGCGTGAACGCTGGCCAGCGCGGACCTTCGCCACCGCGCCGACCGACCCGGGGGCAGCACCCCGCAACGAAAGAGCGGCCCGGAGCATCGCGCTCCGGGCCGCTCTCTCTTGTTCGCCGCTCGACTGCTGGAGTCGAGCCGATGCGCGGGCCCGCTGCTAGAGCGAGAAGCGCAAGCCGGCCGTCAGCATCTCCTGGGTCTCGAACCAGGTGGCGCGGGCGCCGATCGCGAAGTTCTCGGTCACGAGGAAGCGCAGGCCGACGCGGGCGCCGAGCTCCGACTTGAACCACTCGCGGTACTCACCGGAGATGTCCAGCTCGACGAGCTGGTGCAGCAGGCTGCGGGTCCCGAACTCGATGCCGTAGCCGTGTTCGGTGCGGTTCTTGCCGTAGTACTTCGACTCGCCGCGCAGGTACTTGATGTCGAGGATCATGTCGACGGAGTTGGCCGGCGAGGTCATGAATCCGACGCCGGCTTGCAGCTCCTGACGACGGAACTGAACGCCGTCTTGCTTCGCCTCCATCTCGTCATAGACGACCAGGAGCCGCACGCCCTCTTCGGCGGCGATGGAGAGGCGTCCGCCGAATCCCTCCTGTCGGGGCGGGACGTCGTCGAGCTCGGTCATCGCAAAGTTGAGCTCCAGATAGTTGTACTTGAACGGGCTGTCGAGGTACTGGGCCTGCGCGGCGCCAGCGGAGGCGAGGGCGACGACAGCGGTGAGGAGCGTGCGGAGAGGGCGCAAAGGAGGTGCGGGGCAGGAGGTCCGGAGCGGGAAGTCTCGGCGGCGCACTCGGCGTCGCCAGCGCACCAGGTTCGAAGAGGTCTCGCCACAAGTCAAGACCATCCGGACGGACCCCGCTGGATTGAAGTCGCAAGGGCGATCGGCCAGGCTGGTAGCCCGCCCCGCGCGGGTACCCCGCCGTTCCCCCTCGACTCCCCTCCCCATGTCTTCCCCGGTCCGCGTCGCGCTCATCGGCAACTCCTTCGCCGAGGCGATTCAACTCCCGGCGCTGCGCTACGCCGGCAACAACGAGGTCATCGGGCTTGCCGGTGGTGATGGTGCGAAGGCTCGGGCCACCGCCGATCGATGGGGCATTCCCGTGGCCACCGACGACTGGACGCAGCTACTCGAGCTCGCCCCGGACCTGGTGATCGTCTCGACGCCGGTCGACCTTCACTACCCCATGGCGCGAGCCGCGCTCGAGTCCGGCGCCGCGGTTCTGTGCGAGAAGCCGTTCACCCTCAACGTCGAAGAGGCGGCGGACCTGGCGGAGCGCGCGCGGGGGCGACTGGCGCTGATCGATCACCAGCTGCGCTGGAACCCCACCCGCAGGAAGCTGCGGGAGCTCCTGCGCGAAGGCTTCGTGGGAGAGGTGTTCCACGTTCGCAGCGATCTCGTCCTGGACAACCCCGCCTTCCTCGAGCGTCCGTTCGGCTGGTGGTTCGACGCGGCCCGTGGCGGCGGTGCGCTCGGCGCCCTCGGGTCCCACCTCGTCGACAACGTCATGTGGATGTTCGGTCCCATCGCGGCGGTACAGGCGAATCTTGCGGCGCATATTCCGCGTCGTGTGGACGCGAACGGCGCCCTGCGCGACGTGACGGCGGACGACACGGCGGAGCTTCGGCTGGAGCTCGAGTCCGGCCTCGTTGTGCAGCTCACCACGAGCGTGGTGATGCCCGGGGCCTCCCGCTGGCTGCTCGAGGTCTGCGGGCGCGAGGGCACCCTGCGCCTGGACCTCGACTGCGACCTCGTGGGCGGCCGCCACGGTGAGGACATGCACCAGCTCGACCCGGAGACACTCCTGCCGGATCCCAGCGAGTTCGGCATGGATCGTGGCGGGGCCTTCGCCGCCTGCGAGCCGCTCTACCTCAAGGACGTCATCGACGCGGTCGCACGCGGCGCAGTGGAGCTACCGGAGGCGGCCAGCTTCCTCGATGGCCTCGCGTGCATGCGCGTCCTCGAGGCGGCGCGGCGCTCTTCGGCGCAGGGCGGAGCCCGCGTACCGTGCTCCTGAACTGGCATCCATGAGCGTGCCTTCCCCGAGCCACTCCCCCGTCGTGGGACGGCTTGCGCCGAGCCCGACGGGCCTTCTGCACGTCGGTCACGCGCGCTCCTTCGTGCTCGCCTGGGCCTCGGCACGTGCGCAGGGCGGCGAGGTGCGGCTGCGGCTCGAGGACCTGGATGGTTCGCGGGTGAAGCCGGGCATGGTCGAGGCCTGCCTGGAGGACCTGCGCTGGCTCGGGCTGGACTGGGACGGCGCGCTGCTCGTGCAGAGCGAGCGCGATGGAGTGCTGCGGGCCGCTGCGAACGAGCTCCTGGGGCGAGGGCTCGCCTACCCCTGCGTCTGCACGCGGCGCGAGGTCGAGGCGGCACGCTCGGCCCCGCACGCCGGCGAGGAAGGCCCCGCCTATCCTGGAACCTGCCGCGGGCTTTACGCGACGGTCGAGGAGGCGCGCGCGGCGAGCGGCCGCGAGCCGGCGCTGCGCGTTCGGGCGCCGGAGCACGCCATCACGATCCACGACGAGCTCCACGGCGAGGTCACGGAGGACCTGCGCGAGACCGTCGGCGACTTCCCCATCACGAGCCGCGACGGTCAGGTGGCCTACCAGCTCGCGGTGGTGGTCGACGACGCGGCGCAGGGCGTGACCGAGGTGTTGCGCGGCGACGACCTCCTCGCCAGCACGCCGCGGCAGGCCTGGCTCCAGGAGCTCCTCGGACTGCCACGGCCGAGCTGGATCCACGTGCCCCTGGTGACCGACGGCGCGGGGCAGCGGCTCGCCAAGCGACACGACGCGCTCGCCATCGCGGCGGTCCGCGAGGCTGGCGTGGCGCCCGAGCGCTTCGTCGCGTGGTGTGCGCGCTCGGCCGGCCTGGCGGTCGGGTCCAGCGCGACGCCGCGCGAAGTCACCGAGGCCTTCGGCCTGGGGCGGCTCACGCGGTCTGTCGCCGTCTTCGACGAGCGGGAGATCGACGCTTTGGGCG
>Ga0316204_10010749_pt1 | contig 11677 bp, 10 predicted proteins | sample 6monrhotite_MG_2_FD_205661 | JGI IMG/M metagenome (GOLD analysis project Ga0316204, IMG submission 205661) | Microbial mat bacterial communities from mineral coupon in-situ incubated in ocean water Damariscotta River, Maine, United States -... | ecosystem: Environmental > Aquatic > Marine >...
GACTGGTCAGAATCGGTCCGGCAAGGCAATGATTTCGTGGTCTGCGCCGCCGCCAAACTGCCCTTGGGCAACGCCCCGCAATGGGTGCATGAAGTCTATGGGTTCATGCTGGCGGTCCTGACCTTCGCCATCGTGTTCGGAGCTTTCGCCGCCAATGTCCTATTTGGTGCCATGCGCGCCGTGCCCAGAGGCCAACTTGAAACGGCAGAGGCCTATGGGATGAGCCGCCGCCAGACATTCTGGCGCGTGCTGGTCCCGCAGATGTGGGTCTATGCGCTGCCGGGTCTGTCAAACTTGTGGATGGTGCTGATCAAGGCGACCCCGCTGCTGTTCTTGCTGGGGGTTGAGGATATCGTTTACTGGGCCCGCGAATTGGGCGGGGCCAAGCAACCGCAGTTCACTGATTATCCACACGCCGACTGGCGGATGTGGTATTTCGCGGCGCTGCTGGTGTTTTATCTGTGCTTCACAAAACTGTCCGAAGTTGTGCTGGGCCGCATCATGGCACGGCTGACCCGTGGGCAGGCCACCGCCGCGGGCGAGCGACAGCGAAAGGCCGCGGCATGAGTTGCTGGGAGACCATTGCAGATTATGCGCTGCGCAGTCAGGGCATAGGTGAACGCCTGCTACCGCGGACCGATTTCACGCTCTGCCAGCAATTCACGCTGATCGGATCGGGCATGATCTGGAACATCTACTTTGGGGTTTTCGCGCTCTTTTCGGGATTCTTTCTGGCCACCGCTGTCGCCATGGGCAAAACGGCACGCAACCCGTTTCTGCGCAAACCGGCGGAATGGTTCATCTTCATCTTCCGCGGCTCGCCGCTCTTCATTCAATTTTTCTTTGCCTATTTCGTTTTCCTCAGCCTCAAAGGGGCTTACCCGTTCTTCGGCCCGCTGACATCCGCATGGGCAGGGGCGCTGGTCGTCTTGTTTTTGAACACCGCCGCCTACTCCGGCGAGATTTTCTATGGCGCGCTGCAATCCATCCCCAAGGGCGACACAGAGGCCGCCGACGCCTACGGGCTTTCGGGCTGGGCGCGGTTCCGCCGGGTGATCTGGCCAACGATGCTGCGGCTGGCATGGCCCGCATATACCAATGAGGCAATCTTTCTGTTTCACGCCACGACACTGGTGTTCTTTTCTGGCTTTCCGGCGACCCAACAGCGCGGCGACGCGCTCTATTATGCCAACTACTTTGCCGATAAGACATTCAACCCGTTTGTCCCTTACCCGATCCTTGCGGGTTACTTCATCTTGCTGACCCTGATCGTGATCGGGATTTTCGGGGTAGTGAACAACCGGCTCAATCGCCATCTGCCGCAAGAGCGGCGCAAGGCTCTTAAGGTGAGGCCGCAGATCATCCGATGAGCTGGCTCGACGAACACCCCGAAATCCGCAACCTGCGCTGCGGTGCCGCTGACCTGAACGGACAGGCGCGGGGCAAGCGCATGCCGCGCCGCTTTGCCGGCAAGCTGGAACAGGACGGCACGCGGTTTCCGCTGTCTGCGATAAACCTTGATATTTGGGGCGAGGATATCGACGACAGCCCGCTGGTGTTTGAAACCGGCGATGCCGACGGGCTGCTGTTGCCGACCGAACGGGGCTATGTGCCAATGCCGTGGTTGCATGCGCCCACAGCGCTGCTGCCGCTTTGGTCATTCAACGATGATGGCACACCCTTCACCGGCGATCCCCGTCATGCGCTGGCCCGAGTGCTGGACCGATACAAGGCACTCGGGCTGACGCCGGTTGCCGCCACCGAAATGGAATTCTATCTGGTTGACGATTCTGGCCGGGGTATCCGGCAACCAAAATCGCCCCGCTCGGGCAAACGGCGTGCTGGGGCTGAAATCCTGTCGCTGCGCGCGCTGGATGCTTTCGACGGGTTCTTCAACGAACTTTACGACGCCTGCGAGGCGATGGATATCCCCGCCGAGGCGGCGATTTCCGAGGGTGGCGAAGGCCAGTTCGAAGTCAATCTGGAACATGTGCCTGACGCCTTGAAGGCCGCAGACGATGCGTGGCTTTTCAAGATGCTGGTGCGCGGTCTGGCCCGCAATCACGGGATGGCGGCAAGCTTCATGGCCAAACCCTATGAAGATTATGCAGGCAACGGGTTGCACACCCATTTCTCGGTGCTGGATGCGCGCGGCAAAAACGCCTTTGCCAATGACACATTCGAAGGCACGCCCTTGCTGCACAATGCCATTGCGGGCTGCCTTGCCGGCATCCCCGATCTGGCGCTGATCTTTGCGCCCCACGGCAACAGCTATGAAAGGCTGGTTCCCGGGGCCCATGCACCCACCAATATCTGCTGGGCACATGACAACCGCACCGCCACCGTGCGCGTCCCCGGTGGCAACTTTGCTGCGCGCCGGATCGAACATCGGCTGGCGGGTGGCGATGTGAACCCCTATCTGTTCCTTGCCGCGGTGCTTGGGTCTGCACTGATCGGGATCGAGGATGGCATGACGCCCCCTGCCCCGATCACCGGCAATGCCTATGACCAAAAGCTGCCGCAGGTGCCCGGCAGCTGGAACGACGCGATCAACGCATTTGAGCAAAGTGCGCTTGCCCGCCGCATTTTTGATCCGCAACTTGTCGACAACCTGATCCGCACCAAACGGCAAGAGATGGCGCATTTTGCCGAAATGACACCGGAAGAACAGATCGACCACTACCTCGACCTTGTGTAAATTCACGCCCAGGACGACCCAATGAGTGAACCCGCTATGAAAATAGGCATCCTGCAAGCCGGCCATGCCCCCGAAAAGCTTTTGGAAACGGCAGGCGACTATGACGACATGTTTCGTCAGCTTCTGGCGGGTCACGGGTTCAGTTTTGTGACCTACAGAGTGGTGGATATGGAATTTCCCGATCAGATCGACGCCTGCGACGGCTGGCTGATCACGGGCTCCAGACATGGGGTCTATGAAGATCACCCGTTCATTCCCCCGCTGGAGGCGCTTGTTCGGGATGCCTTTGCCGCTGATATTCCCATGGTTGGCATCTGCTTTGGCCATCAGATCATCGCGCAGGCGCTGGGTGGCAAGGTTGAAAAATTCGCAGACGGTTGGGCGGTTGGCCGCCAGACTTATGACTGGAAAGGTGAACCCGTCGCGCTCAATGCCTGGCATCAGGATCAGGTCACGGTATTGCCGGAAGGGGCGCAGGTTCTCGCCAGCAATGATTTTTGCGCCTACGCTGCGCTGGTTTACGGCAAACGGGCCTGGAGCGTTCAGCCACATCCCGAGTACGATGCGGAATTCATGGAAGGGCTTGTCCGGTATCGCGGCCCCGGCGTGGTGCCGGATGCACAGATGAAGCAAGCCCTTGCCAGATTGGACATACCCGTTGATAGCCCGAGCGTCGCCGCTCAGATTGCGCGGTTCTTCAAAGAACGCATTGTCGCGTGATCGCCGGACCTGAGTTGTGATGAACCCGCTTTATCGCAATGACCGGCCCGGCACATTTCCTGACAGCTGGTATGTTGCCTCCGCCGACATCCCCGATGAACGCCCGCCCTTGCGCGGTGAGACGCGCGCGGATGTCTGCATCATCGGCGCAGGCTATACCGGTCTTTCGGCGGCCCGGCATCTTGCGCAAAAGGGGCTGGACGTTGTTGTGCTGGATGCCCACAGGGCCGGCTTTGGCGCCTCGGGGCGCAACGGTGGCCAAGTGTGCAGCGGCTATGACAGTAACCAGACCGCACTGACCCGTAAACTGGGTGCAGCAAAAGCAAGGCTGCTTTGGGATCTGGCCGAAGAAGCAAAGGCAGATCTGCGCGCCATTTGCGCCGATCACATTCCCAACGCCCGCTATACCGCAGGTTTGCTCCATGGCACATATACGGGCCGGGAGGCCGCGCAGGATCAAGCCGAGGTTGATCTGCTGACGCAGGAATATGGCTATGAACACACGCGCTTATGTGGTCCCGACGAGATGCGCGCGCTGGTGAAATCGCCGCATTATCACAGCGGTTTGCTGGATATGGGGGCGGGGCATATTCATCCGCTCCGCTATGTGCTTGGGCTTGCGCGTCTGGCCGTGGACACGGGCGCGCGCATCTTTGAACGGACGGAAGTGCACCGGATCGACAAGGGCAATCCGGCCATCGTCGCCACCGGCAAAGGCCGCGTAAAAGCGCGTTTCGTGATCCTTGCAGGCAATGGTTATTTGCCCAATCTGGAGCGCAAGGTGGCCGCGCGCGTGATGCCGTTGAACAGCTTTATCGGCGCAACAGAGCCTTTGGGTGCGCGCGCGGATGAAATCCTTGGACAGGATATTGCCGTGCATGACAGCAAATGGGTCGCGAACTACTTTCGCCTGTCCGAGGATAGGCGGCTCCTGTTCGGCGGGCGGCCAAATTATACGCTGGGCTTTCCCGAAGGCATTGCTGCGCTGATGCAAAAGCGCATTCCCAAGATTTTCCCGCAACTTGAGGGCGTCAAGATAGACTACGCCTGGGGCGGAACGCTCGGGGTCACGATCCCCAGAATGCCCGCCGCGATCCGCGTGGCGCCGAACATCCTTTCGGCCGGGGGATACTCTGGCCATGGGGTCGCCCTGTCAGGTTTGGCAGGCAAGCTGATGGCCGAGGCGGTCGCCGGGCAAGCAGGACGGTTTGATACGTTTGCCGATCTTGATGTGCCCAACTTTCCCGGTGGCGCCGCATTCCGCGCGCCTATTCTGCGGCTGGCAATGACATGGTATGCGCTGCGGGATCGTTTGGGGGTTTGACGCTCAGCCGCGATGAGCGGTCAAATCGAAGCGGTCGTGCAGCAAAAACAAATTACGACAGATCTGGATAGCAGTGCAGGCATCCTGAAATGCGTTGCCGCTACTTGCTCATCTTCGACAGCTTTTCCTGCAAGGCGGCCAGTTGATCCTTGATCTCGCCCAGATCGCTGTCCTTGTCTTTCTTGTCATCCGATGCATCAGCTGCGCCTGGTACCACCCCAGCGGTCATCGCCTTGAAAAAGGCTTCCTGCTGGGCGCGCATCGCTTCAAACCCCGGCATGTTCGCCATGGGGTTTGCCTTGCCGATGTTTTCCATCGCCTTCGACTGGCCTTCGCGGAGCATGTCAAAGCTGGCTTGCAGGAACTGCGGCACCACGGAGGCTGCCTGACTGGTGTAACTGCGCACCAGATCGGTCAGGACATCAACAGGCAATACGTTTTCGCCACGGCTTTCGTGTTCGGCAACAATCTGCAACAGATACTGGCGGGTCAAGTCATCGCCGGATTTCAGATCAACGATCTGCACTTCGCGGCCTTCACGGATAAAGGCAGCAATATCTTCCAGCGTCACATAGTCGCTCGTCTCGGTATTATAGAGGCGGCGGCTGGCATAGCGTTTGATCAGCAGCGGTTTGTTGGTGTCGGCCATGGGCGTTCCTCCACAGGCATGTTGCAGTGCAGAGAAGCCTATGCCGCGCCTGCTAAAAAAGAAAGCACAATAGCACAAACAAAAAGACGGCCCGCCGATGCGGACCGCCTTTTCAAAATCTAACCCTCAGGGAGGAAAGGGCGATTTCGCTGTCACTTATTTTGCTGCAGCAGTGGCTTTCTTTGCAGCAGTTGTGATCTCTGTCTGTGCTTTTTTCGCAGCAGCTGTCATGTCCTCGGAGATGTCTTTGCCAGCAGCCAGAACCAGTTCCATTGTCTGTGTCTGAACTTTTTTCGCGATTTCAGCGAAAGCAGACATATGCTCAGCTGCGCTCTCGGCAGATGCAGAAGCAAAATCTGTCACTGCTTTTGCATAGTCAGCAGGCTCTGCCTTTGCTTTGGACATGCCTTCCATCTTTGCGATGGTGTCTTGTGTCCACTTTGCGGACAGCTCAGCGGATTTGCCAGCAGCGTCAAGTGCAACTGTGGACATTTTTTCGGCCAGAGCAGTCTGTGTCTTGAACTGTTCTTCCAATGCTTTGGTGTCGACAGGGAAAGCGCCTGTCATGTCTTTGAAGATCGCGGTGAAGTCTTGTGCTTTAGCAGCCATGGTATCAGCCTTTCGGGTTTTATGTGTCGGTGCGGGGGGAGGACCCGCTGTTATCTCGTGACACAAATATAGATGCTGCATCGCAGCATTTCAAGTATTTTTTCTGCACTGCAGCATCTTTTTTCTGCAGGTACAAATTCTCATATTTTTCAGCTATTTACTCAGCACATAAGTGCCAGGCGCGGGTGCCAATACGGGGTGCTTGTCATCTCCGGGCGTGCGTGCATTGACTTTTTTGCCCGACTTCTTGGACAACCACGCATCCCACCGCGGCCACCAGGACCCTTCGTGCTTGTCGGCTGAGTCGAGCCAATCCTCGGCTGTCAGCCCGCTTTCGGTGTTGGTATAGTGGCCGTATTTGTTCTTGCTTGGCGGATTGATGATCCCGGCGATATGCCCGCTTTCCGACAGAATGAACGTCTTGTCCTTGGACCCCATCTGCTGCACCCCGGCGTAGCTGCTTTTCCAAGCGGCGATATGATCGGTTTCGCAGGCAATCGCGCAAAGCGGGACGGTCACGTCTTTCAGATGCACTGTCTCTCCGGCGATTTCGAACCCGGAGGTGGCAAACTGGTCATTCTGACACAGGCAGCGCAGATATTCGACAGACATGCAGGCTGGCAGGTTGGTCCCATCACCATTCCAATAGAGCAGATCAAAGGCCGGAGGCGCCTTGCCCATCATATAGCTCTTGATCGCGGGGCCATAAATCAGGTCATTGGAGCGTAGATAAGAAAAGGTCCGCGACATGAAAAATGAATCAAGTACGCCGTTTTCCGTGACCTCGTTCTCGATCCCATCGACAAAATCGTCGTCAAGGAAGACACCCACCTCGCCCCGGTCGGAAAAATCAGTGAGCGTGGTAAAGAACGTGGCACTATTCACGGAAGTATCCTTGCGCCCTTTCAAGAGCGCCAGTGTCAGGGCAAGCGTGGTTCCGGCAATGCAATAGCCGACGGCGTTCACCTTCTTCACACCGCAGATGTCCTTGACCTCTTTGATCGCCGTCAAATAGCCGTCCTGCACATAGTCGGTCATTGAGGTATCACAATACCCCGCGTCGGGGTTTACCCACGAGACGACAAAGACCGTATAACCCTGATCCACCGCCCATTTGATCAGGCTGTTCTGCGGCTTCAGATCAAGAATGTAGAATTTGTTGATCCACGGCGGAAAGATGATCAGCGGGGTTTCATGCACTTTTTCCGTGCTGGGCGCGTATTGGATCAGCTCGTACAGATGGTTGCGGAAAACGACCGATCCGGGTGTCGTCGCAAGGTTCTCGCCCAGCTTGAAGGCCTTTTTGTCAGCCAGCGTCACGACCAGATCGCCGTCGTTCGCCTCAAGGTCAGCGATCATGTTTTCCAGACCGGCAACCAGACTTTCGCCTTCTGTCTCGGCGGCCAGCGCGAGCGCTTCGGGATTGGTAGGCAGGAAATTCGTCGGGCTGATCATGTCGATCATCTGCTGGCTGAAATAGCGCAGGCGCTTTTTTTCCTCGGAATCGAGCGTGTCGATTTTTTCCACGGCCTGCTGCACCGCAGAAGCATTCATCAAATACTGCTGTTTAATGAAATTGAAGTAGGGGTTGGTGTCCCACAACTCGTGGGAAAAGCGGCGATCCTTTGGTGTTTCGTCGGTCGCTGGCTCCAGTTTGCCTTGCGACAGCAAATGCTGCGCTTCGACGTAATGCTTGACCGACTTGCCCCAGAATTCCAGCTGATGCTCGATCAGCTTGGCCGGATTATGCATCATTTCAGTCATATAAGCAGTGGCCGCTTTGACATAGAGCTCTTGATTTGGCCCTTGCAAGGAAGGGGCGACTGTGCGGCCCTGCCCCATCACCTTCAACAAACGTTGGGTCAGTTCTTCGACACGTGCCAGATTTGCCTCAAGTTTTGCGACATTCTGGTCAGGACCCTCTTGTTTCTCTAAATCGTTTGTTGTCATTTTAACGTTCCTATGCGTATGCTGCACGTGCAGCATGAGTGCTGCGCTGACCATCGGAGACCGAGTAGATGAAGTATATGATGACCTACGACCTGATGGAAAGCATGCGCAACACCAATCAGTGGCTTGGGGCAACGGCGCGCGCTTTTGCATCCTACCCTGCGATGTCCTGGGGCGCCAACCCTGCGATGGATTGGCTGCAAGCCTGGGGCGAGGTGACAGAGCGTACCTTCTCGCGGATGATTTTGAAGCCGGACTGGAATATCCCGCCTGTTTCGGGGGAAAAAGGCAAAGACTATCCTGTGGTGGTCGAAACAGTGGTTGAGAAACCTTTCGGCGACCTGATCCATTTCACAATGCCCGGTCGCAAGCCCAGCAAGCGTCGCGTCCTGCTGGTGGCCCCGATGTCAGGGCACTATGCCACATTGCTGCGCAAGACCGTGATCAGCCTTCTGCCCGATGCCGATGTCTATGTGACCGACTGGCACAATGCGCGCGACATCCCTGTCAGCGCCGGCAAATTCGATATCGAGGATTACACGCTCTATCTGATGGATTTCATGCGCGCCCTTGGCCCCGATATCCACGTGATCGCGGTATGTCAGCCCGTTCCGCTGGCGCTGGCCGCAACCGCCTATCTGGCCGAACTTGATCCAGATGCGCAGCCACGGTCCCTGACCTTGATCGGGGGGCCCGTCGACCCCGAAGCGAACCACACCGAAGTAACCGACTTTGGCCGTTCCGTCACCATGGGCCAGCTGGAAGAGACGATGATCCAGCGCGTCGGTTTCAAATATGACGGCGTGGGCCGCATGGTCTATCCCGGCTTGCTGCAATTGGCCTCTTTCATCTCGATGAACGCCGAAACGCACACGGACGCCTTTCGCGATGAAATTCTCCGCGTGGCCAAAGGCGAGGCGTCAGAGCATGATCGCCACAATGACTTTTACGACGAATACCTTGCCGTGATGGATATGGCGGCAGAATTCTACCTTTCGACCGTCGAACGCATCTTCAAGGCACGTGAAATCGCGCGTAATGACTTTGTTGTTGCAGGACATAAGGTTGATTTCAGCAAGGTCACGACCGTTGCCGTCAAGATCGTCGAAGGCGAAGACGACGATATCTCGGCTCCGGGGCAATGCCTTGCGGCACTTGGTCTGCTCACCGGTCTGCCCGACGACAAAAAGGCAGCACACCTAGAGCCCGGCGCTGGCCACTATGGCATTTTCGCCGGGCGTAGCTGGCGCAACAACATCAGGCCGCTGGTGCTGGACTTCATTGATGCAAATGCCGACACGCCGAAGCGGAAATCAGGCAAGGTCGTTGCTATCAAGTAAGCTGACCGAGGCTTAGAGGCGCAGCATCATCGGTTGCTTGATCCAGCGCTGCAACGCATCTGTTGTCGCCTCCGGTGCCTCCATCGTCGGCAGATAGCCGGCACCCTCGATTATCTCCAATTGTGCGTAGGGTATCAGCGCGGCGAGGAATTCGTGCCGTTTCAACTGGTATTGTCCGTCATGACGGCCACAAATCACCGCCGTGGGTTGCTGAAGATTGCGCAATGTGGCCTGCTGGTCCTTGCGGCGTTGCATGGCTCGGGCTTGTTTCACGTAAACATCGGGCCCCTGCGCGCGGCCCATCTCTGACAGCTGGCGTACCAGATCAACCTTGTCCGTCGTTGGCGCCATCCAGGTCGAGTTGATCTCATGGGCCAAGACATCCTCCCAGCGACCAGCCCTTGCAGCGATGATATGCGGCTCACGGGCAGCAGCCGCTTCTGGAGTGTCGGCCAGCGGGCTGGTGCTGATGAGTGCCAGACGGGTAATGCGATCGGGTGCGCGGCGCATCAGCTCCATCGCAACCATGCCGCCCAGCCCCATGCCACAAAGGGCAAACTTGGGCGGCGTCCAGGACAGTATCTGACTGGCAATTTCCTCAATCCGTTCACCGCAGCTTGAGGGCGCGATCATCACGGCACTCGCCTGCGACATCTCTTGCAACTGATGCGCAAAGACCCGCGCGTCAGACAGCATTGGCGGGATCATCACCAACGTTTCACGCGGCATTTTGTAATAGCCCTGACAAACTGCTCAACCTTAATGAGGTTTTTTCACAGTTTGACGTGGAAAACGCCCTGCGGCAAGTGTTTCAGCCTGTCGGCAGCCCTTGCAGCCAGGCGATGATCTGCCCCGCAAGTGGCACGGTTTGGCCGGGAGAGAAGATATCGCCAGCCATCACATGCCCCATCTTGTCATCCTCAGGGGTCTGTTTGAGGGCGACAACCTCTGTCTGCGCCCCCCAGCGTTCCATCACATTGCGGATGTCAGCCGGGTGCACCACCTGATCGGCCTCGTTGAAACAAAAGAGTGCTGGCGTTGTGATCCCGGACAGATCAACATGCCGCGCCGCTCGCACCGCATCCGCCATCACATGCACTGCGGTAGTGGGGTATTCAACGGTCCAATAGGCCTTATGCGCCTCGCTTATCGGCTCAAAAGACCGCGACGACCCAGCCACATACTTGGCCCAATGCCGTGACCCCGGCAAATCCAGCAAGGTTTGCAGCCCCCAATGCCGCAACCCGAAATTGGGCGAAACATGGATCATCGCCCGCGCCTGCGCGCCCCGGGCGATGGCCAGAGTGGCCAGTGTACAGCCGGTCGAACAGCCGATGACAATCACCTCATCCCCAAGGCTTCGTGCAATCGTGATGGCCTCATCAACATCCCGCCGCCAATCAGCGAAGGTCGCGCGCCCCATCGCAGCGCCATCCTGCCCGTGGCCGGTCAGGCGCGTGAAGTGCAGGTTTGCGCCAAAGGCCTGCGCCACCAGGTCAGGCAAAGGGCGCAGCTCTTGCCCGGTGGCGGAAAACCCGTGGATGAAAAGCACTGACAAAGGGGTTTTGGTTGCAGGCGCATCTGCCCAGACGATCCGCTTTTCGCAGCCCGGCCGCAAGTTTGGCACCCGCGCCTCTGCCGTGGCCAGATCAGCCTCTATAGTGGCCAGATCAGGCAAGAGCCCCCCGCCTCATGACCTCCTCAACCGATGCCACGATCAACTCCAGGCAGGTCTCATCGGAAAATCGGTGGTCAGCGCCAGCCACCAGCGTCAGACGCATATCGGGGCCATCTGCATGGTCCAGCAAGCGCAGCGCGACCGACATCTTGACATCTTCATCCGCCGTCCCCTGCAGGCAGCGCACCGGGAACGGCAGCGTCAGAGGATCGCGCAAGACCAGCCGCATGCGCCCTTCTTCGATCAGGCGGCGGGTGATGATGTAGGGCTCTCCGTAATCAGACGGCAATGCCAGCTGCCCGGCCATTACCTCGGCTTTTTGTGCGTCGGAAAACCCGGCCCACATGCTGTCCTCGGTAAAATCGGGCGCGGCTGCGATGGTCACCATGCCCGCGACTTTTTCAGGCATCGACCGCGCCACGAGCAGTGAAATCCAGCCGCCCATGCTCGACCCCACCAGAACGACACGGCCCGCCAGCAGCCCGATGGCCGCGCAGGCATCCTCAAACCAGTCGCCGACGGACCCGTCGGTAAAGGCACCGCCGCTTTCGCCATGGCCGGAATAGTCAAACCGCAGGAAGGCCCGGCCCGACTGGCGTGCCCATTGTTCCAGATGCACCGCCTTGGTGCCGCCCATGTCGGACTTGAAACCGCCCAGAAACACGACAGCGGGCCCTGTGCCATCAGTCAGATGATAGGCAATGCGGCG
>Ga0316204_10010751_pt1 | contig 11677 bp, 12 predicted proteins | sample 6monrhotite_MG_2_FD_205661 | JGI IMG/M metagenome (GOLD analysis project Ga0316204, IMG submission 205661) | Microbial mat bacterial communities from mineral coupon in-situ incubated in ocean water Damariscotta River, Maine, United States -... | ecosystem: Environmental > Aquatic > Marine >...
GGAACATATTGGGATTGGAAAGAAAAAAGAGGAAATCCAGGTTGGAAATTAGATTTATTAGATGAGTAAAATAATTACTTATTCTTCTTATACAACCCATCAAAAGCCACAGTAATATCTTTATCATTGGTAATAGTTTCCCAATACTGTCGTACAGTATTATCGTCGTTTTTAGTCCAAGTCACGCGATGGTAAAAGGGTTCGCCTTTTTGGTTCTTGGCAACATCGGTTTTTAAAATCATTTGGTTGCCTACTCGATTTCCCTTTAGGTGCAAACTTCCACCTTGGTTATCAATCCAAATTTGCTCCCATTGCTGTTTTGCAGCATTGTAAAAATTATTACTTGTCCCTGTAAAACCTGCTGTTGCACTAGTCCAGTTTTCACGTAAAACACAATTGTCTTGAACTTTTTTAATGATATTAGTTCCAGCTGCACTTCCATTTGGATTTGTTACAATCCAACTACCAACCCAAAAGTCAAATTCGGCATGTTTTTCTGTACAGCAATTACAAGTATTATTATTAGTCTGAGAGTTTACAGTTATTGTCATGAAACAGATAACTAATAATGTGAACAAGGGTTTCATTTGATTGAGTTTTTTGATTGCCTTTTAAAGATATTAAATCATAATTAATCTAAATCTAATATTAACATAACATTAAATGGTTATTCTAATTGAATTTCTTCAATGAAATAATTAACACAATAAATTCTACGATTATATTTTTTATTAACAATTTTAAAATTTAAGTTGCTGTTATGCAATATTTTAAATATATTAATACTTTGTTATACAAATTAATCATGACCAAGGTTTCAACCTTTATTGAAGACCAAATAAGATTAAACAATAAGTACAAACAGCTTATTGAGGAAGCCTATAATCTAAGACAAACGGATCATGCCTTAAGTGACATTTCGGAGTTTAGAGCCATAAAACTTTTGGACGAGCTTAATAAGCTTAAATTTTTATCAAGAGAACAATCCCAAGCTTCTATTTGATTATTTATCAATTCTTTAACTTTTTCGAAACATCCAAATAATAGGGATTCTCGTAATTTAAATAAAAAACTATGAGTACACATTTCTGTAAAGTTGGAAAAATCAAACCTAATCTCAACAAAATTTTAAGTTTGAAAGAGCTTGAAAGTAGAATTGCAAATTTTGTTGAAGATGTGAGCAAACTAGACAAAACAAAAGATTGGAATGCCAGTTTATAAACTACAACTTAATTAGTTTAACGAGTTCAATTCTGACTCCATTTCTAACTGAAGCACTTTTGCTTTTGCAGCTGCTGCTTGCGCAAAATCTTCTTGGTTTGAAGCATAAATAATTCCTCTGGATGAATTAATTAATAATCCAATAGTGTTATTCATTCCATATCTACAAACCTCTTGTAGATTTCCTCCTTGAGCCCCAACTCCTGGAACTAATAAAAAACTATCTGGAATAATTTTTCTGATATCAACTAAAAACTCAGCTTTTGTAGCACCAACTACGTACATTAAATTCTCAGAATTTTGCCAAGACTTAGAGGTTTCTAAAACTTGTTTATATAATTCTATTCCATCTACAGTTTTTGTCTGAAAATCGAAAGCACCTTGATTAGATGTTAACGCTAGTAAAATAGTATGCTTATCCTCAAATGCTAAAAATGGCTCTACTGAATCTTTTCCCATATAAGGTGCTACAGTAACACTATCAAAAGCTAAATCCTCAAAAAACGCTTTGGCATACATGGTACTTGTATTACCAATATCACCACGTTTCGCATCAGCAATTGTGAAAATTTCTGGGTGATTTTTATTTATATAATCAATGGTTTTTTCAAGCGCTTGCCACCCTTTTAAACCATAGGCTTCATAAAACGCTGTATTGGGTTTATAAGCCACACATAAGTGATGAGTAGCATCGATAATAGCCTTGTTAAACGCAAAGATTGGGTCGTCTTCTTTTAATAAATGCTTTGGGATTTTATTTAAATCGACATCTAACCCTATGCATAGAAAGGATTTCTTTTTTTTGATTTGGCTTACTAGTTGTTGTGTTGTCATTTGGCCTCCTTAATCCTCCAAAGGAGGAAACTGTTATGCTATATATTCTCAAACTTGTCTTCCCTTTAGGACAGAGTCAGAAAGGGCTTCTTTAAATCACGTCATCACTAGCCTTCAACATCTCAGTGTTTTCAGCTAACATTAACTCGTCTATTATTTTTTGAATATCTCCATTTATGATATTGGACAAATCATACAAGGTTAACCCTATTCTATGGTCAGTAACTCGTCCTTGAGGATAATTATAGGTTCTAATTTTTGCGCTTCTATCACCTGATGACACCATACTCTTTCTCTTCTCGGAATCTGCCGCTTGTTTCTTTGCCAATTCCATTTCATATAAACGTGAACGTAAAACTTTTAAAGCTTTCTCAAGGTTTTTGTGTGATGATTTCTGGTCTTGGCAACTTACAATCATTCCTGTTGGTTCGTGATGCAATTTAATTGCCGAATACGTTGTATTAACCGATTGTCCTCCAGGACCTGTTGACGTGGTACGCTCAATTCGTACTTCACTCATATCCAACTCTACATCAAATTCTTCGGCTTCAGGAAGCACCATTACTGTCGCTGCAGATGTATGAACCCTACCTTGAGTCTCTGTTTGAGGCACACGTTGCACACGATGTACACCAGCTTCAAACTTCATGGTTCCATAAACATCTTCACCTGAGACTTCAAAAATTATTTCTTTATAACCTCCAGAGGTTCCTTCACTCAAACTAACAACATCTACCTTCCATCCTTTATCGCTACAATATTTTGAGTACATTCTATATAAATCTCCTGCAAAAATACTAGCCTCATCGCCACCTGTTCCTGCGCGTACTTCAACAACCACATTCTTCGCATCATCTGGATCCTTTGGTATTAACAAAAACCTGATTTCTTCTTCTAAGTCTGGTAATTCAGCCTTAGCTTCTTCTAATTGCATTTTTGCCATTTCAACCATTTCGGCATCACTACCATCTGCAATGATTTCTTCGGCTTCGGCTATATTATCTGTTAAAGATTTATATATTTCGCCTTTATCAACAATTTTTTTTAGGTCTTTATATTCTTTATTTAATTGTATATAACGCTTTTGGTCTGTAATTATATCTGGCTGAATAATTAAATCACTTACCTCATCAAAACGTTGTTTTACTATTTGAATTTTTTCTAGCATCTGCTTTTGTGAATTGTGTCGCAAAAATACGATAATTTATGAATTTTCAATGAAGTAAAATCTCAGCAAGCAATACAAAATATTTACACACATTAACCGTTTATTTGTGTATATGCAGCAACTAATGTCCATAATGGCTTTTTATAGATCGTATGTTTTATGGTCTTTTTTTATCAATATCTTCATTGTGATAGTTAATCCAAATATTTTTGCCGCTATAGCCACTAAGTTACTGCTAACTATATTTTTATGGTATTTAGTTAACGAAACTTCAGCAAAGCGAAAACTCGTTTTCTATAAAAATCTAGGCATATCAACATTTAAACTATTTTCGGTTTTATTTTTTGTCGATATTTTAATAACCATTACCTTTCTACTCCTTATTAAGGAATTTATATGATTCTTGAAATTGATAATGTAGAATTAAATTTTAACTCCAAACGTATTTTAAGTGGTATTTACCTCAAAGCTGAAACTGGAAGAGTGGTTGGCATCCTTGGTAGTAATGGTTGTGGAAAAACGTCACTACTTAATATAATTTTTGGAAATATTCAACCAAAATATAAATTGGTACGCATAGACAAAAAGCCTGTTTTGAAACCATTATATTTAACAAAACTGGTTAAATATTTACCTCAGCATACATTCTTGCCTAATTTAAAACTTCCCTCAATATTTAAATTATTTCATGTGGACTGGGAGGATTTTATTTTGCATTTTCCAGCTTTTTCAAAATACAAAAAGACTAAAATAAATAGGTTATCGGTAGGAGAACAACGCATTGTCGAAATCTATTTGATTCTAAAGAGTAATAGTGAAATTGTATTATTGGATGAACCATTTTCCCATATCTCACCTTTACAAATTGAGAAAATAAAGCAACTTATTAGCATTGAGAAACTAGAAAAAATTATTATTATAACCGATCACTTATACTCGCATATTATTGAAACCTCTGATGAAATTTATCTATTAAAAAACGGTTGCTCAAAAAAAATTGATAAGCTAAACGAACTTGAAGATTATAAATATTTAAGCAAAGGTAGCTTAACTTAATTCTTAATTAAGAAAATTGTATTTTGCATTACCATTTATAAAATATGCGAAGTAAAATCATAAAACAATTTGGGTTAGTTCTTGGGCCTTTATTATTTACTTTCACCCTTCTTTTTTTTAAACCTGAGGGATTATCGCCAGAAGGGGTTGCTGTGTTAGCAACCACAATTTGGGTAGCTATTTGGTGGATTTTAGAAGTAGTTCCAATTGCAGTAACAGCAATGCTCCCAATTATCTTGTTCCCTATTACTGGAGCGATGGAATTAAGTACTACCACAGCTGCTTTTGGACATAAATATGTGTTTCTTTATATAGGCGGATTTGTTCTTGCCATTGCTATAGAAAAATGGAATTTACATAAACGTATTGCACTTACTGTAATTAACATAATTGGCACTAGCGTTAGTAAAATTATATTAGGTTTTATGATTGCCACAGCGTTTTTAAGTATGTGGATTTCCAATACAGCCACTACAGTAATGATGCTACCCATTGGAATGGCAATTATACTGCAACTTAAAGACAACCCTAACACCAAAGTGGACGAAAACGAAATTTTCGGAAAAGCACTAATGCTTTCCATTGCTTATAGCGCATCTATTGGAGGTGTTGCTACGCTTATTGGAACGCCTCCAAATTTAATTTTTGCTGGTATTTTAGAAGAGCAATACAATGTTGAAATGACCTTCTCTAAATGGATAATATATGGCTTACCAATTTCTATAATACTATTGTTTATTTGCTGGAAGTATATGACGACTGTTGCTTTTAGTTTCACACAAAAAGATTTTCCTGGTGGAAAAGCTGAAATAAAAAGACTATTAAAAAACTTAGGGAAAATTAGTTATGAAGAAAAAACCGTGTTAATCGTTTTTTGTATTACTGCTTTTTTATGGATGACACGTTCTTTTCTAATTTCAAAGCTAATTCCTGCCATAGATGATACGATAATAGCCATGGCAAGCGCAACCATTTTATTTATTCTCCCAACCAAAAAAAGGAAAGAGAAAAAGATTATTAATTGGGAAAGCGCTGTAAAATTACCTTGGGGTATTTTATTGCTTTTTGGAGGTGGTTTAGCGTTAGCAGAAGGTTTTAAAACTAGTGGATTAGCTGTATGGATTGGAGCACAGGTAACTCAGTTTGATAATCTACCATTGTTTGCATTACTGTTTGTTTTAATACTAGCGGTTAACTTTCTAACCGAAATCACATCTAACCTAGCTACAACAGCGATGCTCTTGCCTGTTATTGCACCAATAGCTTTAATTTTAGATGTCCATCCATTTACATTAATGGTTGGGATTACGGTAGCTGCATCTTGTGCTTTTATGCTACCAGTTGCCACACCACCAAACGCCATTGTTTTTGGCTCAGGATACTTGAAAATTCCAGATATGATGCGAACAGGAATATTGATGAACGTAATAAGCGTCATATTAATCACGCTTATTACGTATTATTTATTACCTTTTCTTTGGGATTTCGACCCAAATGTATTTCCCGAAGCTTTAAAACAAACTAATAATTAACCACACTTAGAAGATCCACAATCTTTACAAGTTAAACAGCCTTCTTGGTAGATTAAACTGGTTGAACTACAATTGGTACAAGTCTGTCCTTTTGCTTGCGTACCATCTTCCACATAACGCTTAATTGCTCTAACTACCCCATTTTTCCATGTGTTTATTGATTCACTGTCCAATTGCAAACTATTAATTAAATCGACAATTTTATCGATTGGCATACCATGGCGAAGTGTACTTGAGATTAGCTTAGCATAGTTCCAATATTCAGGGTTAAATTTGTGAGATAATCCTTCAATAGTGGTTTTATAGCCTCTTTTGTTTTGATATTGAAAATCGTATCGAGACGTTCCATCTTCGTTTCTGTTTTTTATAATAAGCCCATTATTTGCCCATCGTGGTATTAAAATACCATCTTCATCATCAGCCAAACCAGTAAATACTTCGTAAGGTTTTCCATCTATTAAACCAATAAAGGCAATCCATTTTTCCTTGTTATTTTGAAAACGGACCACATCAGCCTCTAAAACTTGAGGTCTTTTTGTTGGAAATGCTGTTAAGGTTTCTTGTTCTTCATCTTTCTTTTCTTCATTAGAAATTAAAACACCAGAACGAGAGCCGTCTCTATAAACAGTTACACCTTTACAACCTGCTTCCCAAGCTTCTAAATACAATTTACCTACTAATTCTTCAGTAGCATCGTTAGGTAAATTAATAGTAACGCTTATGGAATGATCCACCCATTTTTGTACAGCACCTTGCATACTAACTTTACTCATCCAATCCACATCATTAGAAGTTGCTTTGTAATAAGGTGACTTTTCAACTATTTTATCTAGTTCTTCTTGAGAATAATTTTTATTAGAATCAATTCCGTTTACTTCCATCCATTGCTTAAATCTGTGATGAAACACCACATACTCTTCCCAAGAGTCTCCAACTTCGTCTACAAAATCCACACGTACATTTTTGTCGTTAGGATTTACTTTTCTTCTACGTTTATAAACTGGCATAAATACTGGCTCAATTCCCGAAGAAGTTTGTGTCATTAAACTTGTTGTTCCTGTTGGAGCAATAGTCAATAAAGCAATGTTTCTACGTCCATGTTCCAACATTTCATAGTACAACTTATCGTCAGCTTCTTTTAAACGCTGAATAAACGGATTATTTTTTTCACGCTCAGCATCAAAAATTTCAAATGCTCCTCTATCTTTAGCAGCATAAACCGAAGCTCTATAAGCTTCTATTCCTAAGGTTTTATGTACTTCAACTGAAAAAGCATTTCCTTTTTTGCTTCCGTATTTAATCCCTAAAGCAGCCAACATATCTCCCTCAGCAGTAATGCCTATTCCTGTTCTACGACCCTCGTATGCTTTGGTCTTAATGTTTAACCATAAATTTCTTTCGGTTGCTTTTACTTCGTCTAATTCTGGGTCAGCATCTATTTTAGCAATAATAGCATCTATTTTTTCTAATTCTAGATCGATTATATCGTCCATGATGCGTTGTGCTACATGAATGTGTTTTTTAAATAATTCAAAATTAAATTCAGCTTTATCAGTAAAAGGATTTTCAACATAAGAAAATAAATTCATCGCCAGTAAACGGCAAGAATCATAAGGACATAATGGTATTTCGCCACAAGGATTGGTTGAAACCGTTTTGTAACCTAAATCTGCATAACAATCTGGAACCGATTCATTGATGATGGTATCCCAAAATAAAATACCTGGTTCGGCTGATTTCCATGCGTTGTGAACAATTTTTTTCCAAAGCTTATGAGCTTCAATGGTTTTTGAAAACTTAGGGTTGCTACTAAAAATTGGATATTTCTGTGTATATGTTGAGCTGTTTTTTACAGCCTTCATAAATTCATCGTCAATTCTAACCGAAACATTAGCGCCTGTTACTTTCCCTTGTTCTAATTTAGCATCAATAAAATCTTCGGAATCTGGATGGTTGATAGAAACCGATAACATAAGGGCTCCGCGACGACCATCTTGTGCAACCTCTCTTGTTGAATTAGAATAACGCTCCATAAAAGGCACAATGCCTGTTGACGTTAACGCTGAATTTTTTACAGGAGATCCTTTAGGGCGAATATGAGACAAATCGTGACCAACACCACCACGACGTTTCATAAGTTGTACTTGCTCTTGGTCGATTTTCATAATACCTCCATACGAATCGGAATTACCTTCGTTACCAATAACAAAACAGTTAGAAAGTGAAGCAATTTGGTATGGGTTACCAATTCCTGCCATTGGACTTCCTTGAGGCACGATGTATTTAAAATCTTTAATTAAATCAAATATTGTTTCTTCTGATAAAGGATTTGGATATCGCGATTCAACTCTTGCAATTTCTTTGGCAATTCGTTGGTGCATATCGTTTGGAGTCAACTCGTATAAATTACCTTCAGAATCTTTTAAGGCGTATTTATTTATCCATACACGAGCAGCTAAATCGTCACCATTAAAGTATTTAACAGAGGCTACAAAAGCGTCTTCTTGAGAGTAAGTTTTAGGTTTTACAATAGGTTGGGTTTGTATTTGCATGTTGTTGGATTAATTTAAAAATTTTACATTCTATTTTGAAGTTGTAAAGAACGTAAAAAATTTAAACTTTGAACATAGCCTAAATCATAAAGTTTACAAGAAATATTCGTAATTAACTATAAATCAATAAATTAAAATTTATCAACAAAAAAAAGTTAACAAAAATAAATAATAAGTATTTACTTTAGAAATCAACTGACACTCCAATTCCTAGAAGCTGTTTCCATTGAACTTTAGCGCCTTTCTCAACAGTCTCATCTGGCATATCTTCATCTTCAACAGCAGTTTTTACATCGTTATCATATTTAATATGTGATCCCATTGAAGCACGGATATGGTCATTAACTTTAAATTTAAAATTCAACTCCCAATCTACATCAACATTTCCAAAGTCATTTAAATAATCCGTATACAAACTCACTAATGTTCTAACCGAAATATTTTCCATAAGCACATTTTCGTAAGCGCTAGTAAGCAAAATTCCAACTTCTTGTCTAGCATTTTTACCATCAGTTAATTTATTCCCAAGAAAATCATAGGTCGCAGGTGTGACTCCAAAAGAACCAGCGTCTGCCAAATCCTGATCTAGCACAAACGTAGATTTTAAGGTCAATGGTGACATATATGCCGAAAATTCTTCAATATGCTCTCCATATACTGTTCCAACACCTAAAAACATATAAGCTGGGGCCATAAATTGTGATATTGGCTTTTTGTCGCTATTAGAGTAATTATAACCATTAGTAAATTGCGTTGCAAAACTAAAATTTGCCGAATAATACCAATTTGATTTTTTATCCTTTCTAAAACCAAAACGTGACTTTAGTTCAAAAATATCATCTGTCTTTCTTAAACTCTGGTTTTGTTGTTTATTAACTCCGTAACGCATTACTGACCTGTTCTCCCAAAGCAAATGGTCTTTTTTATAATTTCTTTGAACTTCAAGCCCTAATAATCCCGAAATAGAATTCGATCCTCCAGAATTCCAGTTAACAAAAGCCACTTCACTTATATCTAAGCTAGCTCTGTTGATTTCTTTCCAATGTGTAGTCACAAAATCTTCTGGATATAAAGTTAAATCCACGTTTTGAGCTTTTAAAAAAAATATGCTTAGAAATGTAGTAACAAAAGATAATTGATACTTAAAATTTTTAGTCATGATTTAAAGAGTTTATTAGCTATACTTAAAAACGCCAAATTCGCTTTTTATTGTAAGTTTTTTAGAATCGCTCTCCTCCACTCTTCCAATTATTCGAGCATCAACATTAAAAGATTTAGAAATTGCTATAATATCATTGGCAATTTCAGGAGACACATATAGCTCCATGCGATGTCCACAATTAAACACTTGATACATTTCTTTCCAATCAGTTTTAGATTGTTCTTGAATTAATTTGAACAAAGGCGGAATAGAAAACATATTATCTTTTATAATATGAAGATTATCCACAAAATGAAGAATTTTTGTTTGTGCTCCTCCACTACAATGAATCATTCCATGAACCTTATCACTATCATACTTGGAAAGAATTGATTTAATAATTGGTGCATAAGTTCTAGTTGGAGATAACACTAATTTCCCAGCATCAATAGGCGCTCCTTTTACTTCATCGGTTAACTTAGTTTGTCCCGAATAAACCAAATCATCTGGGACTGAAGCATCAAAACTTTCAGGATATTTTTCAGCTAAATACTTATGAAACACATCATGTCTAGCTGAAGTCAACCCATTACTTCCCATACCTCCATTATATGATTTCTCATAAGTAGCTTGACCAAAACTTTCTAACCCTACAATAACATCATCTGCCTCTATATTTGCATTATCAATAACATCTCCGCGTTTCATTCTGGCAGTAACTGTTGAATCAACAATAATCGTTCTTACCAGGTCGCCAACATCAGCAGTCTCTCCTCCAGTTGAATGAATAGTTACACCAAATTCCTTTAACTCGGAAATCAATTCTTCAGTACCATTAATTATTGCTGAAATAACTTCACCTGGAATAAGATTTTTATTTCTTCCTATGGTAGAAGACAACATAATATTATTGGTTGCTCCAACACACAAAAGGTCGTCTATATTCATTATTAAAGCGTCTTGTGCTATACCTTTCCAAACTGAAACATCTCCAGTTTCCTTCCAATACATATAGGCTAAAGAGCTTTTTGTTCCCGCTCCATCTGCATGCATGATTAAACAATAATCGTCATCATTGGTTAGATAATCTGGCACAATTTTACAGAAAGCTTTAGGAAATAGCCCTTTATCAATATTTTTAATAGCGTTATGCACGTCTTGTTTTGAAGCAGAAACGCCTCTTTGCGCATATCTTTTACTAACCTCGTTACTCATTATGGAAAGGTGTTTTTTAGATGCTGCAAAAGTAATAAAGTATTTAGTTTTTTGCGTGAATTATTGGATTAGAATTAATTACTGTAGGTTCATTTTTTTTAACACTTCTTTTTCTACCTCTTTTTCCAAAGTAAAAATTTAAACCTATAGCTCCTCTCCAAAAGGCATCATCTGACTCCCCATAAACTCTTCCATCTAATTCATCAGTAAACAGCATATTATACTCCCCTAATAGTTTTATACCAACCAAAGGCGAAATCAATATCTCAAAACCTGCGCCTCCCTGAATTTTAGAGTCAGTTCTCTCGAAATAATTAGAAGCGTTTAACCCTCCTCCTACATAAACGAATGGTGAAAAAATACTTTTTGAAAATGGAACAACCTCTAAATTAGCATCAAAAGACATGAACCCTTGATTAGAAATGTCCTTAAAGGCTATATTATATTTATTATAACCTACATTAATATTTATATGAGGGCCTAAAAAACGTTTGTATCCAATATGCATATACACTTCGTAAAGCGCATCAGCATAATCTCCATTAGGAATTGTAGCACCAGCCGCTATCGAAAACGCATTTTTTCCACGCACTTCTAAGCCATAAACTTTGTTAAAAGTTTCAATGGTGCTTCTATTTATTTCTTCTTGTGAATAATTTTTTTGTACAAAAAACAAAGAAAAAATAACACAAAAAATGCTATAAAAATTAGTTCTATTAATCACTAGATACTACCTATTAATAAAATAGATTCATTCATTGACAGATTTAAAGGTTTTGCAATATAGTAAAAGCTTACAAATATCAAATAATTGAAACAATTAGAAACAAAAAAGTTTTAACTAGTGCTTTTAGCACTAGTTAAAACTTTTAAACACTCTTAAATTGAAAACAAGACTTATGATGACAGATTTCCGTCATCAATTAATACTACTGAATTATCTTGAGAAACTTTCTCT
>Ga0316204_10010752_pt1 | contig 11676 bp, 13 predicted proteins | sample 6monrhotite_MG_2_FD_205661 | JGI IMG/M metagenome (GOLD analysis project Ga0316204, IMG submission 205661) | Microbial mat bacterial communities from mineral coupon in-situ incubated in ocean water Damariscotta River, Maine, United States -... | ecosystem: Environmental > Aquatic > Marine >...
GCGACCCGCAAGTCTGGCGGGCGGGTAGTCGCTGTTGGTACGACTTCGGTGCGCGCGCTGGAGTGTGCATCTACGCAGGGTGAGTTACAGGCCTTTCGCGGTGAGACGGACCTCTTTATCCTGCCCGGCTATCGATTTCGCAGCGTTGACGCCATGCTCACCAATTTCCATTTGCCACAATCATCACTACTGATGCTGGTCGCAGCCTTCGCCGGCACCGATCGCGTTTTGCGTGCCTACGAACATGCGGTGCAAGAAAAATATCGTTTCTTCAGCTACGGTGACGCAATGTTCCTGACGCCGGAAACCAGCCGATGAAATTTACGATCGATGCCCGGGACGGTGCGGCGAGGCGTGGGTTGCTGACGTTTCGGCGCGGCGATATTCAAACGCCTGCGTTCATGCCGGTAGGAACGTATGGATCGGTCAAGAGCGTAACGCCCGAAGAAGTGCGCAGCGGCGGGGCAGAGATCATTCTTGGCAATACCTTTCACCTCATGTTGCGTCCCGGCACGCCGATCATTCGCAAGCATGGCGGCTTGCATGAGTTCATGAACTGGCCAGGTCCGATTTTGACGGATTCGGGCGGTTTTCAGGTTTTCTCGCTCGCGGCAATGCGCAAATTGTCGGAGGAGGGGGTTCGATTTCGCTCGCCGGTCAACGGCGATGAGGTATTCCTGTCCCCTGAGAAGTCGATGCAGGTACAGCACGACCTGAATGCCGATATCACCATGGTGTTTGATGAATGCACGCCATACCCGGCCACCCACACAGAAGCACGCGAGTCCATGCAGCTGTCATTACGGTGGGCGCGCCGCAGCCGGACCGAGTTTGATGGATTGCGCACTGCGTCACCAGAGCGCGGTGAGGCGATTTTCGGCATCGTACAGGGCGGCGTGTATGCAGACCTTCGTCAGGAATCGCTCGCCGGGCTGAGCGAAATCGGTTTCGACGGCTATGCGGTGGGCGGTCTGGCAGTGGGCGAGCCCGAGCATGAGCGTATTCAGGTGCTGGACGAACTGATGCCAACGATGCCGGCGGATCGACCACGTTATCTGATGGGGGTTGGGACACCGGTTGATATTGCTGATTCTGTTCTGCGTGGCATCGACATGTTCGATTGCGTCATTCCGACGCGCCACGCGCGCAATGGCCAGTTATTCACATCTCGCGGCACGATCAAGTACCGCCACGCTCAATATACTGAGGATACGTCGCCGCCAGACCCGGATTGTTCCTGTTATACCTGCCAGAACTATAGTCTTGCGTATCTCAGGCATCTGGTGAAATGTGGCGAAATACTGGGGCCGCGTCTCGCCACAATCCATAATTTGCATTATTATCAAAGACTTATGGGTTCTCTTAGGGTTGCTATCAGCGCTGGTACGCTGGCGCAGGTGGTGGCTGAAATACGGGATGCCTACTCGAGCTGAATTCTTTGCCCTTGGGTTACAAGAAGCTGCCCTTATTTCGATTGCTGTATGCCATAATACCGCGCTAATTTTCTGGGCTACTCCAGAAAGCGCGTCACCACTAACAGATTGAGAGTCATGGATTTCCTAATTCAAAATGCTAATGCGCAGGGTGCCCAAGCGGCGGACCCTTTCGGCTTCCTGCTGCCGATGATCGTAATTTTTGCTGCTTTTTACTTCTTGCTGATCCGTCCGCAACAAAAAAAGCAGAAGCAACATACGGCTTTGATTGCTGCCCTGAAAGAAGGCGATGAAATTCTGACCGCCGGCGGCATTCTCGGCAAGATTACCGGTGTCAGTGATCACTACGTGATTGTCAAAATCAGTGACAACACCGAGATCAAAATGCAAAAGGCCAGCGTCTCGCAAGTTGTGCCGAAAGATACTTTCGACAACGCTTGATAGGCATCCTGTTGCGCTATGAATAAGTACCCCGGTTGGTTAAATGTTCTTGTGCTCGCCATTCTGGTGGTGGGCCTGTTGATGGCGTTGCCGAATATTTACGGTAGCGCGCCCGCGATTCAGTTGTCCGATACAGACGGCAAGGTGATGACCGGGACGCGACTCGCACAAATTGTGCAGACCGTAGAGAACGCCGAAGTTGCCCCCGAGGCGGCCTATATCAAGGACGGCCGGGTGGTCTTGCGATTCGACTCCGTTACCGACCAGATAACTGCCGAAGAACGGCTGCGTGCACGCTATGAGCGCGAGGCGAGTATCGCGCTCACCCTGGCGCCGAAATTGCCGCAATGGGTACGCGATCTGGGTCTTGACCCGATGAGCCTGGGGCTCGACTTACGCGGCGGCGTTTACGTATTGCTGGAAGTCGACATGGCGACCGCCATCGAGACGCGCATGAAGTCCTATGAGCTGGATTTCGACGATCGCTTGCGCGATGCCGACTTGAGCCGGCATCGCGTTGACCGCACTGATGACGTCATTACGGTGCGCATCGCTGATGCGGCGGATCTGGATGCGGTGCGCGAAATCATCGTTCTGGCTGATCCGGATGTATTGGTCGCCGACGGCACCGACGGCAGTTCCTTGCTGATTCGCATGAGCGATGCGCAAATTGAAGAGCGCCGCCGACTCGCGATCGAGCAGAACGTAACCACATTGAGAAATCGTGTTAACCAGCTCGGCGTAGCCGAGCCGTTGGTGCAACAACAAGGTCTTGATCGAATCGTTGTGCAACTGCCTGGTGTGCAAGACCCGAACGCGATTATCGATATCCTGAAGGCAACCGCGACCATCGAGTTCAGAATGGTCGATCAGTCTGGCGACGAACCGGGCTCACGCCGTTACCCGGGCAAAGATGGTCAACGCGCGCAGGTGCTGAAGCGCAAAGTCATCGCTTCGGGCGACCAGATCGTGAATGCGAGCTATGGCACTTCGAGCGAAGGCTTGCCGGCCGTCGACATCACACTTGATTCGGTTGGCGGTGACCGCATGCTGGAAAATACTCAGGTTAATGTCGGCAAGCCGATGGCGACCCTGTTTATTGAGACAACGCGCGAAGCGGTTACCAGAAACGGCGTTACCGAGTACCGCGTGATCAAAACCGAAGAAATTATTAACACGGCGACGATTCGTGGCGTATTCAAGAATAAATTTCAGACCACCGGACTGAATCCGGTCGAAGCACGTTCGCTGGCACTGCTGCTACGTGCTGGCGCACTTGCTGCTCCTGTGTACATTATTGATCAGCGCACCATTGGCCCCAGCCTTGGGCAGGACAATATCGACAAAGGCTTCAATGCCGTAAAGATCGGTTTCCTCGCCGTGATCGTGTTTATGGCTGTTTACTATCGCTGGTTCGGCATGATCGCCAATATTGCCTTGCTCTCGAATCTCGTCTTTATCGTCGCCTTGCTGTCGATGCTGCAGGCATCCTTAACGTTGCCCGGCATTGCCGGAATCGTCTTGACCGTCGGTATGGCGGTAGACGCCAATGTGCTGATCTTTGAGCGAATCCGCGAGGAACTTGCGGCCGGTTCGCCGCCACAGTCGGCCATCAGTGCGGGCTATGACAAGGCCCTGTCATCGATTGCTGACGCGAACATTACAACCTTGATCGCCGCGATCGTATTGTTCGCATTCGGTACCGGCGCGATCAAGGGCTTTGCGATCACTTTGTCACTTGGCATCGTGACGTCGATGTTTACAGCGATCGTAGGTACGCGTGCAGTCGTGAATCTTGCATTCGGTGGCCGCAACATCAAGTCCGTACCGATTTAGGAAGCGACAGATGCGACTCATTAAACAGAACACCAGTATCGATTTTCTCGGCGCCACGCGCCGCAAGTTCGCTCTCGGCCTGTCGGTGCTCATGATCGTCGTGTCTATCGGCTCGATGATGACGCGCGGCCTGGACTTTGGCATCGACTTTACGGGCGGCATTCTGCTGGAAGTCGGCTATCAGCAAGCGGCGGACCTGGAGGCCATTCGCGGTAACTTGACGGACGCTGGTTTTAGCGATGCACAGGTCATGTTATTTGGCGCTGACAATGATGTGCTGGTGCGACTGCCACCACAGGATGGCAACGCAGAAAGTATTCGTAACGAATTACAGAGCACGCTCTCTGCTGGTCAGGAAAGTGTTGATTTGCGACGCGTTGAGTTTGTCAGCCCGCAAGTTGGCAAGGAACTGACCGAGCAGGGCGGCATGGCGATGATCTTCGCCTTGATGATGATTTTTGCCTACGTCATGTTTCGCTTTCAATGGAAGTTTGCTTTCGGCGCGGTCGCGGCATTGGTGCATGACGTCATTATCACAATTGGCTTCTTCTCCGTATTCGCGTTGCCCTTTGACCTGACAGTAGTTGCTGCGGTTCTGGCGGTAATCGGTTATTCGCTAAATGACACCGTGGTTGCGTTCGACCGAATTCGTGAAAACTTCTTCAAGTTGCGTGGACTGGAAGCATTTGAGTCCATGAACGTATCGATCAACGAGATGCTGGCTCGAACCCTGATCACCGGTGCAACGACCTTGCTGGTGCTGGTCGCTTTGCTGGTACTGGGCGGTGAATCAATCGGACCGTTCTCGATCGCTCTGATCGTCGGTATCGTTGTCGGTACCTACTCTTCAATTTACACGGCAAGCGCAACTGCACTGTTGCTCAACGTCAACGCCCAGGACCTGATCGAGCCGATCAAGGATCCTGACTTGCTTGACGATCTGCCCTAAGCAGCGGACTAGGTTGCGGCTTACACCAACGCCTTAATCTCGGCCGCACACAGCTTGGCGAAGTCGCGGTAGATCCTGGGTGTGCCGGTCAATACGTGGCCGGTTTCGAGAAAGTTCTCGCTGCCGTCCAGGCCGCTGACAATGCCACCCGCTTCTCTGACGATAAGTGCGCCCGCTGCGAGGTCCCAGGATGAAAGACCGGTTTCGAAATACGCGTCCAGGCGACCAGCTGCGACGTAGCACATGTCCAGCGCTGCGGAGCCTGCGCGGCGAACACCCGACGTGTTGTGGATCGTCTTGGACAACATGTTCATGTACGGCGTAATTTCCATGTCCGCGTCGCGAAACGGAAAGCCGGTGCCGATGAGTGCGCGTGGCAGCTCCTGCTGGCCGCTGACGCGGATCTTGTGGCCGTCAACCTGTGCGCCTTGGCCGCGCGATGCGGTGAAGAGTTCCTGGCGCAGCGGATCGTAGACGACCCCATGTTCCATGCGCCCCTTCTCCTGTACGCCAATAGATACCGCCCATGCTGGAAAGCCGTGCAGGTAGTTGGTGGTGCCGTCCAGCGGGTCGATGATCCAGACAATGTCGGAATTACCGCTGGCGCCGCTCTCTTCAGCAAGAATGGCGTGGTCGGGATAATGTTTGTGAATACAGTCGATAACCGCTTTTTCCGCGGCTCGATCGGCGTCACTGACGAAATCGTTATGTGCCTTTTGCTCAATCTTGAGCTTGTCGAGATTGACCATTTTCTTGATCAGCGTACTGCCGGCACGGCGGGCGGCCATCACGGCCACATTCAGGAGTGGGTGCATCGAACGATTCCATTAGTGTCAAAGAACTCGGCCATTGGCCGGCTGCGGCGCTAGAATAGCGGACTTTGGGCCATCTAAGCTAGCCATGTCGATACGTATCATTCTTGTTGGAACCACTCACCCGGGCAATATCGGGGCGGTGGCGCGTGCCATGAAGAACATGGGGCTCGACGACCTGGCTTTGGTGAATCCCAAGATATTCCCACACGCGGACGCCACAGCACGCGCGTCAGGAGCCGATGACGTGCTCAACAATGCGACCGTCGTTGCAACTCTTGCAGAGGCAATAACGGACTGTATTTTTGTGGCCGGCGCGAGTGCGCGCTCGCGCTCGCTGACCTGGCCCTATATGGAGCCGCGCGAATGCGCTGCCAAATTTCAGACCCTCAGTCAGGAGGGTGTCGTCGCCGCGGTTTTCGGGCCTGAGAAGTCCGGCCTGTCGAATGCCGACCTGGATCACTGCGATACGCTGCTGACGATTCCGACCAATCCGGATTTCAGCTCACTTAATCTGGCGATGTCCGTGCAGGTTCTCACTTACGAGCTGCGCCTGGCTGCGGTGGCCGGCAAACCAGCGCACTATGAGCACGACGCGCCGCTGGCAACCAGCGACGAGCTGGAATATTTTTATACACACCTTGAAAAGGTACTCACCGACGTGGACTTCCTCAACCCGGAGAATCCGCGTCACCTCATGCGTCGACTTCGCCGTCTGTTTATTCGCGCCCAGGTCGACAAGAACGAGATCAATATCCTGCGCGGTTTGCTAGCTGCAATTGACAAGAAGAAGATTGCCGACAAATGAGTACTGGCAGCGACTTAATTTATCTGGACTACGCAGCTACCACGCCCGTGGATCCTTTGGTGGCGGCAACGATGTCTGGCCTGCAGGGCGCAGGCGGCGACTTCGCAAATCCTTCGGCGGTACATGCAGCCGGTCGCCGCAGTGCTGAACATGTCGCGACCGCCGCGGCGCAGCTTGCAGCACTGCTGCACACCACGCCGGATCGATTCATCTGGACCTCGGGCGCAACCGAATCAAACAATCTGGCGATTATCGGCGCGGCCAGGCAGCGAGCGCATCGCGGCAAGCACCTCATTACGATGCCGACGGAGCACAAGGCCGTCACTGACGTATTTCGTGCGTTGCAGACAGAAGGATTCGAGGTCACCTGGCTGCAGCCGGACAGCAGTGGTGTGGTCGGCGTCGACGATCTCGCGGCGGCGATACGCGAGGACACGCAGCTCGTGTCCGTGATGCATGTTAACAATGAGACCGGTGTTGTTCAGGATATCGAAGCCATCGGCAGGACGTGTCGGGCGCGCGATGTATTGTTGCATGTCGACGCGGCGCAATCGGTGGGCAAGCTGCCCGTCAATCTTTCCGAGCTGTGCATCGATCTGTTGTCGACCACTGCCCACAAACTGTACGGCCCAAAGGGAATCGGCGCGCTCTACATTGCGAATCGGCCCGAGGTGCACGTTCAGCCGCTGTTGTTCGGCGGCGGCCAGCAGCGCCGAATACGCCCCGGCACCCTGGCAGTGCCCCTGATTGCCGGATTTGGGCACGCTGCCGAAATCGCTGCAGCCCGAATGCATGAAGATCACGCCCATCTAAGCGCGCTGCGGGACAGATTATGGAGTGGCATTCGAGACATACCGGGGATCAGCCCGAATGGCGATCCGCGCACGACCTTCCCGGGCCTGCTGAACGTTAGCGTTGCCGATGTTGAGGGCGAAAGTCTGTTGCTCGCGCTGGAGCCTCTGTGCGTCGCTACCGGGTCGGCATGCAATTCGACCAATCAGGAGCCCTCCTATGTGCTGCGCGCCCTGGGGCGCTCAGATATAGAGGCACAGAGCGCAATTCGCTTTAGTCTCGGGCGACCGACCACTGCCATCGAGGTCGACTTTGCAGTTCGGCGCTATCGCGAGGCAGTCACGAGACTACGCGCTCTGGCACCGCAAGCGTCCAGGCGAGACTGAATATGACGACGGACCCCTATAACCCGCTGGTCAGGCAGCTGTTCAACGATACTGCGCACGCCGGCAGACTGGCAGACGCAGTGAGCGTCGAGAAAAGTGAGCAGGGCGTGCAGCTTGAGATATCCGGCCGCGACCTTGGCGGAGTTTTGGACTGCTTGCGCTTTCGTGCCTATGGCTGCCCACATGTGATTGCGGCTGCCGAAGCCGTGTGTGCAGAATTTGAGGGTCAGGCTGTCTCCCTGCTGGAGGAATTCAGCGCCACGGAAATTATGCAAAGTCTTGCTGTACCCACGGAGAAAAGCGGACGTATACTTGTCCTAGAGGATACGGTGCGCTTGCTTGGGGCGGCGCTGCGTGAATCCTCATCAAATACAGAGCAAAACTGAATCATGGCAATTTCACTGACAGAGTCCGCTGCTGAACGCGTCCACAAGTATCTCGATGCTCGTAGCGATGGTGTCGGACTGCGACTGGGCATCACCAAGACCGGCTGCTCGGGCTATTCCTATGTCATCAACTATGCTGAGGAAGTCGCTCAGGAGGACGTGATCTTCGAGGATCGCGGCGTGAAGATCGTGGTTGACCCCGAAGCTTTGGCGCTGATTGACGGCACCGAGGTCGATTTCGTCAAGAATGGCCTGAATGAGGCATTCAGCTTCAAGAATCCGAATATTGCCGGCGAATGCGGCTGTGGCGAAAGCTTCACCGTCTGACGTAAAATTGCTGGATTAAGCGCATTACTCGGGCTTGGCCCGATCCCTTCCATATTTCAAATCATTTTAGACAAAGGAACACAACATGGCCGTTGAGCAGACGCTCTCCATCATCAAACCAGATGGCGTACAAAAAAATCTAATTGGCGAAATCTATAGCCGTTTCGAGAAAGCAGGGCTGCAAATTGTCGCGGCGCGGATGATGCATCTCAGTACCGAACAGGCAGAAGGATTCTACGCTGTCCACAGCGAACGGCCTTTCTACAAAGACCTCGTAAGCTACATGATGTCGGGTCCCGTTATCGTGCAGGTACTGGAAGGCGAAAATGCGATTGCCAAGCACCGTGAGATCATGGGCGCGACCAATCCGGCCGAAGCCGATGCCGGTACCATTCGCGCCGACTTCGCGGACAGCATTGAAGAAAATATTTGTCACGGCTCGGATGGTGCGGACACCGCAGCAACCGAGATCGCTTTTTTCTTCGGCGACGACGGCGTTTGCCCGAGAACACGCTAGGCTGATTCTTGGCCACTCAAACCGACAAGATAAATTTGCTTGGATTGCCGCAAGGCGATCTGGAAGCGCATTTTGTCGCGATTGGGCAAAAACCATTTCATGCTCGCCAGTTCATGAGCTGGGTATATCAGCGCGGCGTGACCGACTTCGAGCAGATGACGGATCTTGCAAAGTCTCTTCGAGCGCGTCTCGAGGAGACCGCCGTTGTTGCGCTGCCGAAAGTTCTGTCGCAACACGATTCGACGGACGGCACGGTCAAGTGGTTGTTTGCGAGTGGTTCCGGGCAGGCGGTTGAAGCTGTGTTTATTCCCGAGCGCGAGCGCGGCACCTTGTGTATCTCATCTCAGGTCGGTTGTGCGCTCGACTGCGCGTTTTGTGCAACCGGTGCGCAGGGCTTTAATCGCAACCTGACTGCCGATGAAATCGTTGGTCAGGTCTGGCACGCAAACCAGACATTGCCGCGCCGCAGCAATGGTGAATTTGCAGTTACGAATGTGGTCTTCATGGGCATGGGCGAACCGCTGGCAAATTATCGCAATCTGGTGCCCGCGACACAGTTGTTATTATCGGATCTCGCCTATGGTCTATCGCGTCGCAAGGTGACGGTTAGTACCTCGGGGATCGTGCCGCACATCGACCGTCTCGGTGACGAATGCAATGTCGCGCTGGCGGTTTCGCTGCACGCGCCGAACGATGAATTGCGCAATCGACTGGTGCCGATCAACAAGATCCACCCGATCGCGGAGCTGTTGGATGCGTGCTGGCGATATACCGAAAAGCACGCAAAACGATTCATCACTTTCGAATACGTCATGCTGCGAGGCGTAAACGACTCACTACAAATGGCTGATGAACTTGCGGATCTGCTCGAAGGAAAACCGGCCAAGGTCAACTTAATTCCGTTCAATCCCTTTGATGGCAACGAATTCGCGCGTTCCGCGGCGGAAACGATACGCCAGTTTCAGGCACGTCTGCGAAAAAGAGGCCTGATTGTGACGACACGTCGCACCCGCGGTGATGATATCGATGCGGCATGTGGGCAATTGGCTGGTAAAGTTAGCGATCGGGTGCGGGTACGATTGGGCGCTAAGAACATAAGGACGGCAATGGTATGAGCGATCGTATGAGCAAGGGTAGGCATTTCCTGATCGGCCTGGCGGGGGCGCTGCTCCTGAGTGGTTGTATATCAACGACCACGGGGCCTGCAAAGTCCGAGGCAAATACGGCCGAAGCTGCGGACCTGAACTATCAATTAGGAGCGCGCTACTATCGCAACGGGCAATACGAGCTCGCTCGGGACAGGCTCTTGTATTCCATCGAACTCACTCCGAAGAATGCCGTCGCGCATTCAACGCTGGCATTGACCTACCAGCGACTCGATAACACCCGGCTTGCGGCCGAGTCCTATGAGCAGGCCGTGAAAATCGCACCGCAAAACTACGATGTGCTCAACACCTATGCAGTGTTCTTGTGTCGACAGGGTGGCTATGACGAGGCGATCAAGTATTTCGATCGCGCGATCAAAGTCAGAGAAAACGACGATGTTGAAATTACGCTGACCAATGCTGGTACCTGCCTGATTCAAAAACCTGACCCGGTAAAAGCTGAAAGGTATTTTCGTGAGGCGCTGGATCACAAGTCGACCTACGGCGACGCACTGTTCCAACTCTGTCTGTTGAAGCAGCGCACGGGTGAGTATCTTGCTGCACGCGCATTCCTGCAGCGTTATTTGGCGAGCAACATGCCGTCTGCAGAGGTGCTGTACCTCGGTATGCAAATTGAGGCAAACCTTGGTGACGAACGCGCGCGCACCGATTACAGCAATCGACTTCTGCGCGAGTTTCCACAGTCTCCTGAAGCCAGGAAAGTTCTGGAATCGTCCTGATAATGAGCGACCCAAACGACAATTCTCCTGAGGAAAACGCTGCGACCGAGAGCAGAGAGCCGCTGTGCGGGGAGCGCTTGGCGGAGGCCAGACGCGAGCAGCAGATAACGGTTCTTGAGGTCGCCAAAGAGCTTCACCTGGACGAACCAAAAGTACGCGCGCTAGAGCGCAATGACTTTGAAATGCTGGGTGCGCCGGTGTTCGCGAAGGGTCATTTGCGCAAATACGCGCAGTTGGTGGGTGTCGATGAGGACGATGTATTTACCGACTACTACACCATGACCAGGGCAGAGGCGATGCCACCGATCATTGCGCGGAGCAGAATGACTCGCCAGGGTAAATCGCCGGGACCCTGGGTCGCGGTCATAGCCGTCATTGTCGTCGCCGCCGCCGCATACTGGTGGCTGGCAATGCGAGAGACGCCTGCGCCGGTGGCGCCGTCGCAGTCCGATCAAACGCAACCGGCGCCATCGCAACCGGAGGTATTGCAGCCGCAGCAGCTGCAACCCGAGCAGTTGCAGCCGGACGAGATCGAGCAGGAGCAGGGCCTTGAAACACAAATAGAAGCTGAGGAAGAGCCTGTTGTTTTAGCGGCTGCCACGGACGTGCCCGCGGCGGCGCCGGATCAGCTGCGCCTGGCGCTCAATTTTTCGGGCGAGTGTTGGACAGAAATCAGTGATGCTGACGGCCAGCGACTTTTTTATAGCATGGGGCGGGACGGACAGAGCGTCGAGCTAAGTGGTAAAGCGCCGATATCCGCATTGTTTGGCAATGCCGACAACGTCGAAGTTACGGTCAACGATAGTGCCTACTCGCTGCCGGTGCCTGATAGTTCCAACCGCACGGTGCGTGTGGCCATACTTAGTCAGTAGTAGAAACAGTGAAACCAAAAGCTATTCGGGGAATGAACGATATCCTGCCTGATGTTTCAGGCACCTGGCGATATCTCGAGCAGGTCGTACAGGATTTGGTGCATGCCTACGGCTATGCCGAAATTCGTCTGCCGATCGTCGAGCACACAGAGCTGTTCCGGCGCTCCATCGGCGAGGTTACAGACATCGTCGAGAAGGAGATGTATACCTTTCTCGACCGCAACGACGAGAG
>Ga0316204_10010753_pt1 | contig 11676 bp, 9 predicted proteins | sample 6monrhotite_MG_2_FD_205661 | JGI IMG/M metagenome (GOLD analysis project Ga0316204, IMG submission 205661) | Microbial mat bacterial communities from mineral coupon in-situ incubated in ocean water Damariscotta River, Maine, United States -... | ecosystem: Environmental > Aquatic > Marine >...
GCATCGTTCTTTTAAGGCGCGTAACTCCTGTCGTTTATCATTATTAAGCACTGTTTTAGAAGATGCTAATTCAAGGTCTATGGCATTTTTGATAGCCATAAATTTATTGATAGCTGAATCGATCTGCTGTGCCTCGACATTCAATACTGCTTGATTATAGCGCAAATAATATTGCCAAATACTTCCGGCAGTTAAGGTATTTACTTGCGCAGAAATAACCAACCCACTGCCTTGAGTTTGATAAGCTATTTGCCCTTTCATATAGAGCAATTCATTAAATAAGTCGGGCTTATCTTCCTTTAGTTGCTGTAATTCAACTTTGTTGAGAGAGTCGAGTGCTCGAGGATAATCCTGTTCTAGATAAAATACTTTGCCCAAATAATACCAAGCTTGATTCCGATCTTGGGCGGACACTTGCACGCTGTGTTGTGAGTCACTTAACTTTTTATCATTTAACAGTGACTCAAACAAACGTTTAGCTTCTTGAGTCATGCCATAAGACAACATCAAACCACCCTCAACCAAAGCAGGATGATCGCCATGCCCTCGAATACCACCTTTTTCTTTGGCGATATTTAATGCACTCAATGCCTCAAAAGCATGCCCTTGATAATATTCGTACAACACTCGTCCATAGGCTAAATCAAATACATGGGTAGGATTTAATGTATCTCTAGACTCAGTTTCTGCCCGACTAAACGCTGATACTGCCAGTATAAAGACAATAAATAAGGATGAAGGCACCGTAAATTTCATGCGATTCACTCAGCACGATCGCTTTCATTACTACCCCATTCAACAATACTGATATTGGCTTGATAGTCTGAGGATTGGTCCTTGATTTTAATCTCCAATGATTCGATATCGGTGCCTTTATTAATAGTCAGGCTCGCAGCCCGTTTGTAGGCTAAATTATCCGGCCCCACTCCGTCTACAATCGCTGTTACCTGATGTTCACCACTCTTAAGATTGCCTATATAAAGACGTTGCATGCCACCCCGTTGCAAGGCTTTAATTTGTCGTTCAGTGTAGAGATAACTGGTCACAACTTCGTCGTCAACTTTCAGTTTCACACTGTCTAATTTTAAAAATTTACCAGTATCCAAACTTAAATACACGACAAACTGGGTGTTGGCGGGAAACAATAAATCTTCTTCCAAGATAAATAAGTCACGATTAAGGTGAATAACTTTTTTCTTTAATTGTTCAACTGTCAGTGCGACGGGTTCTTCAGGGACAGTGGGACTCACGATATTTGGGTGAATGCTGGAAATCGCGGCACCCGCTTTAATAACGTGACCGTCATTGACTGCTTGATCCTCAGCGAGCGCACTCATTGAGATAAGAAGAAATAAGCCAAGCCGTGTAAAAAGTTGAAAAGAGTTGGGTGCAGTATTAGATTTCAAAAGTCTCATACTCATTCCTAATATTCCAAAATAATGGATGCGCGCGTCACCCAGGCATTAAATTTAAAGAGCGGTTCATTTCCAGCAGCAAAACCCTTTTGGGTGACATCTCTAAAGTTGTCGTATTTGAACTGTAAATAATCTGCGAGCAAAGTGAATTTCATTTTATCAATATGCGAAATAAAACCACGCCCTAGTTCATAAGTCACTCCTGCACCAATTGTGGTGTCTGAATAACTACTGAGTTCTTTGTCTCGCCCTAAATAGGTTTGTGCACCTTGATGGCTGAAAATATCTTGATAAAAATCAGCTTTTGATTGTTTGTAATAACGTAACTTACCTTCAAGTGTCCATTGCTTTCCAATTGGATGAACATACAGCAGCTCAAAGGTGTTCGCATTAATTCCCCAGCTATCAGTGAAATAACGATACTCCCCTTTGATGGAGGCCCGATAAGGCAAATAATACAAAGTACGAAATGCGACGGCTGTGCTGGTGTGTGTTTTTGGATATACCTCATCGGCGTATGAAAAGCCTGCACTTGCAGTGCTATCGAAAAAACGATAGCGCCGATAGGGATTATTTAAAAACCCTTGGTCAGTGATGGTTTCAACATCCAATCCCATTAGGGTATTTTTGGTGATCACCTGACTTAAACCAACCTTGAAATTTTGGCGTTTTACCTTGCGTTTGAATTCACTTTGCACTTTGCTGACTTCGTCCCAACCACTAGTGTAAGACATACTGAGCGTGGAAAGGTCTCCAAAAAAATCCTGATTCACTGCCAAGAAAACGGTGTTAGCGAGAAAGTCATTTTCTTTACTATTGGTGTATCCTGCACTAATAATTGTGCTGTCGTGCAGGTAATCGATTCCTCCACTGAGCTCTGTTCTTTTTTCAGTGTATTTACTTGCAGATGCGATGACATCGATGGATGCCGCAGAAACAGAATCCACATAATAATGTCCGTTTACCGAGACTTGATTTCCAATGCTTTTTCGTACCAAAACAAAGGGGCCATTGATCTTCATCCCGCCTCCATCATAACTGTGATAGAGCATATCAACTGAGTCTGTAGGCAACACACCTGCTTGAGAAATAGCAGCAACTAAACCAAGATTCACCAAAGTTAACAATTGCACCAAGGCTTTAAAAAAAGGCGGAATGCCCCTTTCAACTGCCATAATACTAGTTACAACCACAGCCACCTCCAGCACCCCCTTCAGCACCTCTTGCACCCTCTCGTGCTTGATATACGTGGTGAATGTACGCCCCTGCCGTTCCATGTCTATCTAAGCTCATAATCGGGTCAGCCAAGTTATTACGCTCATAAGGTTTCACCCAAGGTTTGATATCTGAGCAGGCTGAAATGCCTGTTAAATTTACTAAGAATATACTCAACAATACAACGATTTTCATGATAACTTTGCCCATGCAACAGCGTTCATTCACGAATCAACTTTTTGACTTCTTTAGCATATTTTTTTTCATAACCTTCTTGGTAACCTCTATGTAAAAAGCGTTTATTTCCTTCTCGGTCAATCATCACCGTCGTCGGCATTGCATCCACATCAAAAAGTTTACTCACCTTACTTTCATTATCGTATAAAACAGGGAAACTTACCGGCACCGCCCTTAAAAACTCATCGGCATCAGAAGAGTCTTCATCCACATTTACCGCCAAAATAGTAAACCCCAATTTCTTATATTTTTGATATAAGGTATCCATCAAAGGCATCTCATGACGGCAAGGGCCGCACCATGATGCCCAAAAATTTAACATCACTACATTACCGCGATAATCTTCCAAGCGTAAATTCTTACCTTGGTTACTTTTTAAAGTGAAATCGGCTGCGGCACCACTTAGTGGCTCAGCTTGAATACTTTGTGCAGGCATCAGTACCACAAGGCATGTAAACAAAACGGATACGTGCCAGTTGTTCAATATCTTTTTCATCGATTTGCTCTCTTTACTTAAAAAAGCACGGAAATACCCGTACTCATTTCACTGTTAAAAACCAACTTATCTTTTCCAGTAATATTCGTACGATATAAATGTTCGCGGGCAGAAAGGTTAATCGCGAGCCAATCATTCAATAATATTTGGTAGCCTGCGCCAAAATTTGCGGTAAAGTGCGAGTCTTTGCCAAACTTGGTCGAGCCTGCCCCCCCCACTAAATAAAAATTAGTATTAAAGGCATACTTTCCTCCAACAAATGCCTGACCGGGTAAAAGGTTATAGCCAATATTTACATTGTAATAGCTGTAAGTTCTATCTGAGATCAGATCAACATTGCCGAGTGTTTCAAAACTGGTTTTTCCGCCTTTGCTTTGGCCATAATTGGCTTCAAAGAATAAACCTTCACTAAAGTGATAGTTTATTCTTGCGCCGTAAAGCAGTGAAGATCCGAAATCTTCGATATTCATCACACCAAAAAAGGTACCTACTTCAAAATTTTCGGTATCAATTAATGCCTCATTGACAACTTGAGGTTTTACATCCGGCTCAATAAGAGGTTTATCCTGCGCAAAAGCCGGTGATGTACTTGCGATTAACGATGCCACAAAAGTGCCCATCAAAGCTGTTTTTAAAAAAATACGCTGAGTCCAATTTTCCATTCTATTGCTTCTTGGTTAGTTGCACGATGTGTAAACACTTTATAATCTTTTACTTCCATTCGAATAAAGTAACGATTACTAATATAGTAGCGCGCCCCAATTCCTGCATGGAGCGTGTCTTCACTTCTGTTTTTTGCAGCGGCCAAAGTCGCTTTGGGATTAACAAAAAGTTGCCCTGCACCCAATGTAAAAAAGGGTGAGAAACGCCAACTTGGAAAGGGCTGATGCAGGATATCAATATTAGCGATCAGGATTTCAGAGGCATTTCCTAATACCTGTGAGCCCCAAAGTTCAACTGACAAATTTTCTGTCATCCAATAACCAACATATGCAGAGTTAACGGCAGAGCCATCAAACTCCCCATTCATTAAACCAAGTTCCCATCGACGAGTACTATAATTGTCAAATTCGGGCTCGACTAAACTTACGAGTTCACCCGTTTCATCCTCCATTAATAATATATCGCCTACCGTAACCCAGCCTTCAAGCCCTTTAGCATCACGAACTTTCATCCAGCTGGTTTTGCGAATCAATATGTGTAACCACTCTCCTTGTTCACTGACATGAAAGACCGGATACCCTTCAGCGGGCCCCGTATGCCATTCGATAAACGCTTCAACGACTTTGACTCTTGCCAATTGGTCAAGTTTTTCATCCTGACCTGAGCCCAACTTGATTAAGTCATCCGCAATAACCCATTGATTAAAGATCGTCATTAAGAATAAAGCGAAAAATGCAAGTCTGACATTTTTTTTAAACATAAATTCAGTTCACTGGCGCATCAAAAGGGTTATTAAAGTATTGAGCGCCTAAGTCTAGCCATTCTGAAATTAGTTTCATTTCGGCACTGCTCAAATAATTTGCATGGCTTTTCCCTGCTTGAAACCGACTCATAAAGGCCGTGCTGTTTCTGGCGCCTGCTGTACTCATACTAGCAGGCACATTCACATTGACAAATATAGGTACCGACAATACAACGGGAACGCCATTACTATCCAACAAGGGTGAGCCATCTGCATTAAATTGAGGTATTAAATTAACATTCCCACTATCCACCAAACTGTCAATTAAGGCGCCTTGAGATAACTCGACCTGATTATCATTAAAGAGTAGTTCATGATAAGACTTGAAGTGATCAGGATTGTCGGTAGAAAGGCCATCGGTTAAATCTAATTGCCCATCGGGTACGCGGGGCGCCATCATATTATCAACATTGGTATGGCAGCTAGTACAGGTATGGTCTTCAAGTACAGTCACCCCATTAGCATCTAACACTTTTCGATCAACACGCCATAAAGGGTGAATATGAGTTTCATAATTAATTGTGACTCGACAGGTACTTTTCCAGACCGTGACACAGGTGCTATCAATCGGGGCGAGCGTTTTCAAATCAGCATAGGCATAAGTAAAGCTTGCAGTTTTAGGCACAACGTTGACATCACTCCATTGGTCATCGAAAACAATATCGGATGTCAGCTGTCTTACACTATTAATTCGTGCATAGGTTTCTGCCATGGTTTCACCCATATCAGCAAAAAGCGTGGGGTCAGTATTTGGAAAAGGCAGACCTGTTGTGCTTGCGCCCATATTTACGGCTTTTGGTTCTGCATCAAATCGCCCATGCGGCACTTTACTATTTCCAGTATGGCAACCAATACACTGCAACGTTTCGCCGGGAGCGACTTGCATCCAATTTTGATGACGACTGCTGGTGCGCTGACCTTTTTCATCCAAAATACTAATCGCAAATGCAACATTCGCAGGCACGGTTACTTTCACTGAACCATCAGGTTCAATCGGCGCATAGCCAAGAATTTCTCGCATCGATTGGGCTCGACTTCGACCAAAAGCAGAGTTTTTAAAATCCCTTACATCACGACTCGGAATGGACACCGGCTTTTCAATTCTGACAAATCGTTGAGGTCTATTGGAGGGTGTTGTTTGTACAGGGTCGGCCAGTATCGCTAAACCATTAGGTGAAGTATCTTGGCCATCAAAATCATAGACACTTTTGATATTAATTATGCCTAAATTTTTATCCGCCAAGGTTTGTGCCTGAGCGCTTAACGTCTTAGCTGGAATAAAAGCAGGCAGCGCTCTTGAATTCATCAATACCACTTCATCAAACAGTTTACCTTGTTCTGCTTGTTCTATGGGAAGCTGAGTATTACTGTCGGCATCCAACACCCATAATCCATAAGCGGGCTCTGCATTGGAATATAAGCCAGAAGCCAATTTATCGGCACTACAACTTTCAACACTTCCGGCTTGATTTCCGGGACTACTTGGATTGATATCAGTCAATTGAATACGACAGACACTCCAGCTAACTAAAAATCGGTTGGTGCCATCATATAAAGGGAAAAATGCGCCAAAGTTACCCCGTAAACTAGGCGAGCCATCCGAGCTCAACCCGTTCACAATGGCTTGCTGCCCAAGTCCTGGAGTTGTTGCAACGACAGGTACATCAGATTCAACAAAATCAGTAATGTTCACGGCGGTCGGTTGAGATGAGAAGTTCGCACTCTTTAACGTTCTTAGCTGAACAGCCACAGTGCCATTTTCAAGTTCTCGAGGTTTGAAATACTCAACACTCGCCCCCATATTCCCAGAGTCATGTGAATGTCGACCGTAAATATACGTAAGTTGTGTACCGTCTGGATTTATTTCATAAAGGTTCATGCCATTTTTGGAGGTTTGTCCAGCATTATCCCAACGACTAAAGAGTATTTTCCCATTTTCTAGCACGGTAGGATTCAAATCATGACTTTGATTAAAGGTAAGCTGTTGTATTGCCGAACCGTCTGAATTCATTACATGTAAATTAAAGGTGTCGGTTTGACGGTTTTCATCTTGTGCTGAAAACTGTGCTTTACCCTCATCCAGTAATATTGCTTTTGAGCGAGTCTGGCGGGTAGACGTAAATAAAATTCGTCCGTCTGGAAGATAACTTGGCGATAAATCTTGCCCTGCCTCAGCGGTGGTACGCCCTGTAATAATACGTCTTAATTGGTTGCTTGTTTGATCATATTCCCAAATATTCCATTTTGGTTGATCCGCCGGCGCAGCATTTTTGATATCGGGTGCGCGCATGGAAAACAATAATTTTTTCCCATCAAATGAGACGCTTAAATCTTTTACATCATATAAAAGCTGGCCTTTGTCATTTAAGAATGAAGGGGCAGAGAAAGCACTCGATGAAATATCTATTGAACTCGCTGAAGGTGATGCACTGCTTTTTAAATAAAGTACAGCACCCGGACGAAATATTTGGGGTTGGCCTAGGTCATCCCCCATGAGCCGGCCGTTATTATCAAATAGTAACGGCCTTTTAATATAAGCCACCGCACTATCCACCACCACAGCATTAGCATTCGAACCATTCACAGTACTATTAGTTGCTGAACCTAAACTGCAAGCCGACAAAACAAGGCTAGCGCTTAACGTTATCAACATTAAACGAGACATAACCCCGATTATGTCCCGATTGCAAATGTAAAATTTTGTTAACCTAATAAGCTTCACTAAAGCGTTCCTTTTCAACATAATCTAGCCCCATTAATGACTTAGACAAGAATTATGTCTTTAGTATGTCTTCTTCCAATGTAGTTTCCAGCTTACTTAAGTTACGCAATGTAAGGCTGAGCACTACCACACAAAACACGACCAATTAGTTAAATTAAACTTCACACATCGAGCATCTCGGTCTAACGTAATGATAGATTATTAGCATAGATCCAATGAGGGAACCTGCAATGAAAGATATTAAACTTTTGCCTGCTAGCAAAAAATCCTTAACAGCCCTGATGTTTTCATCACTTATGTTTGGCTCTCTTGCAGCACTGCAAAGTGGCGTCAGCTTAGCAGGCGAAAGAGAGCAAGCAAAGCGAATACATGACCGAATTGCAGGCGTTCCCCCCAGTGCTTCAGTGTTAGATTCAATGGCTGCTGATATCCTCGCTGGAAACCCATCTTCCGCCGCATCTACTGCAATGAAGAACCGTGCTTTTTATGATGTAACCCTAAAAAATCTGGCCGCGCCTTGGACGAATGAAGCCATGTCGACCTTTGTGCCTCTCAATGATTACACCGCTACGGTGATTGGTTTAGTACGTGATGATGCAGATTTTAGAACGCTACTTTCCGGCGATATATTATATGTGGCCGACCCTAACTTAAATTTATCCCCTTACTCACTCTCTGATAACAAGCAGTATCAAGAACTTGATGACGGTGGATATAATCTCAAAACTTCATTAGTCCCAGTGCCTCAATCTCAAAAGAATGGTCTTCCTAGTGGTGCCACCGCCGGCATTATGACCAGCAGAGCGGCGGCCAAAGCTTTTTTTATTGACGGAACAAATCGAGCAATGTTTCGTTTTACGGTTTTGAATCATCTCTGCAAAGACCTACCCCAATTGAATGATATTAGCCTTCCACCCGACCGAGTTAGACAAGATGTCTCGCGAAGTCCCGGCGGTGATAGTCGAATTTTCTTGAACAGTTGCGTTGGTTGTCATAATGGCATGGACCCCTTGGCGCAATCGTTTGCTTATTACAACTTTCAATACAATGTCAGCACTGACCCAAACGGCGATAATGGTAGCCTAGTGTATAACACAAGTGGAACATTAGACCCCGTCACCGGCACACGTGTACAGGCAAAATACCACAATAACGCGACGAATTTTGAATTTGGATACATCACCCCCGATGACCATTGGGATAATTATTGGCGAGAAGGTCAAAACCAATTACTTGGCTGGGATGCAAATTTAACTGGTTCGGGAGTCGGTGCAAAATCAATGGGGCAAGAACTTTCTCATTCTAAAGCCTTTGCAGAATGCCAAGTCACAAAAGTTTTTAAGAACGTCTGCCTACGCAGTCCTGTTGATGCAACCGATCGCTCACAAATTGCCAGCATGGTTAGTTCTTTTGAAAATAGTAACTACAAGCTGAAACAAGTTTTTGCAGATTCCGCTGTTTACTGTATGGGAAATTAGGGAGTGATGATAATGAAAGCAAACACCATAGATAGACAAATAGCGAACTTTTTAAAACTGCCCTTTAAATTCACCGTGCTCGCACTGTTATCAATGCTATTTCTCACTGCTTGCGGGGCCGGCAGTGGCGCCCCTAACCAACAGTTTCCAGACACACGCATTGGCCCTGCGAGCACTAACTATGCAGGCCCTGCTCCAACAACCTCTGATGTACAGAATTTTAAGCTCAACGTATGGGATGGCTTAGTCAGCTCTGATCGATGTGGGGCTTGTCATAACCGCAGTACCGCAAATCAATCCCCTACATTTGTTGATGATCAGGATATAAATCTAGCGTATTCTCAAGCTAATACTGTAATCAATTTAAAAGATCCCTCACAATCCAGAATGGTGGCAAAAGTTGCAGGCGGTCATCATTGCTGGCTCAGCAGTAACACTGCTTGTGCCGATATCATCACGCGTTTCATTCTAAACTGGGCGGGCGGTTCTGCAGGTTCTATCAACAAAATTGTGTTACGTGCGCCTACTATCAAAGACCCTGGTGCAACCAAATCCTTTCCCACCGACACGAGTGCCTACAACTCGACAGTTTATCCTTTGCTCACACAATATTGCAGCCAATGCCATGTTGAAGGTATACAAACGCCTTATATAGCCAGCATGGATATCAATGCATCATATGCAGCGGTACAAAGTAAAATCAATTTGGACACCCCCGCTGCTTCACGATTAGTCACCCGCTTAAGAAATGAATCTCATAATTGCTGGAATGGTGATTGCATTACCTCATCTCAAGAAATGGAAAATGCCATAACATCATTTTCAAACGGGCTTGCTACCACCTCAGTGAACCCAAATTTGGTGATCAGTAAATCTCTTTCTCTTATCGGTGATGGTCTGGCAGCAAACTCAGGGGGCCGTTATGAAGATAATATTATCGCTTTGTATGAGTTTAAAGAAGGCACTGGGTCTATCGCAAACGATACTAGTGCTATAGATCCCGCCTTAAATTTAACACTCAGTGGAAACACTGAGTGGGTTGGAGGTTGGGGCATAAAAATTGGCCCTGCGTTTACCAACACTAACGTTACACCAAACATTCGCTTTAATAATGGTAAAGCACAAGGCTCAACAACAGCCAGCAAGAAATTACACGATTTGATCACCGCGACTGGTGAATACAGTATTGAAGCATGGGTAGTGCCGGGTAATGTCTCTCAAGAAAACTCACGCATTATTAGCTATTCAGGCTCATCCACAACACGTAACGTCACTTTGGGACAGACGTTGTATAACTATGATGTACTACAACGAAGTAGCACTACTGATCAAAATATAGCGTTATCCACCGCCGATGCTGATGAACGTTTGCAGGCGAGTCTTCAGCATGTAGTCGTGACTTTTTCCCCCGGAGAAGCTCGAAAAATTTATGTCAATGGTCAATACACGGGTGATTTAGACCCACAAGCTGGCGGAAATTTAAATGAGTGGGATGATAGCTTTGCCCTTGTACTAGGCAATGAAACCGATGGAAATTCACTCTGGCAAGGCACCTTGAAAATGGTAGCCATCCATAACCGAGCATTAACGCCTGCGCAAATTTCACAGAACTACAACGTCGGTGTCGGTGAAAAATTCTTTCTACTCTTTAGCGTCTCACATCTTACTAATACGCCCCAAAGTTTCGTGGTATTTGAAGCGAGTCAATACGATAGCTACAGTTATTTATTCTCTAACCCTTATTTTATCAGTCTTGATAGCACAGCGACTTTTTCGAATATTCCACTTAAAGGGATGAAACTGGGAATTAATGGCCAAGAAGCACCTGTTGGGCAAGCTTTCGCCCATGTTGATGTCACTTTGAATGACAGTGCTTATTCGGCAGGGGGAAATAAACAAGTGCTCTCTACCTTAGGCACAATTATTCCATTGGACAAAGGCGCAAATGTCGACGAGTTCTTTTTAAGCTTCAATCAAATTGGAACAAGCACAAATGCAGTGGTCACTGCGCCCATTTCACCAGCACCCACACCTCAAAATAGTGCGCCTGCCCCTGACATTGGCCTGAAAACTTTTGATGAAATTAATGCCTCTATGTCTGTGATGACGGGGGTAAGTAAAACCAACCCAGGCGTTAGCGCAACGTTCACCACCGTCAAGCAACAACTGCCTACCGTTGAGTCCATTAATGGCTTTCTTTCAGCCAACCAAATGGCGATCACCCAACTTGCGATTCAATACTGCAATGCTTTGGTGGAAGATAGTAGTTTGAGCGCAACATTTTTCCCAGCATTCAATTTTGCAACTAGTGCCAATACTGCCTTTGATACGGCGGGCAGAAATGCAGTGATTAATCCTTTATTGACCAATTTGGTCGGCAACAGCCTAGTCAGTCAGCCTACTGATACCGACATCAGTACAGAACTCAATAGCTTAATTGATACACTGACGGCCTGTAGCGCAACAAATAGTTGCTCAGCAGATAGAACTAAAACAGTTGTTAAAGCGACCTGTGCTGCGGTCTTGGGCAGCGCAGTAACGCTTGTTCAATAAATAATTTCCATCATTAATTTTTAGAACGATCGAAAAACACGATAGGAATAGGAGAATATCAACATGCTCATTAAACCCACTCTAGCAGAAACCTT
>Ga0316204_10010754_pt1 | contig 11675 bp, 5 predicted proteins | sample 6monrhotite_MG_2_FD_205661 | JGI IMG/M metagenome (GOLD analysis project Ga0316204, IMG submission 205661) | Microbial mat bacterial communities from mineral coupon in-situ incubated in ocean water Damariscotta River, Maine, United States -... | ecosystem: Environmental > Aquatic > Marine >...
ACAGCTAAACTTCATGTAAATGGCACCATAATTTCAAAAGAAATAAAGGTAGAAGATGTAGATGGTGCCGACTTCGTTTTCGCACCAGAATACAACCTAGTACCTCTTGCTGACATAGAAGCCTACATAAAACAAAACCACCACCTACCCGAAGTACCCTCCGCTGCTGAAATGCAAGCCAATGGGGTAGAACTAGGCAAAATGAATATGCTGCTACTACAGAAAATTGAGGAGTTGACCCTCCATATGATTGAGCAGCAAAAGGAAATTCAAGTGCTTAAAAGTGAAATGATTCAACTTAAATCTACCAATAAATAGCAGTGCGACTTACTTTAACAACCATATTAATATTACTATTTTTTGCCCAACTAGCAAATGCCCAAAATTTTAAAGTAAGCCTATCAGGTAAAAATTTAAAAAAGGTTGAAAAAATCAGCAAACCCGCAAAAAAACTATTCAAATACCGCAAGCTTTATAAAAAAGACTCTGCTAAACTGGTTAAGGATCAAAAAAAAGTAGCTTCTAAAAAATTAGACAGCTTAAGGAAGGGATATAAAATATATGCGAAAAAGGGCATAATGGATACCCTTCAATTTCCTGCAGAATACAGAAAATACCTATCTGAAAGTATGCTCGATAGTGGTGTAGTACAAAACCAGGGAATGGCCTATGCAAAAACAGAAGGAGGTAAATGGCTAAAAGAGAACCCGGAATACAAAGAGTACCAAAAAATGTTAAAAGAAAATCCGGAATTAGCAAAGTGGGTAAACAAATACGGGAACAGTCCTGGCGCATTAAAAGATATGCCCGATAGTGTGTTTACGTTTGAAAACGGGGCGAAGTCACTTGAATCTTATGCAGAAAAACAGTTAGGAAAAAGAGGGGAGATGAAATATTTTAATTCCCAAACAGAAGCAGCAAAGGGATTTACAGATATGCCCAATCAATATAGGGCAATGGGAGAAGGCTACAAAAAGCAAGGAGCGCAATACACTGATAAAGATCAACTAAAAGAAAAAGGGAAGGAAGAAGCCTTGGAAAGGTCTATGAAGTTAGCAACTACTTTTTTAGCCAATAATAAAGAGTTAAGTGGGGTACAAAAACAAATGACCAAGCTAAAAAAGAAGTATTCTTCCTTAGCTAATTCAGGAGATTTAAGCTCTGGCGTAAAAAGAAACTCTTTGGAAGGGCGCCCTTGGGATGAACGAATTGTATTTGGTGGCAACTTTAATGTGCAAATAGGCGAACCCGTAAAAGTGGACTTATCACCTATTATAGGGTACAAAGTAATTAAACCATTAACCATAGGCGTAGGCGCCACCTACCGAGTTGATATTGGGTTTGATCCCAATAAGACAACCCAATATGATAACCAAGTATATGGCTATAACGCCTACATAAGTTATGATATTATTAAACAATTTTTTGCCTATGTCGAATATGATTATATGGCAGGCGTTAAAAGCGATACCTTAACGGATGCCAAAACTACTCTATGGCAACCCGCCCTTGCTGCCGGAATTGGCAGAAGCTTTAAGGTACATGCCAAGCTCACCGGTACTGTTATGTTACTTTATCATGTGGTAAATAGCCCAATCAAAAACCCTTCTGGTAACCCATTACAAGTAAAATTTGGGTTCCAAACCAATGCATTAACTTTTAAGAAAATAAAAAAACCTTTTTAAGATGAAGAAACAATCACTTATTCCAAGTTTAATTTTTACTGTGGTTATTAGTTTGATAACTATAGATGCTAAAGCACAACCAACACCTTCTTATTATGATGTTTCTTCCATTGCTGGAAACGGGTTTCGATTTTGGAATGGTGATGATAATTATAAAATTCATATGGGTAATACTACAAATTATCATTATGGGCCAGTAGATAGTTATAGTATCAAAATGAATATGAATGGAGATGTGAGAAGAGGCTGGACCTGGGGAGTTATAAACACTCCACCCATTGCCGCATTAAATACTGAAGGAAAATTGCAAATTTCAGGTTCTTTCAAATCCCTTTATTTTGAAACGCATGGTACAGGCTACTCAAAAACAGAAATAACAGAGCACTCTTGGAGTGGATCACATGGTGTTTTATTTAATGCTTATAAGAAGATAGATGTTAGCGGAAGCCTATCTGAAACAGGAAATACTAAATATGCAAATAATGAAGGTGCATATAGCGGTGGTGCTGGTGCAATAATGTTTATGGGTAACGGAGGTACCATGCACTTTATGGTTTCGCCAGAATCTTCAGGTAAAGATACCGATGTTAATTGGGGCACCCCTAAAATGACTATAAAAAGAGATGGTTCTGTAGGAATAGGAAAACTGTCGCCAACCGCCAAACTCCATGTAGATGGTATCATTATTTCAGAAGAAATTAAAGTGGAAAATGTAGATGGAGCCGATTTTGTATTCGCAGCCGATTACAATCTTATGCCGCTCTCAGAAACCGAAGCTTATATAAAAGCTAACCACCATTTACCAGAGGTACCCTCCGCTGCTGAAATGCAAGCCAATGGGGTAGAACTAGGCAAAATGAATATGCTGCTACTACAGAAAATTGAGGAGTTGACTTTGCACCAAATAGAAATGAACAAACTACTTGTAGAGCAACAAAAGCAGCTTGAAGTACAAAACCAAAAAATTGCTAACCTAGAAAACATCCTAAAATGAAAAGACATTTTCTATCATTTATTTTATTAGCGGGCTTTGGAGTAAGCCTTTCAGCTCAAAACTTAATCTCTCCAGAAACTTGGGATGTTGGTTCAGGGACTATTGGTATATTTAAGCAAAATGGAGCTGACTCTGAAAATAATAGAGAATGGAATATAACACCTAACGGTACTAGGGGAATTGTATGGAAAAGCGTACCCGATGCTGCAGGCAATGCTGCCGGTGGTTTTAATACCTCAATATTTGCAATTGATCATACTAAAATGTATCGTTTTAGTATTTGGATTAAAAAAACCAACTCCGATGAGGGCCATACGTATCTTGGTTGTTATGGAAACAATGCAAGTGGCTCAAACTTAGGAGTAAAAACGCTTAGTGGAGGAACCACCACCAATGCCTATTTTTTTTCTGACGAATTACCTCAATTAAATCGATGGTACCTAGTTGTGGGTTATGTGCATGGTAGTGGAGATAACTCAGCTATTCACTTAGGGGGAATTTATGACGGTGTTACAGGAAGAAAAGTGGTTTCACTTATCGACTTTAAATTTATTGCTGGTACCACCCATGCAAAACATCGATCCTATTTGTATTATGATGCCAACCCAGCTGATGCCCAATATTTTTATGCGCCTCGCGTAGATTTAGTATCAGGAGATGAACCCAGTATTGATGATCTCCTACCTGATTTAACGGTAGTTGAGGCTTCCTCCGTAAAAACGCTAGATGCTGGATGGTACACCATTGCTAAAAATGCTGGTAACAGAAATAGAGCAAGCGCTAAATTTTCAATTAGAGAAGGAAAGAATGGTTATCATACCGCTGTTCATTTTTATGCTCAGCACCATTATGGGAAGGAGTATTCTAATCGAATTAATGTGCTTGCCAACTCCACTTTTGGATCAAGTAGTGAAGGTGCATTTAGAAAGATTAGGATTGTTGAAGGTTCAACCTATGCCGGTGCCTTATTGCAAGTTGAGATTGATATAGATGGGACGAATGAGTGCTATTTTGAAATTTCTGAAAATATACAAGATTCAGGGTGGGAACTAGTTGATTGGGAGTTGGAAGATAATGTATTAAATCTACCTAATGGTGAAACAGGAGCTGAAGTTACCACAATAGATTTAGATGTAAATAATGGTATGATTCTTAGCCATGATTTATGGGTAGGGAATGAAATTGTGGTAGATGGCAATATTATTTCCGAAGAAATAGAAATAAAAGATGTTAGCGGTGCTGATTTTGTTTTCGACCCCGATTACAATCTAATGCCTATTGCCGAAATAGAAGCTTTTGTAAAACAAAACCACCATTTGCCTGAAGTACCTTCTGCTGCTGAAATGCAAAAAAATGGACTTGAATTAGGTAAGATGAATATGTTGCTATTACAGAAGATTGAGGAGTTGACTTTGTTAATGATTGAAATGAAAAAAGAAAATGATTCTGAAATAGAATTGCTAAAAACAGAAATCAAGCTACTTAAAAATTAATATTATGAAGTATAATTTATTGCTCTTACAGTTGGTTTTGGCATTGCCTTTAATATCGTTTTCACAAGATGTTACTTACGATAATGTAACAATTACACAACAATTGGGATTGACAGGTGGTCTTAATGTCGGGTTTAGCAATGATAATATTCCTCACATTTATCGTTCAATAACAGGTGGCTCTTTCCCTTTCAATCAAAATGGAAATCTTGTTTTGCAACCTAGGTCAAGCTCCGCTAGAAATATCGTATTTATGACAGGTACTCCTACTCCTTTTCCAAGATTAACAATATCACATGAAGGAAATGTAGGTATTGGAGTTTCATACCCTAGCACTAAACTTGAAGTATCAGGTTTAGCTAATTATGCTACTTTGACTTTGGCCAATGAAAACTTCATAGCATTTAAAAGAAGCGATGGAAAAACAGTATATGGAATTGGGCATACCCTAGGTGAATTTACTATTGGTAGTAGTGCAAACCTTGGGCCAACAGCGGGTACTCCAATGCATTTGGCAACTGGAGGCAGTTATATTAAATTCTCCCAAGGTGCTCAAGAAAGGATGAGGGTGGCAGGCAATGGTAATGTTGGTATTGGCACTACCATACCCGATGAAAAACTCACAGTTAAAGGCACCATCCATTCAGAAGAAGTTCGAGTAGAAGTAGTTGGTGCAGATTTCGTATTCGATACCGATTACAACCTCATGCCACTTGCAGAAATAGAAGCTTTTGTAACCCAAAACCACCACCTACCTGAAGTGCCTTCTGCTGCTGAAATGCAGGAAGATGGACTTGAATTAGGTAAAATGAACATATTGCTGCTACAAAAAATTGAAGAGCTAACACTCCACCAAATAGAGCAACATAAAAACATAGAACTGCTGCTGCAAAAAGTAGCAGTACAAGAGAAAGAAATTACCGACCTAAAAAATAAAAACTAGCCTTATGAAAAAAATAAAAACTCCATTCCTGCGTAGGCAGGAATCTACAAATACGAGAAGCAAAGATGTCGATAACTCTACTCTGGCGAATGAGTATAAGAACTGTTATTTAGTTATAGTTCTTATACTCCTTTCTCTTCAAGGCTATACCCAAGGAATGATGGCACCACCTTCACCCAATGCCCAAGCACTGGCTCGTTATGCAGCAGTACCTGTAAACTATTATACAGGTATTCCTTCCATTAATATCCCTCTATATACCCTACCTGGTAAGGAACTTTCCGTACCTATTAGTCTAAGTTATCATGCAGGGGGTAACAAAGTGCAGGATGTTGCCAGCTGGGTTGGCTTAGGCTGGAGCTTAAATTCTGGTGGTGTTATTACACGTGTAGTACGAGGCTTGCCTGATGAAGACCCGAATGGGTATTGTGGTGTAAACAATATTGGTGAAAAAGCAAAAGAGAATTTACCTGCTGGTAGCACATCATGGGAGTACTTAGTGAATGTAGCCAATGGAACTTGGGATGGTGAACCTGATGTTTTTTATTTTAATTTTTTGGGTAATGCAGGGAGGTTCGTTATAGATGCTAATGGTAAAGCATATACAACCCCTTACAAAAATGTGAAGATCAGTACAGGTATTTGCAATAACGGCAATACTGAATGGATAATAACTGATGAAAGTGGAACTAAGTATTATTTTGGAACAAGTTCATCACATAGAGAAACAAGCAGTGTAGAATTTAGTTCCACTGATGGACCAAGTGATTCCTACTCTTATACCTCATCGTGGTATCTATCAAGAATTGAATCTGTGAATAGTACCGATAATATTTGGTTTTATTATAACAGTGGAGGAAATATAACCACAACAAGTAAATTATACAGAAAGTATGATTTTTTAGGTGGAGATGTAAGAGTTAATTGTGATAAGTATAATAATGAAACCACTGAAACATCAACGGCTACATTTACAACCCAAAGCCCGAAATATATAAGCAGAATATCCTCGAATTATGGGGATATATATTATGAAATGTCAGATGAAGCAAGAAAGGATATTTCTGGAGGGAAACAGCTTGAAAAAGTAATTATTAAAGATAAATCAAGTAATGTAATTGATTCGTATTCTCTTGATTTTGGTTATTTTAAATCTGATGGATGCTCCCAGAGCGAATGTTATAGACTGAAGCTGGAAAGTGTTCGTAAGAATTTGCAGCCTATGATTAATATATCTTATAATGAGGTCACAAACCTACCTGCTAGATATTCAGATGATTTTGATCATTGGGGTTACTATAGTAATCTAGGAGGTCGAATCCCAGGAGTTATTTTTAATGGAGTAGTTTATACTGAATTTAATGGAGATATTTTTTATGGTGTAAGTAAGCAAACGAATCCTAATCTGGTAGGTGCTAATTTAATTGAATCGATTTCTTATCCGACAGGGCAAATTACAACCTTTGATTTTGAAGCCAATCAATTTTATAATTCAGAAACAGGGATTAATAATTATGCAGGTGGTGTGAGAATTTCGAAAATTAGTGTTGATCCAGGAAATGGACTAATACCCCAAGAAACAGATTATAAGTACAATGATTTCAGCACGCCAACTAGATCGAGTGGGTTGGTTTACGAGATTCCAAAGTATTGGAATATGGTGACCATTCAGGAGTATGGTGATCCAACTACTGGTGAAATGTTCAGTAGTCATTATATTGTTAGGCACTCAAAGTCTTTAAACACTCTTTATGATTTGTCCGGAGTTCATTTAGGATATTCAAATGTATCTCAAAAAAGTAGTTTAAATGAAACTAAATACTCTTACCACGATTTGACTGAATTTGCTGATACAAAAAATCAAATACGACTATTTCAAGGGACCAATGCGGTTATAGATGAGCCTGATAATTGGGAAAAGGCACCTGAACCTAAAAAGAATTCAGGTTTTTGGAAACGAGGACAATTGAAAAGGAAGGAAATCCTTGATGCTCAGATGAATTTACTATCGAGTGAAATTTATGATTACAACTTTGCCACCTCAATAAAAAAGCAACTCACTGGAGTTTTTACCGGTCCTGCTGGATATCTGTATAAGGTAGAAGCAGGATTTCCAGATTGCAGAACCACAACTTTGGTTAACATGAGTTACTTTGAAACAAGCCAGCCCTTCTACCTCACCAAACAAACTACTGAAATTTACGACCAATCAAATCCTGCATTTAAAACAACCAATGTAAATGAGTTTGTATACAATACGCAAGGCCAATTGAGCGAAACAAAAGCTTATAATTTAGCTCAGAGTTCAATTAAGCAAATAAATAAAATAAAATATGTAAACGACCCTGATTACAATTGGTCTGCTACACAACAATGTGAAGACCAAAGAGATCAATGCATAAGCACATCATCAACCATAGAGCAAATTCTTGGGTGTTTTGATAGTTATGATTTATGCTTAGACAACCTGTCTATTGCAGATTCAGATGCCAAAGCTATTCTTGATTTACGCATTAAGCATGCAACCAATGTGCCTATTGAGCAAATGAATATTATCGAAGAAGGAGGAGCTCAATACCTTGTAGGGGCTACTTATGCTAAATTTAAAACACAAGGGGCAAACGATCAGATGGTAGTTCCATATAAAACTTATGTCATGGATAAGTTCGTGCTAAATTCAGATTATTCCACATCTTCTATCAATAATAGCGGAAATTTTATTGAGCCTACAATAACAGGAGGATCGTATAAATTAGCAGGCACTTTTAATTTTTCTACTTCTACTGGGCAATTAACCTCCCAAATTGTCAGAGATGGTACAACAACAACCAATACCTACGATCCCAGTGGAATACTGACTTCTATATCTACTGGCAATGGAGGCTTAATTACAACGGCATCACAAGCAGTAACTCCTTTAGTAGGAGTTACTCAAAAAACAGATGCGAATGGTAGGCAGGTAAATTATACCTACGATAAAAAAGGAAGGTTAAAATATGTAAAAGACCACGATGGAAATGTCGCTACCCGATACCGCTATAATACTGTAACACCACTAACCTCAGCAATTGAAGTTTCGGGATCGTATTTAACGGGTAGTCAAATGGATTTCTCGGCATTCAATCCCTTTGACCATGGAGTAAGTACAATTACTTGGGGGTTTGCAGATGGTACGGTCGCTGAAAACTCCACAGAGTCGGTTAGTCATATCTTTTCTACGGCAGGTTCTAAAACCATCAGTTTTACAGTAGCCAATCCGGAGTACGAAATTGTTTCAGTGACTAAAACGATAAGAATTTTCGATCCTATGGCGTCAGGGAGTATCCTCAGCAACGGTAGTGCCCTTGTGGCGGTTAATCTTTGTCTCGAGCCGAATAAAACCTATTCTAACTTAACGGCACCTGTTACCGATGGGTGTACCAATAAAACCTATGTTTGGAGCAAAAAAATTAATACAGGAAGTTGGAGCTCCGTAAACCCTACTATAGGATTTTTTGTAGGGGTGGATGGTACCTATTATGTACGCTGTGTAATTACCGATGGGTGCGGCAACACGTTTACTGTTGATGATAGTTTTTCAGTAACCAATGATTGTGACGGTGCTGGAGGAATTACTCCTCAATAACCCTATTATAAAGTAATACCTATAAAATTAACTAGAATGAAAAAACTTTTATATACATCTTTATTCCTGTGCTTTGCTCTTAGAGGGTTGGCACAAGAGACATTTGTGGTAGAAACCGTAAGCTATGGTTCAACCTTTATAAAACCCTCAGGTGCGGGTACAGCTGGGTTTGAAAATAAAACCTTTTTAGTAACCAATAGCTTAACCTTAAGCACTGGCTTTTCTATAAAAGCCACCGATGGTACGTTCCATGCTAAACTTTTGGCAAGTGGAGAAAAAGCACCCGTAAGTGGTGATAAAAACTACGTGCGTTCTGAGCAGGTTTTGGTAGCTGGCAAAACCACCGATGCACAAATTTCCGCCTTAGAAGATGGTGCAGATAAATTCACTTCCTTTCAATACTCTGATGGTATGGGTAGACCAATGCAATCTGTAAATGTAAAGGGAAGCTTAAGTGGCAAGGACATCGTTTCGTTTTCCGATTACGATAGTTATGGTCGTAAACCAAAAGAATTTATGCCTTATATAGCGTCTACTGCTACAGGTCAGTTTCAAACAAGCACTGTTGCCAGCCAGGAGGCTTTTTATAATAGTCCACCCACAGGAATAGCCCAAGATACCAGACCTTTTACGGAGTATCAATTTGATGGGGCGCGGGTAACCAGTGCTACTGGCCCTGGACAGGAATGGAGCAGTACATCTTCGGCTTCCATTATGAAAGTCTATTCTGGATCTGACATTCGTAAATGGAGCATTAACGGTTCAGGCAATCCGGTATCTACCACTACTTATCCTGCTAATTTATTAGTTTATACGGAATCTACAGATGTCAACGGGCAGATGGCTCGTAGTTATAAAGACCAATGGGGTAGGGTAGTGCTTAGTGAAATTGAGAATTCTCCCAATGATATTCGAACCTATTATGCCTATGATATTCGAGGCAACCAATTGGCTATTATTCCTCCCAAAGCGGTAACTGCCATCAAGGCAAATAGCTGGACTGTTACTACAGACATACGAAAGGGCTTATGCTATACCAACACTTTTGATGCCAAAGGATTAATTGAAAAGCGTGTGCCCGGTAAAGAAGTAGTGTATTTTGTGTACGATCAATGGGATAGACTCGTACTTTCACAAGATGGCAATCAACGTGTGGGTAGCCCCGATAGATGGACCTTTACCAAATACGATGCCTTTAGCCGCCCTGTGATTACTGGGGTGTATGAAACGAATAACTCAAGGGCTAGCTTACAATCTACGCTAGATAGCCATTCTGGTCATCATGAAATCAGAAACGCCACCTCTGTAGGTTATTCACTTAATGTTGCATTTCCTACTTCTGTAGATGAAAATGACCTATTAGCCATTACCTATTACGATGATTATGGTTTTATGACTAGTTGGGGAAGCGGTTATAATTTTGGCACACTTGAATCTGGCTTTACTGGTGTACAATCTACAGCTGTAAAAGGACAAACTACGGGCTCTAAAACCAGAATTTTAGGTACTACCAAATGGCTTAAGGCTGTAACGTATTACGATGTGGATTACCAACCCCTAAAAACCATTGTAGATAACCATTTAGGCGGTGTTGATGTGGCCACCACCGAGTATGACTACACCGGACAAATTATTAAAACTTATTATGATCATACAAGCACATACGAATCGCTTAACCTTTTAGAGGAATATGAATATGATGAGGCTGGTCGATTAATTAATACCTTTCAAACTACGAATGGACAAACCAAAGTTTTGGCATCTAATAATGTGTATAACGAAATGGGAAACCAGATTGAGCGCAACCTACATTCAACAGATGGAGGAAATAGTTTTCTTCAATCGGTAGATTATCGATCTAATATCCGTGGCTGGCTCACCTCCATGAATAATGCTGATTTAAATTCTAATGCATTAAATAATGATGCCAATGATTTATTTGGAATGGAACTCGATTATACCAATGGTACAACGGTTGCAGGTAAAACCATTGCGGGTAATTTTAACGGCAATATTGCTACCGCCAAATGGCAATCGAACAATTTAGAAGATACACCCAAGAAGCAAATTTTTGGGTATGAGTACGATAACCTAAATCGAATCACTTCATCCACGTTTGCAGCAGATAACAGTGGCAATTGGACCAAGGATGAAAATTTTTATAATACCAGTTATACCTATAAGGATGCACAAGGAGGTTTTGATAAAGTAACTCGTGAGGGGAGGTCTGGTGAAGCAACAACCGCAACGATTGATGATCTTGCGTATAGCTATTATGCCAATACCAACCAGATAAGTAAGGTAGATGATACAGCAACCGATGAAGGCTTTACCGATGGGGTGCAAATGCCTACCGAATATACCTATGACGACAACGGTAATTTACTATCCGATCAAAACGCCTTTATTACAGGTATTACCTATAATATATTGGATAAACCCGAGCGCATTACCATAATGCCTGCGAGTGGTACCATTTACCTGGATTTTACCTACGATGCAGCTGGCAATAAATTAAAAACAAGTGTAAAAGATGCTGGTGCAAACGAATTATATGCCATTGATTATGTGGGCGGCATTCATTACATAACCAATGAAGAAAGTACAGAACTCGCTTATATGCTTACTCCTGAAGGGCGGATTTTAAAATATGGTACTAATTACGAATATGAATACCATTTAAAAGACCACCTTGGCAATACGCGCCTCACCTTTGGTAACCTGCACGATACGGAGGTCTTTTTAGCCACCATGGAACCCGAAAAGAGCAGTACCGAAGAAGCTCAATTTGTAAATGTAAATAATACACGTAATACGGCCAATAACCATACAAAGGCTAGCTATGAGCTAATTGATCCACTAAACTCTTCACGCGTAGCACAGGATATGACAGGCCCCGGCATTGCCATACCCGTAGCAGCAGGAGATAATATAA
>Ga0316204_10010755_pt1 | contig 11675 bp, 11 predicted proteins | sample 6monrhotite_MG_2_FD_205661 | JGI IMG/M metagenome (GOLD analysis project Ga0316204, IMG submission 205661) | Microbial mat bacterial communities from mineral coupon in-situ incubated in ocean water Damariscotta River, Maine, United States -... | ecosystem: Environmental > Aquatic > Marine >...
CAGGCTAAAAAACAAAACGTTGAAGCACCTATCGTTATGCTAACTACAAGTAATGAAGAACAGGATTTAGTAGAAGCATTACGAAATGGCGCACAAGGTTATTTACTTAAAGATATGGAGCCAGACGAACTGGTTAGCGCTTTACGCGACATTGAAAAAGGCAAAAGCGTGGTTGCTCACGGCCTTACCGATGTATTGGCAAAAATGGTACAGGGTGAGCCCATTGAAGTTGAACAAAAAGAACAGCCCTTTTCTGAACTGACGCCTCGAGAGCTTGAAATTTTGTGCTTACTGGCAGATGGCCAAAGCAACAAAGTTATTGCGCGTAACCTGGGTATTTCAGATGGTACCGTAAAGCTGCATGTAAAAGCTATTTTAAGAAAGCTCGAAGTTCATTCACGTGTAGAAGCTGCCGTAATAGCAGTAGAGCAAGGTCTTAAGCAAAAGCCTCACGACTATCAGGCAGGCCCTAAATCATGAAAACATTTAAGTCACTTATTGCAGATATACTGCCCAATATTAAAGAAGTATTTCCCTGGGATTTAGAAGAAAAATTTACAGCAGCTGAAGACGTATTGCTTATCGATATTACAGAAGCAAAAGAATTCAATACGCTACATATTAAAAATTCAATTAATGTCCCACGTGGCGTGCTCGAGTCCGGATGTGACTGGGGTTATGAAGATACCATTCCAGAACTGGCAGCAGCACGTGATAAAGAAGTGATTGTGATCTGTCGCTCGGGCAACCGCAGCGCCTTAGCGGCACATACCATGCAATTGATGGGCTACACCAATGTCAGCTCTTTAAAAACAGGCCTACGTGGCTGGTTTGACTATGAGCAGCCTTTGTACAATGCTAATGAAAATGAAGTCGATGAAGACGAGGCAGATGCGTATTTCAGTAAAGGGCCACGCGCTGACCAGATGGAACCCGGTTAACCCCCTGTGAAATCCAGACATAAAAAAGCCCTGATTATCAGGGCTTTTTTGTTATGGAATTCAGTGACCATAATTTAATAAAATCTACGGTCTTTACGATGTTTACCTGCCTGTTGAATAACGACACCTTTAACACGATCAGGGCCACCAAACTCTTCTGTATCATATAAGTCGTTCAATGGAACGAGGTAGTGCTTTTCATCGTATACACGGTACTGACGGAAGGTATACTCATCCTTTTCATCCAATGCAACGACATAACACTCATCCCGAATAATACCTTCAGGGTCGACTATTATCACCACTCCATCCATAAATTCAGGCTGCATAGAATCACCCAGCACCTGCAATGCAAAGGGTTCGGCTTTACTACATGATGATGCTTCCATAGGACTACCTTTCAAATTAATACTGCGCAGCATTATACACCAATACTATGCGCGCATTAAGCGCACTAATTATGGTGATGTTAGCTTTTACGCTATAATCAAATGTATCTTTTTTTCATTATTAAACAATGACTTATAATATGACTACTAACAAATCAGACCAACGTATCCAAAGAAACAAAGCCGTGCAATTTACCTACACTATTTCAGATGGCGAGGGTAACGTCGTAGAACAAGTCGATTTACCGGTTAATTATGTCCATGGCGCCAGCAAAATGGGGCTCATTGAGCCGGTAGAGCGTGCGCTCGAAGGTTGTGTAGTAGGTGATAGTATCGAAGTAGATGTACCACCTGCTGAAGGCTTCGGTGAAATAGACCCAGACCTCACTTTTACTGATGACCTTGAAAATGTTCCACCTCAGTTCAGAAAAGTTGGTGCTCAGGTAGAAATGGCCAATGACGCAGGTGAGACAAAATCATTTCTTGTTACAAAAATTGAAGATGGAAAATTAACCGTTGATGGCAATCACCCCCTTGCTGGTAAAACCGCCAAGTTTTCAGTAAAAGTCATCGAAGTACGCGATGCTACAGCCATTGAAATTAGCGAGGGTATTTCAAACCCTGACATCTCTGTACACTAAAATTCTTCTCTAGTTTTTTCTGTCATGTCATGTCATGCGGCTGCACTTGCTGCATGACATGACAACTTGTAAACCACCTCTTGCCAACCTTATAAGTCATTGTTATTTATGACTATATAATCTTGGCCTAATACTTGTTACTTAGTTATTAAGTTTACTAAATGACTATATTGCGAGGATATCTAGATGGCACACATAGCAATTATTGGAGCTGGCGTTGGCGGCCTTCCCTGCGCATATGAAATGCGTGAAGAGTTGGGCCGTGAGCATAAGATAACTATAATCAATAACCGAGATCACTTTCAGTTTACCCCGTCAAACCCCTGGGTTGCTGTTGGCTGGCGTACAGCCACTGAAATTGCAGTACCACTAAAGCCCGTTCTCGATAAAAAAAGCATTGGCCTCATTGTCGATACAGTGCAAGAAGTTGATGCGACCAACAACATTCTGAAGTTCGAAAGCAATCCTCCTCTGCAATATGATTATCTAGTTATAGCGACTGGTCCCAGACTCGCTTTTGAAGAGGTTCCTGGCTCAGGCCCAGATGGTTATACATCATCTATCTGTACCTCTGAACACGCACTAAGTGCCTATGATGATTTTCAGAAACTATTAGATAACCCGGGTCCGATTGTTATCGGTGCTATGCCTTTTGCTAGCTGCTTTGGGCCCGCTTATGAATTTGCTTTCATCGTAGATACAGAATTACGTAAGCGCAAAATTCGTCATAAATACCCAATGACCTTTGTTACATCTGAGCCCTATATTGGCCATCTGGGTCTTGGTGGCGTAGGTGACTCTAGAGGCATGCTGGAATCAGATTTAAGAGCGCATGATATTAAATACATCAGCAATGCCAAAACAACCAAAGTTGAAGAAGGCAAAATGTTTGTAGATGAACTCGATTCAGCGGGCGAACTAAGCAAAACCCATGAAATTAATTTCAATTATTCTATGATGCTACCCGCCTTTAAAGGCGTCGATGCCATTGCTAAGGTGGAAGGACTTTGTAATCCTCGCGGATTTGTTTTGATAGATGATAAGCAAAGAAATCCAACGTATATAAATATTTATTCATCCGGTGTTTGCGTAGCTATTCCACCAGTTGAAGCAACACCCGTTCCTACCGGCGCACCTAAGACAGGTTATATGATTGAAACTATGTCTACAGCCATTGTTCACAATATTGCACATGAACTACGTGGTGAAGAGCCTGAAACATGCGGTACATGGAATGCCATCTGTCTTGCCGATATGGGTGATACCGGTGCCGCTTTTGTGGCTATCCCACAAATTCCGCCACGCAATGTCACCTGGTTTAAAAAAGGCAAGTGGGTTCACCATGCAAAAATTGGTTTTGAGAAATACTTCATACGAAAAATGCGCAAGGGCAATACGGATTCAATATTTGAAAAATATATATTGAAGGCGCTGGGTATTACAAAACTGGAGGACACCAAGTAAACGAAAATTTGAAGCTACTAACTGGGAGGTTGGCTAGTTTAAATCTACAGCAAACTTTCGCATAATTTCCATTGGCACGATTTCAAGAGATTTTTGATGCGTACGCATTAAATGTACTTTTGGTGCCATATCATCTTTATGCGCCTCTAACCATCTTGCCGCACATAAGCACCAACTGTCACCCGGCTTTAATCCTGCAAAACCATACTCTGGTAAAGGCGTAGATAAATCGTTACCTTTAAAGCGAGAATACTCTAAAAACTTTTGCGTCACTTCAATACAAACCGTATGTGAACCCACATCATCCTTACATGTATTACAGTAACCATCTCTGTAAAAACCAGTAATCGGATTAGCGCCACACTCTTCCAGTGGCTCACCCAATACATTTATCGATTCATCTTTATCAAAGTCAGTCATATACGCCCCTATATCCCTAATGGATTATTAATATCAAGATCATCCATAAAGGGTTTTTTACGGTCAGCATGTGTCAACTGATATACCAAACCAACCCAGTTTCCGATAACCTCACCCGCAGTGTCATGCCAGGTATTATCAAGTTGAGGCACAATCAAGTCTTCAGGAAATACGGGGATATCATTGTTATTTTTTAATACTGCAAACAAGAGACTTTTATATTCACGCAGAATAGCCGCTGTCTGTATGCCAAAATAGTTTTCTGGAAACGGAGGATAGTCTTCTCTGACACCTTCAACGTACAATAATACTTCACGTTTATACTCTTTTAATAAAGATATAGTGTCGTACTCTGGGTGCCCTTGAAAGAAAATTGTACGAAAGCCATCTTCAGATGTTGCCAGGTGCACACATCCATCATCACCCGTAGCAAGTACATTTAGATTCGCCTGATTAAACTGTTCCAGGCTCACATCATTCCAGCGCGAGTGGGGTACATCAAAACGTGTATTAATATCATTCGTCAGAGGGTGCATCTGATTGATGACATTATGTTCAAATACGCCCCACTTTTTAGTTAACTGGGGAACACGTTTTTTACCATAGCGAAACTCCAGTACCGCATGTGTCGCCAAACAGGAACAAAGGGTTGATGTTACATACTCATGCGCCCAGTCAGCCACTTCAATCAACGGTTCCCAAAAAGACTGATCCGTTAGATCAGGTCCAATCACATTTGCGCCTGTAATAATTAAGGCATCTAAACCTTGCTCTTTAATTTGCTCAAAGGACTCATAAAACTCATCTATATGCGCCTGAGTTTTTTCACTCCGAGGTAATTCACTCAATGTAAATGGGTGCACATAAATTTGCGCAATAGGATTACTTTCACCTATTAATCTAAAAAATTGTCGCTCGGTTGCAGCCAACGCAGCATCCGGCATCATGTTGAGCAAACCAATATGTAACTCACGAATATCCTGATGGCTAGCAGCATCTGGCGCGAGTACTTTTATACCTTCCCCCCGTAGGCGATTAAATGAAGGTAACTGATTGTGAGCAACTAGTGGCATTTGATTAACAATTCCTGATTAAAATTTATGACTGTCGTTTAATTGCCATTTCTAACAATTTAAGAAAATCATTTTCATTTTTAACTTTTGCAACTTCTTCTGATGTAACCGTATAGCCCTGTTTGGCAATTTCTTCGTAGCGTGGAATGCGCGAATGGAACAAACGTGGAAACACCCAACGCGTAAATTCATCAGGATCCAGTTCAGCTGCATACTGAACATTGTTTTCTTTCAAATAAACAGCAAGCTGTTCCTGTAAAAACTCTGCACGATAATACAGTGGCTTTGGAGCACTTTGTGCGCGTGCAATTAATTTTGCCTCTTCTTCCTTATTGGTCACCTGTATATAAAGCATTAAAGTATGCTCTGTCAGGGTTTCTATAACACCCGGCTCATCTAGCTCACATAAACTACCACCGACATCATTTACAAAGTGGTCATAGCCATAAATGCTCTGAGCCTTATTAATAAAGCCCGGTACATCGTACATAGTGGCTATTTCAGCCTCCCGGTACATCGCCTGACGCTTTATAAAGTCATCCAGCTCAACACCCCCTAATTCAGGGTTACCCAGCTTGCCAACAAAGCTTAATACCGGGCCCAGATCATGTACTTTTATGTTATTGCGAATATATATCCAGTCGTTTCGTAGCAGTTCACTTAAAAAAGGAACTTGCATCGCCTGCTGTTTAATCATATCCAGAATCGGCTCATCTAGATAGCGTGTACCAATGCGGTAATCACCCGAAAAATGGAACCACTGACTATCCCTTAACATAGTGGATAGATAGGTTTTACCCACCCCTGACATGCCTAGTAAGGTGACTTTTTTATTTTTCCAGGCTCGAAATTCTTCAGTCGTGAACTTCACTTAGTTCTCTCCGGTACATGAGTTTTGCTTAACGGACTAGTTTATACCTAAAAGACTATAAAAGATAAATGGTATTTTTGCTTATATTTTAACAACTTAACTAGAAAAAGCTAATACACCTAAATTAGCATTACACTTTTTGCCAGGAGGCAGATTACTACTGTATATTCAAATAGTACGAGTATGCCTGACGCAACGGATGAGCTACTAAAAAAAATAATAACACATCGATGACATGGTGCCGTGTAGCCGATTTTGCTACAGGTAATAAATTGTACATTGCAGTATAAACGGTAGGTGCTACAACCATCAGTAATACTGAATTTGCAGCATGCTCTTTATAGTATCAGGCTGCGCTTACATTATAACGAAAACGTAACCTGATAGTCTTCTACTGACAGGAATCGACACCACTTAGTGTGGTGATTTCCCTGCATTACCAGTAACCGCACTAGGGTCAACTTCATATAAGGCGGGCAAGGAATGCGCTATACCTTTATGACAGTTAATGCAGGTCATACCCTCTTCCAGACCCTGACTATGACTAGCTACCGCTCTACGCTGTTGCTCAACAAAGTCCATAGATTCATAGTCATGACAGTTACGACACTCTCTTGAGTCCGTTTTTTCCATTGAACGCCATACATTCTGCGCCAGTTTTAAACGTTTAGCTTCAAACTTTTCAGCTGTATCAATAGTTCCCAGTGCTTTATGCAGTAACTCGTTACTTGCCTGAACCTTACGTACCATTTTATGTATCCAGGGCTTGGGCACATGGCAATCAGGGCAGGTCGCTCGCACACCTGTACGGTTTGTATAGTGAATGGTATCTTTATATTCCTGATACACATAATCTTCCATCTCATGACAACTGATACAAAAGGCCTCTGTATTTGTTGCCTCCATCGCGGTATTAAAGCCACCCCAAAAAATTACGCCCGTCACAAAACCAGCCACTAATAAGCTGCCCAATGTAGCGGTACTAGGACTACGCATTTTTTTAATTAAGGATTTTATATTCATCATGTTTATCCTTTTTAATTATCTACGAGTAGATGCAGAGTTAAATGAATTTTCTACCAGTGGCTTAGCATCGGCCTGAGGCACATGGCACTGATTACAGAAGTAACGGCGAGGTGCTACATTGGATAATGCTTCACCATCACGCCCTGAAAAGTGAGTCTGTGAAATTTTCGTTGCACCAGATTTCTGATAATTGGCCCAGCTATGACAGGTTAAACACTTATTAAACTTCAAATTGATTTTGTAGCCTTTTGTCTTATGCGGAATTAATGGCGGCTGTTGTACGTAGTCACGGATAATCGGCGCTTTATCATTAATGTTTCGTTTGATCTCTACTTCATTCGAAGGGTCTTCAATATCCGATGAACCACGCAAAGACTGAACTTCATTAGCCACTGCAGTTGTTGACATAAAAAGAGATGAACCCGCTAAAACTAGCCCTGCTAAAATTGAATATTTCATAATAGAACCTCACCTTTGAAGTTTAAATGTAATGTTTTAATTATTAAGTTAGTCATTCTTATTTCGCTATATCTGTAAATTTTGCCGAACGCATTCCAAGAGAAAATACATCTTCGGAACAAACGTCGATGCAACGACCACAATTCGTACAGTTTCCCGCTAATATTACCGGGTTTAATTCATCACCCTTTTTTAAAACAGGCTTTATAACCTGCGGTTCGGGGCAAACTACGTAGCAATCCATGCAGTCATTACAAGCCCCTCTATTAAGCGCATTTACTCTGATAAAGCTAACTGTTCCAAGCAAGCTATAAAAGGCGCCCATCGGACAAAATCGACCACACCATGCTCGTCGGCTTATAAAAGCATCAACTATAAAAATTGCTAGTATAAGCACCCAGGAAAAACCCATTGCAAATACCAGTTCTCTCTGTAGCATAGTCACTGGATTTACCAGCTCCCAAACCATAATCCCGCTTACAATAGTTACTGCAAGAATTGCTGCCAATAATGCATAACGATTATTTTTAGAAAAATGTACCGGTGATTTAATATTTAATTTTCTATAAAACCAGTCTGCTATATCGGTCACAATGTTAATAGGGCATACCCATGCGCAATATACTCTGCCACCAAGCAGTGCATAAAATCCAAAAACGATTAACGCGCCCACAACAGCTGTAGTTTCAACCATGTGCCCACTTAATAAAGATTGCACAAATACAAATGGGTCGGTTAATGAAAGTACATCAAGCGTTAAGCTAGATGACATATTGCCTTTAACAATCCAGATGCCAAACAAAGGACCAATAAGAAAAAGCGACAATATAGAAATTTGACTAAAGCGCCTTAGTAACAACCACTTATGCGCACGCAACCAGCCTTTCTTCTGGATTGCCTCCAGTCCTGCTATCTTTGCTGCAGTAGAAACACTCATTTAATTAATGCCCTCGTTCAAGCGATCAATCGCACTCTTATTAAAGGGAGTATCATTAATGTCTTCACTATTATTTTTCGGTGCAGGGATTAAACCTTCACCCTCATAATCATAACGCGTACCTTCCGGTAGATTATATTGATGAGGCAAGTCCGGTGTTACCAGACTCTCACCCGCCTTTTGTTTTTCCTGCCAACCTAATCTGTAATGACGGCCTAATTCACCTTTGGCCAATCTGCTTGGTAAAACCTTGATCGCAGCCTCTTCTAAAATGCATGCATGCTCGCATTTTCCACAACCGGTGCAGGCATCCGAATGAACTACAGGAATAATAAGTGCATGCTTACCCGTACGCTGATTATGTGTACGATTTAAACTGATCGCTTTATTAGCTAACGGGCAAACATTAAAACAAACTTCGCAACGTAAACCCTGAAACGCAATACAGGCCTCCTGATCAATTAATACAGCAAGCCCCATACGCGCGTCATCTATATCCTGCAATGCAGGATCTAGTGCCCCGGTTGGGCATGCCTTAACACAGGGGACATCTTCACACATTTCACAGGGAATTTTTCGTGCGTCAAAGTAAGGTGTACCTAATGCAACATCATCACCTAATCTGGATAGCTTTAATGTGTCATAGGGGCAATCACGAACACATAGTCCGCAGCGCACACAGGCTGATAAGAAATCACCTTCATCAGCAACACCCGGTGGACGGATAGATTGAGAAGGCAAAGAAGTTGCCTGCTGTGAATACAGACCTAAACCAATTCCATACAAAACAGCGCCACCCGCTGCTCTGGAGATATTCTCCAGAAAGCGGCGACGACTTTGCAAGGTTTTATCGGTAGGTTCAGTCACAGTGTTACATCCAGCCTTTTAAGACACTTTCTCAATTTTGATTGCACACTTCTTGTAATCCGTTTCTTTCGATAACGGATCAGTCGCATCAAGTGTCACTTTGTTGATTAAGCGCCCCGCATCAAACCAGGGAACGAACACTAGACCAACCGGTGGGCGATTGCGTCCGCGGGTCTCAACCATGCACTCAACTTCGCCACGACGAGAAACGATTTTCGCTGTCATGCCACGACGCAAGCCACGCTTCTTCGCATCATCCGGGTGCATAAATACAACCGCATCAGGGAAGGCGCGATACAACTCTGGTACACGACGTGTCATTGTGCCTGAGTGCCAATGTTCTAATACACGGCCAGTTGATAACCATAAGTCGTATTCTTTATCTGGGCTTTCCGCAGCTGCTTCATAAGGCGCAGTAATAATATTCGCTTTACCATCTTTATTACCGTAAAAACGAATACCTTCCCCTTTTTTAACATATGGGTCATAACCTTCCGCATAACGCCACAATGTTTCTTTGCCATTAACTACTGGCCATCTTAAGCCACGAGTTTTGTGGTAAACATCAAATGGCGCTTGCTCATGACCTTTCTTAGGCCCTTCCAACTGGAAGCGGCGATACTCTTCAAATAAACCTTTTTGTGCATAGAAACCAAAGGCCTCCATTTCATGATTCCCGTAGCTATTGCCACGATCATCGGTAACCGTTTGCTGCTTAAATTTATCAACTGCACCATTTTCAAACAGTACTTCAAATAATGTTTTGCCTTTGTACTGTGGCGTCTTAGCAATCAAATCTGCCGACCACACCTCTTCCACCTTAAATCGCTTAGAAAACTCCATTAACTGCCATAAGTCAGATTTAGCTTCACCTGGCGCACTCACCTGCTCGCGCCAGAACTGTGTACGACGCTCAGCATTACCATATGCACCTTCTTTCTCTGTCCACATAGCGGTTGGCAAAATTAAGTCAGATGCCATTGCCGTTACGGTAGGATAAGGATCTGAAGTCACAATAAAGTTATCTGGATTACGGTAACCCGGCATTGTTTCTTCGTTTAAGTTAGCGGCGGCCTGTACATTGTTATTACACATTACCCAGTACGCATTTAGCTTACTGTCTTTTAACATACGATTTTGTAGTACCGCATGATAGCCGGGCTTTCCTGGAATAGTACCTTCTGGTAGTTTCCATATTTTTTCCGCAAGATCACGATGTGACTTTTTCTTAACGACATAATCCGCAGGTAAACGATGCGAGAAGGTACCTACTTCACGTGCAGTACCACAAGCCGAAGGCTGACCTGTTAATGAGAATGGACCATTACCTGGCTGTGAAATCTTACCGGTTAATAAATGTACGTTATACATTAGGCCATTCGCCCACACACCACGTGTATGCTGATTAAAGCCCATAGTCCATAGCGAAGTTATTTTCTTCTTAGGATCAGCATAAAGCTCAGCTAAACGTAATAAGTTAGCTTTAGGAACACCACTAATCTCATGTGCATAATCAAGCGTATATTTTTCTATGCTCTTCGCATATTCTTCAAACGTGATACTACTTAACTTACCACCCTTACCGGTTTTCTTTTTCTCTAGCTCATGCTCTGGGCGTAAACCATAACCAATGTCGGTTGGCGTTTTCTTAAAGTTTGTATGCTTATTAATAAAGTTTTGATCGTAGGCTTTATTTTGCACAATGTGATTAGCGATGTAATTTAAAATAGCTAAATCAGTTTGTGGTGTAAACACCATGTTGTTATCACCGAGGTCAAAGCAGCGATGCTCAAAAGTCGACAATACGTGTACTTCACAACCCGGTTTTGTTAAACGTGTATCAGTAATACGCGTCCATAAAATTGGGTGCATCTCTGCCATATTAGAACCCCAAAGCACAAATGCATCGGCATGTTCTAAATCATCATAACAACCCATTGGCTCATCGGAACCAAAGCCACGCATGAACGCACCTACAGCAGATGCCATACAGTGGCGTGCATTCGGATCAATATGGTTTGAGCGGAAACCCGCTTTCATTAATTTGGACGCCGCATAACCTTCAAAAATCGTCCACTGACCCGAACCAAACATACCCACGGTTGAGGTTAACTTATCAGCTGGTTTACCTGCATTAGCCGCCATGTCATTTTTTAAGGCCTCTTTCCATTTGTCCGCCATAACATCGAAGGCTTCATCCCAGCTAACTTCTGTAAATTCACCTTCCTTATCATACTTACCATTTGTTTTACGTAACAAAGGCATGGTTAAGCGATCCTTTCCGTACATTATTTTTGACAGGAAATAACCTTTAATACAATTCAGTCCTTTGTTAACCGGCGCATCTGGGTCACCCTGCGTAGCGACTATTTTGCCACCCTGTGTACCCACTAATACTGAACAACCCGTACCACAGAAACGACACGGTGCTTTATCCCAACGAATCCTATCGCTAGATGCTTCGGATGCCGCCAGGGTTTCTTTAATACCGGGTATGGTAATACCGGCTGCAGTTGCTGTTGCCGCTATTGCGTTTGTTTTAACAAAGTCACGACGTGACATCTTTGATTGCTGGCTCATGCTGACA
>Ga0316204_10010756_pt1 | contig 11674 bp, 9 predicted proteins | sample 6monrhotite_MG_2_FD_205661 | JGI IMG/M metagenome (GOLD analysis project Ga0316204, IMG submission 205661) | Microbial mat bacterial communities from mineral coupon in-situ incubated in ocean water Damariscotta River, Maine, United States -... | ecosystem: Environmental > Aquatic > Marine >...
AGTCCTTGGGCGTATGATGGGTCCATATTAACACTGAGTTCACGTAAACGAGGACCCACCGCGTTAGCCAATGCGATGATCGAGCGAGATCGGGCGTCGCCCATATCCTTTGTTGACAGTCCGGTTCCAACGCTGAGAGCTCGGACGCAAGCGCGGAGCAACTCCGGGTCTGTGCTTGTATCCGAAGCGATTTCATCGATGGCGTTGATGAGTGAGTTTGCGTCGTTGGGTGTCATGGCCGGGCCGAAGTTCTTTGTTGCGGTAAAGATCTGACCAACTCGAGAAACGGCGAAGAGTTGGACACCCAGATCCTCACTGTTGATCGAGGTTCGGACCTTTGAAGCAACACTCGGGGTTGCGAGATCACCCGCCAGACGCAACGACGCGAGCGTAGCGCCGATTGTGTCTTTATTGTCGAGTTCGGTCATCAATGACGTTATTGCTTGGGCGTAGGCCTGACGGAACGCGACGGACACGCCTCGCTCTTGGAGCGGTTTGGTGAGAGATTCGATTGCCCTTTTTGTATCTTGGGCATTATCTCCCAAGGCTCGTTCGGACCATGCAGCCACGAAATCGTTGATCTGTGATCGCTGAGACCCGCTGATTGAGATTGCCTCGACCGTGGACATAGGAAGATCCGCGCTGCTTTGGGCCGAAGAGATGTTCGAGAGCCCGGCAAGTGCAACCGAACAGACAATGGACTGAGCAATAGATTTGATCTTGAGTGCTTTGGATCGGATCACGGGTCATTCCCTCTGGGAGTTCAAGAATTCGGACGAGTCCGAGTGTATGGGTGTGGGGTAAGTTTATCGCGTATTTGGGGCTCGGTCTGTGTATATACGCAACGATCGACTGATCGGATGATCGATTGGCGATCAATAGACTTCGAGGAAGACGCGTTTGGTCTTTTTAATCCTCTTTGGGATCATTTTTCGCTCCCAGTGGTCGATATCTGATGCGATATCAGCGTCGATTTGAAGATATTGTGAGAGCTGATCAGGCGGGAGCAACCGAGCCAATGTCTGGAAAACGCCCAGCTCCATTCCCGCGATGCCACAGACATAGATCAGAGTCCGCGGCGATGTCAGCATCGGTCCGAGTTGATCAAAGTCCTCAGTGAGCCGATCTTGGACATACAGCTTTTTGGATTGGTTTGGTGTCAAGTGGCGGGAGATCGCTGTGTGATAGGTGAAGTTGTCGTATTGGTTTGCCCACTGATTGAAGTCGTCGTTGTAGAGCAGATCAGATTCGTAGGGCGTGCCCATGACCATCGCAGCCCGTGAGGGCATGCCAGCTTTGATGAGATCTAGGATCATCGCCCTGAATGGGGCGATCCCTGTGCCTGTTGCAATGAAAATGTAGTCATGGTCTGCGGGATTCTCGGGGAGGAGGAAGCGTTTCCCCACCGGGCCGGTGAGTGCGACTTCATCGCCAACATTGAGATCGCAGAGGTAGTTCGAGCAGACTCCTTGGAGCAGTTTGTGTGTGTCCCAGTGCTCATCAACCACTCGTTTGACGGTGGTGGTGATAATGGACCCGTCGCCGGTCTCGCCGCCGGTGGGTGCCGCGATGGAGTACAAGCGGAGCTTGTGGGGTTTGCCGTTGCTTTGAGTTCCTGGGGGGATGACACCGAAGGATTGCCCCGCTTGCCATGCGTTCTCAAGCGCAGTGCCCGAGACATCAATCTCGATGTGACGGACAAACCCAGCAGCCTTTCGTGAGGCTGTGCAAAGCCTCGTCGCGTGTACTTTTCCGATGATTGGTGCGGTGGGCTTAACGGTGTGTTGATCGACCTGAGGAAGTATCGGAGTGCCTACGAGTTCGTCGATCGCATTTAATTGGTCGTCGGTGCTCATACGATCATCTTAGGTATAGATGAGGGTAAAATTCCGCGTTTTGAAGCATTCGTGTATGAATGAACTGGGCCGAACAGGTTTAGCCGTCGTCTTCTTCGGATGGCTGATCTTCTGTCGAATCGTCTTCATCAAAGAACTCGTCGTCTTGATTCTCGTTCTCATCGAATGATTCTTCGTACTCGGGTTCCGGCTCTACGCCACCTAGTTGGTCGAGCCTGACAGCGGTTGCTTCGAGCTTTTCGGCTTCATCGCCTCGAATCCGTGCACCGCGAAGTGCTGAAGCTGCTCCTTGGAACGCCTCATTTGCAGCTTCCTTGGCTTGGGTTTGAGCATCGAGAGCCTTTTGAGCGGATGCTGTCCAGTTGCCCGAGATCCCAGCTTCATCGAGTGCATGATACAGGATTGCCTCTTCAGCGAATCCTCTTGCTTGGCGGGAGTAGCATTCAGCAAGTGTTTGCTGAGCGGTTGCCTTAGAAAGTGAGGCGATCTGCTTGATGGGGCCGTTGGCATCTCTGAGGGCAGTGACCGAGGCTCTGATCAAAGAGACTGCCTTTTCATTGGCAGATGAGACTTCACTGTCACGGAACTGAGCATATTCCGCGACCGCATCGTTAATCCTAGTGGTTGCTGATGATGCTGCGTCTTGGGCTTGCTGGGCATCGGATCTGCTTGATACCAGTCGGGCATTGAGTTCTTCGCGGGCTGATTCGAGCAGAGCAATCTGTGAGATTGCTTTTTCAACATTGAGGCTGATCTCACGAGCACCCGGGCGGAGTTGTCCGACAACACCTTCGTTTCTGATCGCCTCGAGTTCGAATTGGTCGGCACGTAAGGTATGCTCGCGGACACGGACCACGATCTGTGCTGCTTCGGTAGCACTCACGCGAGGCATCTGGAGTTCCAACGAGCCTGATTCATAGCGCTCTGCTTCAGACTTGCTCCTGAGATCTACAATCAACGCATCGATCTCGGCGATCTCGGATTGGACCTGCACGAGATTGGATTGGTACTGTTTGATATCGTCCCGACGCATCGCGATGATGTTGGAAATCTCTGTAAGCTCGGCTGTGGGGTCAAACTGGCCCGCCGCCTGAGCGATTGCAGACATGGTGAGCCATTCGTTTATCATCCCGCGAATAATACGAGCTCTCTGTAATGCATCGATTTCAACTGATGATGCTTGCTGAGAGGCAAGCGATGCTTGACCTAGCTTTGCCATGGAGAGCGTCACCGCAGCAGCTTCTGCGTACCCATTTTCGCTCCCGGCGAATTCCTTGACAAGATTCTCAGTGTCTTGATATGTCTTGTGTGAGAATGATTCCGCAGCGGTCGGATCTCCAGCTGCGATCGAGCTAAATGATCGGCCAGCTTGTTTGACAGCGGCCTGGGCGTCATCGGACTTAGAGCACCCGGCCATCCCTGAAAATGCGATCAGCGCAGATGCAGATATGATCGTGAGAGTTCGGCTCAGTTGTGCGGATGTATCTTTGATCATTCCTGTCTAATCCTGTCTTGAACGCGATTGAATTCCGTATTGATGCCTGTTTCATACTCGAAACAGGCTCTTGCGGTTCCCGTGATCATAGACCTGACCAAGAAAACGGAATCCCATCGTAGCACACCGAGCGATCTATATGTATCACGGGCCTGACTGATCAGGAGCTTGAGGCGGAATCTGATTGGGTTCCGGTCGGATCGGGTCGGTAAACTCATATTCTGGGCGGGGTTGGTACATCGAACGGATCCACTCGATCGCGTCACGATACTTGCGATCACGAGTGGACCGGAAAATTGGCCGAAAGCCAGTGCCGGGGTAATCACGGGGGATCTCGGGGTGGGGAGTGAGGGTGTTTTTTTCAACCATGGCCATCTGAAGCAGTGGGGATCGCTGCGGATCATCGTAGTTGATGAGTGATGAACCATCAGCAAGGGTGTATTGCTCTATGATGTAAAAATTTGTGTAGACCGTTTCAGTGGAGTTGGATCTCGTGTTGATGAGTTGGAACTGCCCAGCATTGACCCCACCGTGACATCGGGTAGTGGCGCATGCGTTTATGATCCATCCCCGTTGGCTGTGTACATCTTCTTTAAACATTTTCATCGAGCTTGGGTCTTCGAGGATAACGACCTGGCTGTAGAGATCACGGGCTTTGTGAGTGAAGATGATTCTCAGTTTATCGATTTCTGGAAGTTTAAAGATCGCTTTGCGTTCGTCCTCGTTCGGTGAGAATGCGTCTGGCACACGGCGCATCAGCTCCTTGAGGGTGTCGTCTGGGACTTTGATTTTAGGAGGATTCCGAAGGTCGATCTCGTAGACCCTCAACAGGTTGATCTGCTCTGGTGTGAGTGGGGTGATTGTGTTGCGCAGCGACAGCTTTCCCTTTGACGGCTGATTCTCGGGTTTTTGATCTGATTTATCGTCCGAGTTTGGTCTCGTGTTTGTGCTGCCGAGCTTGTCGTATTCTGTGAGCCAAGTGTGCAAGAGCTTCGCTCTTGGATTGTTTGGCTCAATAATGAGCACCGATTCGAGTTCTTTGATGGCCAGATCGTACGCCCTACGGGCACGGAGCCACTCAACGAGCGTCAGCCTCGACTCGATATCATCATCGGGGATTGATTCACGCATCTCCTGAAAACGCTGGGCAACGGGAGCTAAGAGGTTTACGGATGCGATGTTGTTTCGTTGGAAAGTTGTCTCGATGCCGTCGATACCGATGATGACAATCAACGAGTTCTGGCGGATCAGTTCCCCGGTGATTTTTCGCCCTGAGATGAGCGTGATGATGCACTCTTGGATGCCTTGCTCTATGGCCGGGATGGGTTCTTGATATTGTTCGAGCTTGACTTGTTGAATCGAGTTATCTGTATGGGTGATCGATTGAGTTGGTGGCAGCATGATCGTTGCGACCACAGTAGCGACGACGAACAGACCGACAGCAGCAGTGGAGCCGGCAATGAGTGCCTGGAGCGACGGTGTGGATTTATGGGCTGTATTTTTTAACTGGCTTGGGATCATGGGCGGTATTGTGCGTGTCAAAGTCGTGCGTGTCTACACGATCGGTGAGGATACAGCAATATACTGCATTCAATGCGATCCGGTTCCGCTCTGATATGAGGTTCATTGTGAAGTTTGGCGGTACTTTGGGCAGAATAAGTACGCCGAGATCAAGTTTCAGGCCGCTTGAGATAATGCAATGTCAATATCGTCAGTAAGCCCGGATTCTTGTTTTGGTGGTGAAATCGGAAGCACGCGATCATCAGCGATGATCTTGGCGACTGATCGCAAAGGCTCAGAAGTGCCATTACGGATAATGATCGGCTTTCTGCTCTGGTCCAGGCTGATGGTCAGTTCGCCCTTCACATCATTCTCAAAGGTCGCCTTATAGCCCGGGAGCCAGATTGTTGTTTTCGCGAATACTGACGATTTGACTGTAATCTGATATTCGGTATTCTCATGAATGATCTGGCCGAGCCGATCGATCGCGGTGTCGAGTTCGACGAGCTTCGTTTTGAAGTTTTTCAGTTCGGACTCGATGTACCAAATTTCGGTTTCTTGCTCTCGATTTGGTTTCCCGATACTTGATTTGTAAGTCTCGAGTTCCTGCTCTTGTTTTTCTATTGAGTTTACGATCTTTGGCTTTAAGTCCATTGCGAGTCGAATTTTCTGTTCGATTTCTGGGATGCTGCCGAGTATGAGATCGGTGACTACACCCTGAATTGATCCGATCGACCCAAAGACCCCGCCTTTCGCGATGTGAATTTCACCTCCACGGATAGCGGCGACGGGGCTATTGATTTTTCCAGCGATGGAGAGTTGGCAGTTCGTAATCTCTTTGTTGATTTCGCAGTTGCCTCGAACAGTCGCTCGGACGCCATCGAGGTATCCAGCTCTCAGATCTCCGCCGGTGCTCAGGGTTCCAGTATCCCGCCCGGCCATGCCGTTGTGGAGAGTGATGTCTTTCGCTGATTCGAGAATCGAAGCTTCGACGAGCTTGCGGATTTCGATATTTTCGTTCGATTTAACGGTGAAACGGTCACGGACCCCTTCGTTGACGATCACATCCTTTGGGAAATCGATATTTCCGGTCGAGAAATCAACAAACCCTGAGATTTCAAGCGTTGGATTGATTCTCAGCCTCATCCCTTTGAATGTGAGGTGTCCCGCAATGAGCGCACGGATGCTGCCGTCGGCTTCGCTCTGGAAAGACTTGTCAATCAGTTCTGATAGATTCTTACCTTGCTTGGTCGCAATGGATTGCCCGGTCACATCAATACCGTCTAGTCCAGGGGATGCTTCGATGACTTTGCCGATGATTTCACCTTTGTCGACAATCAGGAAAGGGCTCTCATTATAAAAATCGATGGGGTCCGTATCCGAATCATCGATATCTGATTTTGCTTGTGACTCAAGGATGTCGTTCTGCTCAGCCTTGATAAAAGCCGCTTCCCGTTTAGCAATTTCGTCTTGTCTCACCTTGAGTTTGTCTGAAAACACAAACTCCGCGTTCTTGCCTTCGACGGGGTGCTTGCCCTTTACAACTATCATCTCGTGGACTTGTGTTGGATTCTCACCGACAGCCTCAACCAGTTTGTCGATTTCATCGAACAGGATGCACTGCGCACTGATATCACAACCGCCCAAGTATGCGGTCAGCGAGTCCCTTGTTATCGATGAACTCGACTGGTTTTGCTCAATTCTAAGAACAGCGCTCAGGCGATCCTTCGCGATATTCAACTTGAGCAGGCCGTCAATGTCGCAGTTATTTGTAGCCACTACGAGATCCTAGTTAGGTAGGTCCTTGGATGAGTCATTGCGAGGTTTCGAAGCACTATGAACTGCTAACACCGCATTTGGCGAGTGTTTCTGTGATCCGCTCACTGAGCAGGTCGGGGGTGAAGGGCTTGACAACATAGTTATTCACACCGGCCTTGATAGCTTCGATCACTCGGCTTTTCTCTGCCTCGGTAGTCACCATGATCAGTGGGGTGGTTTTGTCCTGCTGGCGGAAGGTTTTGACAAAGGTCAATCCATCCATGTTTGGCATATTCCAATCGACCAAACACAGTTCAGGGTTGAATGCACCGATTTTGCTCAGCGCGTCCTGCCCATCGCATGCTTCTTCAAGGTCGGTGTACCCGAGCTGTTTGAGCACGGATTTTTGGATATTTCTCATAGTCTTCGAGTCGTCGATTAAAAGGATTCGCATTGAGATGCTCCTAGTTTCAATGTGATGGGTATTTGATTTAAGCAGCTGAAGAGAAAGAGTTTTTCGATTCACTTGCTTCGCGAAGTGCGATCTCCAGAACAACTTCGCCGCAATCGGTGTTACATGGGATCATGACGCATGGTGTGCCTGAGTTTGATGCGACACGGTGTCCAGATCCGATCACTACCGATGGGCATGAGATCGAGACGGCTTTGCGTTGGAACTCTGCCTTGGCGTTTCCTGAGATCATGTTGATCAGCTCTCCCACAGCGTCGGCAAAGTCATCCGAATCTGAGCTCATTTCCATACCGGTAAAGAGTGCCACGATTGATTCGGCCGCGTCCGAAGGCATTGAGAGCACAATTGTGCCGACCATTTCCCCCGAGACACCGATAATGCCTGAGACATCGTGCGAGGTGTTCGAATCGGATTTGATTCTCGGCTCTCCGATTTCCACGGGAAGCTGGAACATTGTACTGAAGACATTCTGAATTGATGTCATGAATGGTGTGATATAACTGGCGTCCATCTGATTGCTCCTTGATGACGGTTTTCGTTGGCGTAATACTCGTGTTTAATGTGCCCCGCACGCAGCGCTGCGTTGATTTCTCGAGACTCTCATCAGTTCGGCGATATCCATGATGAGACTGACTCCACCATCGTTCCTGACGGTGGCACCTGAAATCGGACCCTCGCGTTGAACGCCATCGAGTGGTTTGATCACGATTTCTTGCTGCCCGATCACGCGTGAAACACGCAGCCCGATTATTTTTTGATTGAACCCGATGACAACCACAAAGTTTTCGTCATCGCGATTATGCTGAGGGACATCGAAAATTTCTTGCGAACTGATCAACGGATAGACCGATCCACGGAGGTGGATAACTGGTTCGTCGCCGAGTTCAGAGATCATCTCTGGCGTTGGATGGACGATTTCGGTTATATTGGTCAGTGGGATTGCAAAGACTTCATCCGAAACAGCAACCATCATCGCGGGCATAATCGCAACGGTGAGCGGGATGCTGACATTAATGGTGGTACCTTCGCCCTCGGAAGATTCGATCGAGATGCTTCCCTTGAGTTTGCTCTCGATATTTGTGCGTACAACATCCATGCCCACACCGCGACCCGAGAGATCGGAAACTTCGTCGGCTGTTGAAAAACCCGGTTCGAGGATGAAGCGGAAAACTTCTTCGTCGGAGAGTGTGGCAATTTGTTCACTTGAAACGAGTTCTCGTTCGACCGCCTTTTTCCCGATTACATCGCGGCTGAGTCCTTTACCGTTGTCGATGATCCGTACGCTGACATGACTGCCTTCATGCCCGGCAACGAGCTTGATGATTCCGGTCTCTTCTTTGCCAACCTTGAGACGGTCCTCGGGCATTTCGATCCCGTGGTCAGCGCTGTTGCGGAGGAGATGGACGAGGGGGTCACCGAGCTCTTCGATGACTGATTTGTCGACCTCTGTATCGCCTCCGATGACTTCGAGCTGCATTTTTTTGCCTGTTTTAGTGGCAAGGTCTCTGATCAACCGCGGATATTTCCCGAAGAGTTTATCGAGCGGCTGCATCCGTGTCCGCATAACAGCGACCTGGATGTCTCCGGTGACACGATCAAGAGTGCTCGCAGTGATTTCGACTTGTTCGATGAGATCTGCGTCATGAACCACCCGCCCGACCTCTTCAGATATTGCTCCTATCCTGTTTTTCTGCAGGACGAGCTCCCCAACGAGGTTCATCAGCGATTCAAGCCGAGAGACTTCGACTCGAATGGTTTGTTCAATCACTCCCATATTGGCTTTGCGTGCTTGAGGCTGAGATCCTGTAGGGGAAAGAGAAGGGGAAGGCTTATTCGTTTGATTACTGTCTTCAGCGGAAGCCGGCGCGCTTAATGAGGTAGAGCTTGCTTCTAGTGTTGAGGGTTCAACTGGATCGCTCTTTTTTGTCCCGAATGGAATGCCGTCAATTTTGAGCGCAGTCAATGCATCGCAACCTGCAGTGAGGACGCCTTCGGTCAGCTCTATACCCTCTGATGCTTTCGTGAGCCGATCAACAAGTGTGTCGGTTTGCCAGCTAATGATTTGTTGGTTCACCAATTCCTTGGTCTGCTCTGTGAGCAAGAGGCAGATGCCGTGCTGACGTGGAACCATTTGCAAGATTTGCGTATCCTCGAGTGAATCGATTCTCTCGAGAGATTGCACAAGCAGATTGGCGAGCGATACAATTTCTGGCACTTCAAAGAAATCGATCGTTCGAGCAATATCTTCGAATAGATCGGTAAGGGCGCACCCCGCAGATGAGCGAGATCTTTCATCTGCGAGTTCATCAAGCTTCGCGATAGCTTGAGTGATTGATTCATCAATATCAGATGCAAGATGCTCGATCAGATCCAGCTTCGACGAATCGAGTGAGACAGGTGTCACAGTTCGTCCGTCTGGATGATTTTGAGCGTGTAATTCAGTAGTTTCGATGGTTGGTGATTCTGCTTCTTCGGAGGAGTTTTCGTCGTGGAGTAAACCACCATCACCGAGGATAGTAAGTTTTTTGATGAGTTCTGGGTCTGCAGCTGTTAGATCGGTGTTCCCGTCGGAGAGCTCTTCAAACTGAATTTTCAAAATATCAATCGCAGCGAGGAGGAGATCCATTTCCTCCTTGCCGATAATCAGATCACCGTTTCGGGCAGTATTCAGGGCGCTCTCAGAGCAGTGCGCGATCGCAACTAGGTTCGTGAGCGCGAGGAACGAAGCGCTCCCTTTTATTGTGTGAAGCGCTCGGAAAATTTGATTGAGCAGCTCGGGGTCTTGGGGGGTTGCTTCGAGGTCAACAAGATCGCCTTCGAGTTGCTCTAAGAGCTCACCGGATTCAGTGAGGAAGTCTTGTAGAATCTCTGGATCGAAATCATTGATATTCATGTTCAAACTCCCTTCGATGTAGCAACATGTTCATTTTTTTGGTAACAGAATCCCTGTGGGATCTGGAGCTGGGTGAACTCATTTGTGAGGGTCTTGATCCGCTCGGAGTGGCCTATAAAGAGTGTGCCATCCTCAGCAAGTTGGTTGTTAAACATGGACACAACATCCCGTTTCATGTCGTCGTCGAAGTAGATGAGCACATTGCGACAGAAAATAATGTCCCAGGTGCCGTGCCGTCTTGCAGCCATCCGGTCTTTGAGGTTGTGCTTTTCAAAGTTGACCATCGAACGGATGGTGTCATCGAGAACTAGTTGACGACCGTCCTCCTTGAAGTACCGATCCTTCATGAGATTTGATGTCGTCCGTATTGAATAGGAGGTGTAGACCCCTTCTTGGGCGATCTTGAGTGCCTTTTCTGAGATGTCGGTACCGAGGATTTCGATCCGCCAATCAGCGAGCCGAACTCCAAGCGAGCGATGGAGCAACATCGCGAGTGTGAATGGTTCTTCCCCTGTGGAACATGCTGCGGACCAAATACGCAGGCGCTTAGTTTTCGCGCGAGCCTCGAGGATATCGGGAAGGATCTGTGTCTCGAATACATCGAGCTGCGCCTCATTCCTGAAGAAGCTCGTTTCATTGATCGTGATCCTGTTGAACATCTCCTGGAACTCTTCCATCTGATACGGACCCATCGTGAGATAGGCTATGTACTGATCAAAGTCTTCCATCTCAAGCTCCATTATCCGATGCGAGAGGCGCGATTCGATAATGTATTTCTTTGAATCCGGAAAGTGGATGCCAGAACGGTCATAGATAATCTTGGACATTCTTGAGAACTGATCCGGGGTCATCGTTATTCTGTGTGATGTGGTTGTCATTTCGATGAGCTTCCTTCGAATGAGTTCGGTGTAAAAAATGGACGGATCAGGCTGCATCTCTACGGATGTTCGATAGCTTGTTGAGCGCCTCATTCGAGAGTAGATTGTTGAGATCAAGCAGGATCAACAGGTCATCTTCTAGCTTGGCGACGCCATCGACATAACTAGAATCAATTGAGGTGGTCATACGAGGAGTAGGTTCGATGATCGATCGATCGATCCTGAGGACTTCATGGACAGAATCCACGATAAACCCGACAGTGTTTCCTCGGACTTCAACAACCACAATGCGCGAGTTTTCATCAAGCCCTGAAGAGGCAAGCCCAAACTGAACACGCAGATCCAAGATTGGAATGATTCTGCCCCGGAGATTGATAACTCCCTCGATGCCATCGGAGCTCTGAGGGACCTTAGTCAGTTCCATCATCCGGTTGATTTCTTGAACACTCAAGATATCAACAGCGAATAGTTCATCACCGACGGTGAAACTAACGAGTTGGAGTTGGTCTGCGGAATGTCCGCTGCGGGTTGATTCTTCGTGCATGATTTACCTACTTGATGAGTATGTCCGTTGATAGGTTTATCTAGATATCGTTTGATTCAGGGGGCGAGTTTACAACTGTCGCCGACTCACACTTATGCGGATTGTCGATCCTGAGATAAGTGTGATATTTCGGGCAAATTATTCAAGTTCATTGTGCTGTTGAGCTGGGCGATCAAATCCCGAATCTCTATTGGAGCCAAAATTTGATCCGCGAGATTCTCTTCGATCACAGCCTTGGGCATGCCATAAACAACACTGCTCGCTGCGGACTGAGCGAT
>Ga0316204_10010757_pt1 | contig 11673 bp, 10 predicted proteins | sample 6monrhotite_MG_2_FD_205661 | JGI IMG/M metagenome (GOLD analysis project Ga0316204, IMG submission 205661) | Microbial mat bacterial communities from mineral coupon in-situ incubated in ocean water Damariscotta River, Maine, United States -... | ecosystem: Environmental > Aquatic > Marine >...
ATCTGGATGCCAGTTAATTTCTGTAAACCCTAAAGGCAATGTGGCGAAATACTCTGAAAGTGTTTGATCTTGTAAATTGAGTAGGCGAAATTCGATTTTATTTTCGGGGCTCTCTCCGGCGATGGCGATGAGCTTTTTATCGGGCGACATGGCCAAGCGATAAGGGGTAAAGTCGTCAGAACTCAACAGTACATCAGTATGCATTTTAGTTTTGAGATCATAATGTCTTATCTTGGTTGTAGGCTTTTCGTTAACAGCTACGTTTACAAGCATGTAATAAAGGCCGTTGTCTTTCGGGAAAACTCGCCAGATATCTCCCGCTTCTTCGAGTTTGAAATGCTCTTCGATTTTATCGTTATCAATGGCTTGTTGGCCTACCCAGTCACCGTTTTGACTGCGAACAACAAATACAATGCTGCGATTATCTTCACTCCATACTATCGACAAAAAGTCTTGGGGTTGATTTGTTACTTGGCGCACGGCTCCCGATGTCATGTCTTTTAAGTAAACATGTGCCTGCCCATTTTGCTGGCGAATAAAAGCTAGTTTATCCCCGTTTGATGAATAGCTAGGAAAAAAGTCATAATGTGAGGTAGAAGTAATAGGGGTTAATTTACCCGTAAAAGCCCCCTGTTTGTCCGTTGGCTGATAAGCATATAACCATGCAACAGCAAGTAGACAAACAAATAACCAACTGCCCTTTTTAATTTGACCTTTTGTAAATGATGTTTCCATATTGGTAGGCGCAACATCAAGGCAATAGCCGCGTTTTGAGTGGGTAGAAATAAAGATAGGTTCACGTGCGTCATCACCCATCGCTTTTCTTAACTGAGCAATACAGCGTTGAATAGCACCGGGGCTAAATACCGTATCTGGCCATAACGCGTCAAATAACTCTTGTTGTGAAACCACCTTAGCTGAGTGCCTAGCGAGATAAGTCAATACATCCATACTTCGAGGCTCTACAGAGATGGTTTTATCGCGGTTGATAATTTGGCAACGCTGCACGTCTACCAACAGATGCTTTAATCTAAACTGTTTCAATACTCTTTTTTCCTAAGCTAACTCATTGAAATTAATACACATCATATTTTCATAAGAAAAACATACGCAATAAAACATCCCACTAATAGACCACTTACCGCCTAATTACATTCTTAATCAAGAATAACACTGTAGCTATAACAGTGTACTTACAAAAATATCAAATCGAGAATGTGAAAATATGAACACGTTAAAAATAATATCTACTATTTGTCTGCTGATTTTTTCAAGTTTAGGACTCACTAACCAGTCTTCGTTTGAGGAGGATTTGCGGCGTTTTGCATCCAATGATTCAGTTGGATATTCGGTTCTTATCAGTCAAAGCGGCAAAGTTTTATATCAAGATGCTTTCGGATTAGCCAACATTGAGCTGAACGTGCCCATGCAGCCAAATCATATATTTGAAATAGGCTCACTAACTAAACAATTTACTGCTGTTGGGATATTGCTACTTGCTCAAGATGGTTTGTTATCACTCGACGATAACATCTCAAAATATATACCCGACATTACAACCACTAAAAGCGATGTAACACTCAAACACCTTTTAGGCCATACCTCAGGTTTGGTGGACCCAATCAACACCCCTGAATTTTTGAGTACTCGTATTCAAGAAAGTGTCTCTTTAGAAACACTCATTGCACAGTTCAAAAATGATCACTGGCAATACGTTGCGGGAGAACAGGCACATTACAGCAATGTCGGTTACAGCATGCTTGCTTGGGTAATTGAGCAAGTCAGCGGGGGCACCTATGAGACATTTCTCAATGAGAGGATTTTTAAACCACTGAAAATGCACCATACATCCCAAGCTTCTTTCAAACTGACAACAGCAAAGGTCACAGGTTACACATTTGATGACAGTGAGCCTAGGCAACACGATTTCGTCAATCTAAATTGGGGATATGCTGCAGCTGATTTGCTCTCAACCACTTACGATTTAAGCCTATTTAGCCATGCTCTTATGCAAGGTAAGGTGCTTAATCAGGCACATTTACAAACTCTCCTTTCGCCTGTGATTTTGAATGATGGAGTTCAAAGCCTAGGTTCGTTTACCTACTCTCTTTCTCGTATTTGGAATGTTGAGGTGATTAGAATGAGTGGCTCAACATTAGGCTATTCTAGCCACAGTATTTACCTGCCCGATACCGATACTTTCATTATTGCATTGAGCAATAGTGATGGTGTCAATGGAGGTGGTTGGATCCCACCAGCAACGGTGACAGGTAAATTGGCAGCAACACATTTAGCATTGCCAATACCCAATTACAAAAAAATCCAGTTATCAAAACAGTCAGCCACTGGATATATTGGGAGCTATCAATTGGATGATGAAACGATAAGAAAGCTAAGTTTTTATGACGGTAAGTATTACTATCAAAGAAACGACGACCCTAAATATGAAGTCATTCCTATGGAAAATAACAGTTTCTATTTTGAAGGCAGTTTGAATTATTTCCAGATAAATAAAGTAGATACTGAAAAACGCACGATGGACTTTTACTACTTCTTAAATAATCAAGCCGAGGTAGCTTTGTTAGCAGACGAATAAACTATAAAGTTTGCAGGCGTTGTTTGATGTCTGCTTCTTTGTTTTGCCCTAAAGGCTGGTTAGATGTCACTTTATGCAGTTGGATTTCGATACCATGATTAAAATACATAAAGGCTTTTAACGCAGGCTGTAATACCTCAATAAAATCATCCACTTTAGCTGTTTCAAGATGCAAATTCTGAACATGTAATATGTGAGTTTTGCGATCTATCTTAGTATCCATACGCCCGACGAATTCCGTTCCCCATAAAAGTGGTAGGCTGAAATATCCGTATTGTCGTTTGATGGGTGGTACATAACATTCAATCTGGTAATCAAAGCCAAATATCTCAGACAGGCGTTTGCGCTGGATCACGGCATTATCAAAGGGCGACAATATGTTGACTTGATTGCGATTAACCGATTGTTTGAGTAAATCAGTTAGGTTTGGCAAGGCATAATAAACGTGATCGCCTAAAGACACTTGCTGCAACTCACCGTTCTCAAGCATTTCCTGACAAGTTTGAGTGATATGACTTTTTATGCCCTTGCGCAAGTAGCTGATGTGTTGGGCGTTAGCAAAACCGTTAGCCCGCAAATAACTATTAATCAAATAGCGTTCAAATTCCTTGGCACTGGGGATTGTGGTGTCTATACCTGTAGGTAACACTCGCTCAGTCAAATCATAAACTTTCTGAAACCCGCGTCGCTCAGCTACCATCAACTCTCCTTCGATAAAGAGTTGTTCTAAGGCAACTTTGTCAGGCTTCCAATCCCACCAGCCGCTGCCTTTCTTGGTACTGTCCCGCTCAAAATCTTTTGTCCGTAATGGGCCTTCTTGTTGAATTCTTTGTAATACACGTTTTTCAGCAATGGGATTTTTATCTCGCCAATGTCTCTCACCTGCGGCAATTGCCTGTTTTTTGGGCAGTGAAAAACGGTAATCTTGTATTGGCAAATATGCGGCGGCATGAGACCAATATTCAAATATTTGCTTTTGGGCAATAAGTTGCTCAATAAAATCTATTTGATAATTCTTTACGCGACTCCACAAGCAATGATGGTGGGCGCGTTGAATAACAGAAATAGAGTCTATTTGAATGTAACTTAAATGATTGATGGCGGCTTGTGCGCCTTGAATGTCTTTTCCAAAGGCATTGCTTTTATGTAGCCCTTGACTCACAAGGGCCAATTTACTGGCTTGTTTTTGAGTTAACTCAAGTAACGGTAAGATAACGATATTACCAAGGCAGCACTTCGCCATTTGAATGCCAAAAAGTACCCGTATTGCCTAAGTTCAACTCTTCAATACGCTGCATTAATCGCTCAACTGCAACAGCAGCAGAAATATCGCCATTATTATTGACCATCTCGGTTTGCACATAACCTGGATGTAATAAGGCAACTGCGACTTCTTGCTCTTTTAGATCATGAGCCAAAGAGACTCCTGCTATATTCAACGCGGCCTTGGACATGCGATAACCGTATCGACCACCAGAAGTATTGTCAGTTACAGAACCCATTCGACTGGTGATCAAAGCTACTTTTGCGCCTTTAGTCAGCTGTTTTCTGAGCATTTGGGTGACTAATACAGGCCCCATTGAATTGACTCTAAACTGATATTCAATAGTTGCCGCAGACATATCGTCTAGACTTTCATCGGCTAATACGCCAGCGTTATTGATTAATAAGTCAATTTTTAAATCACTTAAAGTAGGCAGTACTTTTTGCAAACATTCGGGATTACCCACATCCACTTTGTCAACTACCTTAGCCCTTGTTTGACTCAATTCATCGCTAGTATTGCGGCATAGGGCAATCACTTTGTCACCTTTCGCTAAATACTGTTTTACAAACTCTAAACCGATGCCGCGATTGGCTCCGGTTATGACTATAGTTGCCATAGAAATTCCTTAATTTTGATCCGCTAATAATTTAGCCAAATCTTCTGGTGTATCAATGCCAATAGGTGGTGAAACTCTAGCTTCTTCTACATGAATTTTTTCGCCATGCCACAACACCCGAAGTTGCTCTAAGGATTCAATTTGTTCTATACCTGATGGTGACATATTGACATATTGTTTAATAAAACCGGCACGATAAGCGTAAATACCAATATGCCTAAAGTAAAAATCGCCTATCTCGTCAATGCTATCTGAATCCAGAAAACGCGCTCTGTCGTACGGAATAGTCGAGCGAGAAAAATACATAGCATAACCTTGCTTATCCATCACAACCTTAACGGTGTTAGGATTAAAGGCTTCTTCTACATCGGTGATCTTTACAGCAAGTGTCGCCATTTCAGCTTGTTGATGATTATGTAAATTTTCAGCCACTTGTAGGATATTTTCAGCGGGGATAAAAGGTTCATCACCCTGCACATTGACCACTAACTCATGGGACAACATATTTTGTAAATCCACCACTTCCGCCAAACGTTCTGTGCCTGATTCGTGGTGCGCCCCCGTCATACAATATTTGCCACCAAAGTCATCTACCGCTTTGGCAATTCTGACATCATCGGTCGCCACTAAAATATTGCTAGCCCCCGATTCTTGGGCACGCTCATAGACATGTTGCACCATAGGTTTACCTTGTATTGCTACTAAAGGTTTACCAGGAAACCGGCTAGACGCGTATCGTGCTGGAATAATGACACTAAATTGCATACTTAAATCTCTTTAATAAACAGCGCTAGTCGTTTTTTAACAGTTGTTCCATTGCTTCGCTAGACACTTGTTTGGCTTCTGATTCCAATAACACCGGAATATTTTCTCGAATGGGATAAACCAAACGATCGAATTTACAGATGAGTTGTGCCTGTTTATTTTGGTATAACAATTTACCCTTGCAAACTGGGCAGGCTAAAATATCTAATAATTTTTTATCAAAGGCCATCATTTTCTCTTACTTTGTTTTTTATCTGCAGCCACTTGCTTTAATTTTTGCAAGAGTTGCGATTCAAATTGACTGGTTAAACTAGCACTGACAGGCAAATACCAGCAATCATCATGTGCTATTTGGGTACATTTTACTGCATCTTTTTCTGTCATGATCACCAGTCCACTAGGAATATCTTCCTTGCTAAAGGCATGATGATCGACAAAACTTATTTGATTTTTTATATTAACTTGCTTTTTTTGTAACAAAGAAAAAAAGCGTTGCGGATTACCTATTCCCGCTAGTGCTGTGACAGGCGACGTTAAACTGCTTATGGATAAGCTTTTATTAGGGTTTTTAACGTTTATCAATTTCCCAGCTTCTAGTGACATTAAATATTCACCCTTAGTGGCAAGGCCACCATTTAACACCAAAAAACCCACTGTATCTAAACGCCATGAACCCTCCCGCAAGGGACCTGCTGGCAACAACATTTTATTGCCACAGCGCCTTTGGCCATCCATCACCACCATTTCGATATCTCTATTTAAAGCATAATGCTGTAATCCGTCATCACAAATAATCAGGTTACATTTATGTGTATCTACTAGCTGCATCGCCCCTCTTGGGCGAACAGGATCAACCACTAAGGGACAATTTATGTGCTGGCGCATTAAGATGGCTTCGTCACCCACCACAGCAACTTTGCTACTTTGTTCAACCGTCATAGGATAACTGGCATTTTTTCCGCCATAACCTCGGCTTAACACGCCGGGATGATAACCTTGTTGCCTTAAGCGCTTAGCTAAATATACCACTAGCGGCGTTTTACCATTGCCACCAACACTGATGTTACCCACTACAATCACCGGCACAGGAATTTCAACTGAAGGCTTAATATGTAATCGAAACAACATTCTTCGCAATGCAGACAACACCCAAAACAGCGCAGTGAGCGGCAGTAACAAAACAATAACAGGCCAATGATACCATCGGGGAGAATACCAAATATTATCAATCCAACTCACTTGGCGACTGGCTCCTCACCAAATTGCATATTATACAATTGTGAATAAGCGCCATTTTGCGCCAGCAGGCTTTGATGATTACCTTGCTCGATAATTTCACCTGTTTCTATCACTAAAATGGTATCGGCGTTTTCGATGGTTGATAACCTGTGAGCCACTACTAAGCTAGTGCGGTTTTGCTGCAATTGATCAAGTGCATCTTGGATCAGTCGTTCAGACTCTGTATCTAAGGCTGATGTGGCTTCGTCCAATATCAAGACTGGCGCATCTAATAACAAGGCACGAGCAATCGCTAAACGTTGCCGCTGACCACCGGATAACATAAAGCCATTTTCACCTACTATGGTATCCAAACCTTCAGGTAACTGTTCCAAAAACTCCATTACATGAGCGGTTTTTGCGGCAGCCAGTATTTGTTCGCGACTCACTTTACCCTCTGAGCCATAAGCGATGTTATTGGCAATAGTGTCATTAAATAACACTACATGTTGCGATACTAAAGCAAACTGTCGACGTAAGTCCTTCAGTGGGATATCTCTTATCAACACATCGTCCAAACGTATTTCGCCCGTTTGATTGTCGTAGAAACGCGTTAACAAGCTAGAAATTGTCGATTTACCACTACCAGAGCGGCCTACCAAAGCAAATGTTTGTCCGGGTTTGACTGAAAACGAGATATTTTTTAGCGCAGTATTTTCTTTACTTGGGTAACTAAAGGTTACATCCTTAAAGTCTAACTTACCCTTTATCCGTTGAATACTATGGGTACCTTTGTCTTGTTCAACCTGTTGATCTAACACCTCGAAAATACTCACACAGGCGGCCATACCTTTTTGGAATTCGCTGTTGACAGTAGTGAGCTGCTTTAATGGCTTTAACAACATAGTCATAAATACCACTACACTGACAAATACACCTGGAGTCAGAGATTCAACTAAATCAGGAAAACTTGCGACGTACAGAACAACGGCTAAGGCGATAGAGGCAATGACCTGAATCGACGAAACGCTGAGAATTTTAGCCACAATTAATTTCATGTTTTGTTGGCGATTATGGTTATTTCTATCAGCAAAACGTTTATCTTCAAGTGTTTGGCCGCCGAACATCAATACCACTTTGTGGCCTTTAATCACTTGTTCTACCGCCGCCGTTAGATCGCCCATTGCATCTTGAATACGTTTACTCACCAATCTAAAACGCTTACTCACAACAGAAACAATCACTGCCACCAAAGGGCCAATAAGAATAAATATCAGCGACAATTGCCAAGAATATAAAAACATGGCAACGAGTAAACCCACTACAAAAGCGCCATCTCTCACTAAGGTCAGGAGAGCTTTCCCTGCTGCGTTTGCAACCTGTTCAGTGTCGTAGATTACCTTAGATATGAGTTTCCCGGTGCTATGCGTATCATGAAACTCAACGGGTAGATGAATATAGCGACTAAACAACTGTTGGCGCATTTGCATCACCACATTATTGCCTATCCACGCCACCGTATAAGTACCAAGAAAGTTTAAAATGCCGCGCAGAATAAAAATCGGCACAATAAAATATGCGGCTAAACGCAGGTATTCGTAGTCCCCTTTACCTAAACTTTCATCGACAATAGGTTTAAGCTGTGCCACCACAGTTACATCAATGGCCGAATAGCCAATCATGCCAATGACGGCGATAAAAAAGGCAAATTTAAAATCTTTAAGGTAGACGCGAAATCGTCTAAATATACTAGACGTTACTTTTTTGTCCAAATTGCTGTGTTTGCTCATTAAATGACTGTTATCTGATGAAAGAGGAAAAACGTGGTTAGTGTAACTGTTAGGACGAAATTCCCCAACTATCAATAAGGTATTTTATTGATAGTGAGTGGAATTTGCATACCAGTAAGGATAGATATCCTGTCTAAAGGTTTTGACAATAATCGGTTTGGGTAAATCAGATTGCATAATAAATGACAATTGGCCTGAGTCAGAAGTGCTAAAAAACTGAGTCTGTGTGCCCTCTTTCTTATTTACCTGCTCAAATCTTTCTAGTACTTCTTGCCTAGGGAAGCTCCAACGATTCATAAATCCCTGACTGAACACCACAAACTCTGCGCTAACGGTTCGAATAAAATCACGTGAAGAAGAAGTATTGCTGCCATGATGTGGTGCCAGTAAAATATCGGCCTGCAATTGCTCAGGATAAAAATCAACTAACTGTTTTTCAATACTTTTATCAATATCACCGGGTAATAAAACACTGTGATATTGGTCAGATATTTTAATCACACATGAGCCATTGTTGTCGTTATATTTGAGCACATCATCTGGCCATAAAGCTTCAATCCTCAATCCTTGCCAATTTGTATCAAAGTTTTGGTCACACCTATCTTGATTTGTTAAAACTTGTGATACATGAATGCCCTTAAGTAATTGCGGCAAACTGCCAGCGTGATCGTTATCTCCATGACTGATAAACACTAAGTCGACTGTAGAAAATCCTCTGGCCTGCAAAAGAGGTAACAACACACTGTCGGCCATATTGAAGCCAGAAGGATAACTTGCCCCAACATCGTAAACTATGACTCGGTTATTTTTGCTAATTAATACCGCCACTCCCTGCCCCACATCTAATATGTCAATTTGCCAATCATTGGTTCTTTGAGGTAACAAGTAGCTCACTAGCGGCAGCAATAATAAGCATAGATATTTTTTATTTAACCAAAAAGAAGGCAAACAACAACACAATACAACTAGGAAAACAGAAAACCACACAGCAGCGGGAAACGAAGGTAAATTGAAGTACGCACCATCGAGCTTAAAAGCAAAATCAAGAAACCTCAGCCCATAACTCAGCAAAAAGTCTGCCATAGAAAACAACTCAAACGCCCAATCGGGTTTAATAAACAAACAGATCACTGCCAATAGGCAAATTGGTACTAAAATCATGGTCACTATAGGCACGGCAATTAAGTTAACTAAAGGTGAAATAGTTGAGATATAAGAAAACTGCCAAGCCACTAACGGCAACATTAATAGGCTCAAACATAACTGCACTTTGAGCATACCCGACAGCAGAGCTAATAACGAAAAACCCATTTTTTTGACCGGCCAGCGCCAAAATACCAAACAAATAATGATCACTGCAGAAAAGCTTAACCAGAAACTCAGCCCAAATATGCTCAAAGGGAAAAGTAAAACAAAGCCACTAAGTCCCAACAAAATGAGACTTTTTGCACCAAGGGGTTTATTACCCAGAAAAAACACCGTAAAAAAAAGCAGCATCAACCATGCCCTAAGTGTTGGCAGTCCAAAGCCAGCTAGAGCTGAATAAGCTAGGGTGCTAATAAGAGTCAACAAGATCGCTAGGTTGTGGAGATTGATATGATGCAAAGAATGAAATCTACTAACTATCCCTCCACCCAGCCAAGCGATTAACACATAACTTAAACTCGCGACCAAGGCTAAATGTAAGCCGGAGATGGCTATAAGATGCGCCACACCGGTTTTTTGTACTAACTGCCAATCTTCAGGTTGTAACAAAGCTCGGTAACCAAAAGTTAATGCCGCTAACCACGAACTATGTGGCAAATCAAAGGCTAACATTTGATTCAGTAAGCTTTGTCTAAAGCTTGTACCCTCGTCAATCATCTGATTATCAAAGTGTGATTTAACGTAACCTGTGGCAGTTATGCCTTCACTAAACAACCATTGTTGATAATTAAAACCAGCTTCATTAGCTAACCCATGAGGTGGTTTAACTTTAACAAGAAGTTTAACTTGTTGACCTTGTTGTACCTGCCACACTGGATCTCGCCAACTTAAACGAAAGGTCTTCTCAAAAAACAAATCTTGGTTGTCAATCTGCGTGACATTAAGATTAAAACGAATATTTTGCTTAGCAATTACCAAACTGCTGACCTTGCCTATTATTTGTACTGGTTGACTAGTTTGTTCTGAAGATAGTTGCAAAGAGTATTGCCAATGCCCTACACTCGCCATCCAGACTATGCCGAGTAGAAAACAACCGAGGCGTTGATATTTTCTAATTATTAGGCAAGCAACAGTTAGTAATGAAAAAGTAATAACGATGGAAGGCAGGCTAGTCCAAAATAAACTAGTGAATGACGCTGCAATAAAACTGAAGAGTTTACTGTCCATAGTAGTAACAAATTGCTGTCCATTGCTGCATAAAATTTAAGTATAGAGAACTATTCTGAAAAAGTTTATTAAACGGTTGCTGCCAAGCCACCACAAAGTTAAAGAACATAAAATTTTGTCACTTTTTGGTACTTTGCTACACGATCCTAATCTTTGGCATTTAAATAGACGCTCGGCTTCAGGGGCCTTTGCGGTGGGGTTATTCTTCGCATTTTGGCCGGTGCCTTTTCAAATGTGGTTAGCTGCGGCTATGGCTATCCCTTTACGAGTTAACTTGCCATTATCTGTAGCTACCGTATGGATCACTAATCCTTTTACAATGCCCCCCATTTTCTATGGTGCCTACATAGTGGGTACAACAGTTCTAGGATCTCCAGAAAGGGATTTTAGCTTTGAATTGAGTTGGGACTGGGTTCTACAAAGCATTGAAACCATTGGACCGGCATTTTTAATAGGATGCTTAATATGTTCAGTGTTTTTTAGTGCGCTAGGGTATTTTAGTCTAAATTATCTGTGGCGATTGTCGGTAGCTAAAGCATGGAAACAACGGATTCAGAAACGCTTTCCAAAAGTCTAAATAACCTGAGCTCTGGATAAATAAAAACTACTCTGGATATCGACGGGCCATTTCATCTAAAGACAGTTGAATTAGTTCCCGTAACACTTGTTCATCCACATCGCTTAATTTGTTAATATATAAACAAGATTTACCTGTCTTGAATTTCCCAAGTTGTTGCATTTTTTCTTCGAAATCACTAAATCCCACCATAATATACAAGGCCAAGTTTTGCTTACGAGGTGAAAAACCAGTGCGCATAAATTGATGTGTTTTTTTATCCGCAGTTTGATAACTGTAGCTGCCGTACCCAATGATACTGGTGCCCCACAGCACTGCAACCCGTTTTGTTATTTTGGCAAAAATATCCAGTAACGCTAGGGCATCCACTTGCCTTTGTTTATTCTCAAGGGACTGCACAAAGTCTAAAACGCCTACTTCTGTGGGTTGTGTTTTATTGTCTGCCATAAAACCTCCTAGTCGGTTTTTACC
>Ga0316204_10010758_pt1 | contig 11672 bp, 10 predicted proteins | sample 6monrhotite_MG_2_FD_205661 | JGI IMG/M metagenome (GOLD analysis project Ga0316204, IMG submission 205661) | Microbial mat bacterial communities from mineral coupon in-situ incubated in ocean water Damariscotta River, Maine, United States -... | ecosystem: Environmental > Aquatic > Marine >...
GTCCGGGGATTCGTTAGCGCAGCGAGCACACGTCGAATCTACCCAGGGGCACCGCGCCACCAACGACGATCGGGAAGTCCAACAACCCATCAGGCAGCACGACGGCGCCTCGACGTGACGCTCAAACACCGAGCCCGCGACTGCCGAAACCGCCGGCTCAAAACCATCAACCTCCGTCAAACAAAGCCGTACCCGCCCAACCCGACAACCCCACCGACTCGACGAACCAACAAACCAACGAACCAACGAACCAACGAACCGACAAACCAATCAATCAGCCCCACCGAACCCCAACAGCCCCCCAAGCATAACTGACCCCCGCGCTCGCCAAGACCACCCGATCACCATCCCCCAACCGCCCAGAAGCAACCCCCAACTCCAAGCAAAAGATGGGATCAAGCTGCCCCATATGCCCATAATCCTCGAGATAAACCGCATCCCCCTCAGTCAGCCCCACCTCCGCCAGAACCGCCCGATGCGCCGATCGCTTCATATGCAACAGCCCCAGGTAGTCGATGGCATCGAAGCCTGAGCGCGCCGCCGCCTCCCGAATCACCCGCATGAAGTTGGCATGAGAGCGCTCCCGCAGGCGGGCCTTCATCGCCGGTGCATCCGTCACATCCAGCATCAGCGCCCCGTCTCCGGGCGGAAGCGCCTCAGTGATGGGGGCGACCGTGCCGCCGGCGTGCACGTGTACGTCGTCCGCGAAGTCGCCGTCCGAGACCAGCGAGGCCTCCAGGACGAGGTTCCGGTCCATGTCGCGGCGCAGCACCAGCGCCCCGCCGGCCGCCGCCAGTGAGTACATGAAGCTCACGCGCGGGTTCCGGTAGTCGATGAGGTCGCCGTTCCGGTAGCCCCCGGCGAGCAGCACGGTGCGGATCTGATCGTCGGCGGCCATCAGCCCGCGGGCGAGCTTCAGGGCCGCGATGGTGGTGCAGCAGCGCTGGGCGACGTCCACGGCCCAGGCGTTCTTTGCGCCCACGAGCTGCTGGATCTTGATGCCGGAGACCATCAGCGGGTGCTCCTTGTACTCCTCGCTGATCGAGAGGATGGCGTCGATCTCCAGTGGATCCACGCCGCACTTGTCCAGCGCCGCCTGTGCGGCCCGGGCGCCCATCGCGCAGGTGTGATCCTCGGGGCCGGGGATCGGCTTCTCGTGCACACCGAACTTCTCTCGGATGACCGACTCGGGGATGCCGGTCGCCTCCGCCAGCGCCGCGGAGTTCATTCGGGGGGTGGGGACATAGGTGCCGGTGGCCAGGATGCCCACGCTCATGAGGGTGCTCCACATCACAAGGGAGATTTGTTGCGATGCAGCAGTTTAGCTGCGCCGCAGCAAATTGGCCACCCGTCAGCGCATTGAGCGCCAGGTCCGCACGTCGCTCTCCAGGTAGTCGAGGTCGCTGTGGGACAGCTCGGAGCCGGAGAGCCAGTTCATGACGTCGTCGACGTCGGCGCTCATTGCCGGGGCATCCTTTGAGCGCTTCACGAGCATGCGGAGCCGGAAGACCACGTTGTTGGGCGCCATGGGGTCGGTGCCGAGGCGGCTCGGACGCGGGCCGAGTATCCAGCACAGGAAGCCGGTCGAGGAGCGGGTGTGTCCCTCGGCGCGGCGTCGGGCGACGCTCAGGATCTCCGCTGGGAACAGCTCGCGGGTGTTGAAGATCAGGCGATGGATCTGGGGGTCGCCGGTCTCCTCGCTGAGGAACCGGAGCCAGCTCCGCTCATCCTGCGTCAGCGAGTGGGCCCGACGGTCCTGAAGTTCATCGATGATCGCCAGGAGCAGCTCATCGCGATCGATGTGCGTGGGGAGGGTGGAGACGAGGTGTCGTGGGTCAACCATGGGTACAGAGTAGCCCCTCGATCTGCCAGATCCTGACCGCCCGATCGCGCACTGGTACACCCTGAGGCAGTTGTACCAGCCGCTCGTCGCTATGGTGTCTCTGGAGGCGGGAACGCCGCCATCTGACACAGAACAACCGGAGACCCGGCCATGCTCTTCCTCTACATCAGCGCCGCGAGCGCTGCAATCTTCAACGTCAACAGCACCGCTGACGCGACGGACATCAACCCGGGCAACGGGGTCTGTGCGACCGCTTCCGGAACCTGTACCCTGCGCGCGGCCATCGTCGAGGCCAACAACTACGGAACCTTCGACTTCATCAACGTACCCAGCGGGTTCTATGCGCTCACCGCGACCGGCTCCAGCGCCGACGAGCACGTCGAGGATCTCGACGTCACCCAGGATCTCGCGATCTGGGGCAGCTCCGCCGTCATCGACGCCAGCGGCATCGACCAGCGGGTCATGCAGGTCCACAGCGGCGCCAAGCTCGAGCTGCGCGGCCTCACGCTCCAGAACGGCACGTCCGACCCCGGCCAGGGAGAGGGCGGCGGCATCATGAAGCTGGACTCGGACTCGGACACTCGTTTGTATCGGGTATTCATTCAAGGGGGCCACGCGGGGTGGGGCGGCGGCATCTACGCGGACAACGCCACGCTCTACACGGAAGAGACCGTCATCGCGCTGAACAACGCCATCTACTCCGGCGGAGGTGTCTACACCAACGGCGGCGTCGCGCAGTTCACGACGGACTCCACGATCGGCGCGAACACGACAAACGATGGCTCCATCTGCTACGGCGACGGCGGCGGCATCAGCGTGGCTGAGGGTGCCGTGGTGGACGTCGCTGACAGCGAACTCATCAATAACGCCGCCGGTCAGTACGCGGGCGCCGTCTACGTCGAGGACGGTCACTTCGCGCTCATCAGCTCATCCGTGACGGGTAGCAGGAGCTGCACCGTCGAGGAGCCGCTGGAGGCGATCCGCGCCTTCAATGGGAGCGTCTACATCGACGGCAGCAGCCTGAATGACAACAGCGATCACGCGCTGATGCTCTCGGGTTCGGTGACCGCGAAGGTTCGGCGCTCAGCCTTCTACGACAACGACAACAGCGGGATCTGGCTGCACGACTCCGGGGCGACGCTCGGTATCGAACACTCGACCTTCGCGCGCAATGGCCAATACGGCGTGATGTGCGGCGCGGCGACCGAGTGCACCGCGTCACACATCACGGGTACTGACAATGGCGCGGCGGATCTCGCGGGCGACTTTGAGTTCTCCGCCTCCGTGCTCGACAGTGAAGCCGCCTGCAGCTCGCTCACCGGCACAATGCAGGTCACCAGCAGCGGCGACAACGTCTATCGGGATGGGAGCGACTGCAACCAGGCCTCCAGCGATCAAGACGGCATCCCCGACGCTCTCCTCTCGAGAGTGAGCGGCCCCGCCGGGGAGACCCACCATCCGCTGAACCCCGCGCAGAGCGCGTCGTTGGACAACACCACCTACGAGTGCGACCCGGATCAGCTCAACGTGACCCGACCCGCTCTGTGCGACTCGGGCGCCATCGAGCTCACAGGCGAAGAGGGAGAGGGAGAGGGAGAAGGCAGAGAGAAGTAGTCCAAGGGCTGATCCCCGCCGTTACATGAGGAGGTATGAACATCCTCATTCTTGGCGGAACGAAGTTCCTGGGCAGGCATCTGGTGGACGAGGCGCTCGCGCGCGGCCATCAGGTCACTCTCTTCCATCGCGGCAAGACCGGCGCGGAGCTCTTCCCGGACGTCGAGCGGCGGCTCGGCGATCGCATGGGGGATCTGGCCTCGCTGGCGGAGGGGCGCTGGGACGCGGTCATCGACGTCTCGGGCCAGCACCCGGCGGCGGTGCGGGATTCGGCGGCGCTGCTCAACGGGCGAGCCGGTCACTACACCTTCATCTCGACCTGCTCAGTCTACTCAGACATGGAGCAGGTGCCCATGAACGCGAGCCCGCTGCACGAGGCCGCGCCGGTCGACTGTGTGGGCGGGATGAAGGACACGGACTGGCAATACGGCAACCACAAGGTGGGCTGCGAAGTGCAGGCGCGCGCCGCCTTCGAGGGGCCGCTCTTGATCCTGCGGCCGGGCCTCATCGTCGGGCCCCACGACTACACCGAGCGCTTCGCCTGGTGGGCGCGGCGGGCCGCGCGCGGCGGGCGCCTCATCGCCCCCGGGCCGCCGGAGCGGCCGGTGCAGATCATCGACGGGCGGGATCTGGCCGCCTGGAACCTGGACCTCGTCGAGCGCGGCGCCACCGGCACCTTCGACGCGGTCGGCCCCGAAGAGCCCCTGAGCTTCGGGGAGCTCCTCGCGGCCATGCCCGGCGACTTCGAGGTCACCTGGGTCGACGAGCAGTTCCTGCTCGACAACGACGTGGGGATCTGGATGGAGGTGCCCCTGTGGGTGCCTGAGACCTCCCCGGGCTTCCAGCGCGTCGACAACAGCGCGTCGGTCGCCGCCGGGCTGCGCTGCCGCCCCATCGCCGAGCTCAACCGGGACGTGGCGGCGTGGTGCGCGGAGAACCCGCTCGATCCCGAGAAGCCGGCGCAGACCGGGCTGACGCCGGAGAAGGAGCAGGCGGTGCTGGCGGCATGGGACGCCAGAACCTGAGCCCTCTGTCAGGCGTGGACCTGCTCGGCTTCGGGCAGATCCATACGCAGGCGGGCGCGGATGCTCGCGTCGACTGTGTAGACCCGCTCCTCGGGGACCGGGGGCGCCTCAACCTGGCGCTTCGCGGCCTCACCGCAGGCGACGGCGAGCTTCGTGACCTCCACCATATCCAAGATCCACTCATTGACGTAGCGGCGGACCACCTCGCCCCTGACACCGATCTGGATCGCCCGACGCTCCAGCTTGTGCAGCCGCAGCGTTCGGTCCGGATCCCACTGGACGCGGACCTTCGAGTGCTTGAGCGCGCGCTGCCACGCGTCCTCGCTCTCGAAGCGAGCCCGATCGTAGGAGGTCATCTCCGCGAGGCCCAGGATCTCCTGGAAGCCCTCGTGGCACACCTTGATCTTCAGGATCGCCGTCTGCCGGTGCTTGCTGGCGAAGCCCGAGCGGTAGAGCATCCAGCCGAAGGACGGCTTGATCCACGTCATGCGCTCCAGGTTGAAGCCTGTGCTGAAGGTGCCCTTCTCCAGGGCGGCGGCCACGATCTCGGGCTTATACGCCTGATACACCCAGACGCCATCGTTGTCGTAGCAGGCTCTGATCTCTCGCAGGGACATACTGATCTCACAGCTGAAAATGGATAGGAACAAATAGAGTCATTCAGACTTTAATAGGATCGATGCCGTTTAACAACCCCCTCATTCAACGCTTCCCGGCGCTGACCCTCCGCCCCGCCGCGCTGGGGCAGTGGCCGACGCCCATCGAGCGGCTGCCGCTGGCCGAGGGGCTGTGGTGCAAGCGGGAGGATCAATCGGGGTCGCTGTACGGCGGCAACAAGGTGCGGAAGCTGCGCTGGATCCTGCCTGAAGTGCCCGAGGGGGCCACTCTGTTATCCATGGGCGCGGCGGGCTCCAATCACCTCGTCGCCTGCGGCGTTTACTGTCGGGAGGCGGGCATCCCCCTGGAGTCAGTGCTGGTGCCGCAGCCTGAGACCGCCCACGTCCGGGCCAACCTGCGCCGCATCCACGGCCTGTCCCGGCGCTGCTGGCCCGCGAAGTCCGACGCGGGCGCGGCGATGGCGATCGCCCAGGCGCTCCGGGCCAACCACCAGGAGGGGCGCCCCGTCTACCCGGTGTGGATCGGCGGCAGCACGCCGCTCGGCTGCCTCGGCTGGGTCGAGGGGGCGCTGGAGATCGCCGCCCAGGTCGAGGCGGGGGTGATGCCGTCGCCGACGGATCTGTTCGTGGCCGCGGGCTCCGGCGGCACCTCGGCGGGCCTGCTGCTGGGGCTGACGATGGCCGGGCTGGACTGCCGGGTGCACGCGGTCCGGGTGACCGCGAAGTGGTTCTCCGGGAAGCACGTCATCCTGGCCATGGCCCGCCGCGCCGCCGCCCTGCTGCGACGACACGGCGCGCGCGCGCCCGCACCGGACGCCCGCCGGCTCCAGGTCCACGCGGAGGTGTTCGCCCCGGGCTACGGCCGCGGCAACCCGCCCACCGAGGCCGCCCTGCGCGAGGCCGCTGACGTCGGGCTCACCCTGGAGGGTACATACACCGGGAAGGCCCTCGCCGCCTGCCTGAGCGACGTTCGTGAGGGCCGCGTCGGGCCCTCCGTGCTCTTCATCGACACGGTCTCCTCGATCGCTCCCGAGCCCCCGCTGGATGCGCTCCCGCCAAAGGTCGAGCGTCTCCTGCAGAGACTGCGTTAGAACAGGGCTCCATTTTTCGAAGCTGGAGCCGAAATTGAACAAGCGTGTATTGGTCGCGGGTAGTGGTGGAATCGGTCGTGCGGTCGGATTGCTGCTTCGGGAGCTCGGCGAGCTGGATGTGGACCTGGTCCTGGGGGACGCCGATCCCAAGCAGGCGGAGACCGCGGCCCAGTTCGTCAACGGCGGTGACGGTGGCGGCGAGATCGACACGATGGACATCCCCTTCGAGGGCATGACCGATGACCTGGAGGACGCGCTCAACGCCTCGGACATCGTTCTGGACTGCCTGCCGGGCGGGCAGGCTCCCCGGGTCGCGACCTGGGCCATGCGCTACGGCCTCCACTACGTCAACCTCACCGAGTATGTCGCTGAGACCGCGCAGATCCTGAAGATGGCCAAGGAGGCCGACACCGGCTTCGCGCTGCAGGCCGGGCTGGCCCCGGGCTTCATCAACGTGCTGGGCAACCGGCTCTACCAGCAGTTCCGCGAGGCGTACGGCGTCGACAAGATCGACGTGATGAAGATGCGCGTCGGCGCGCTCACCCGCAACGCCGAGGCGCCGCACTTCTACGGCTTCACCTGGAGCCCCATCGGGGTCGCGACCGAGTACGTCAAGCCCGCCGAGGTCGTGCGCGACTACAAGAAGATCGACGTGCCCTCCCTGGAGCAGATCGAGACCCTGCTCATCGACGGCGTCGCCTACGAGGAGGCGACGACCTCCGGCGGCGCCGCGGACATGCCCGAGGCCCTCGCCGGCCTCGCCCGGAACCTGGACTACAAGACCCTGCGCTGGCCGGGACACTGGAGCTGGGTCAAGGAGCAGATCGCCGACATCGGCGACGTGCCGCACCGCATCGGCATCCTGGAGGCGCGCATGCTCTCGCGGATCCCCCGCATGGAGGACGATCTGGTCGTCATCTACGCCGCGGTGGAGGGCGAGGGCGCCGACGGCTGTCGCCACCGCATCGACCGCGCCTACAAGGTCTACCCGGGCGTCTTCGGCGGCCAGACCCTGAAGGCCATCCAGTCGACGACCGCCGCCGGTATGGCCGAGTGCGCCCACCTGCTCCTCACCACCGGCGTGAAGGGCCCCCTGCTCCAGAGCCAGCTCGACCCGGTCGCCTACCTGAACGGCCCCTACGTCGGCGAGGTCTACGGGCAGGCCCTGTCCAGCAAGCGGGGCTGACCCCGGCGGCGTCGGATAACCTCCTCCGATGCTGCACCTCTCCCTCCTCCTCACCGCCGCCTTCGCCGGTGTGCTCGATCAACCCTGGCGCACGGTGGAGACGGAGCACTTCCGGCTGCACTACCCCGCCGAGGCCGAGGCCTGGGCGCTGGAGAGCGCGGCCCAGCTGGAGGACATCCGCGCGCGGGTGTCCGAAGAGGTCGGGTACGCCCCGGACCAGGTCGTCGATCTGGTGGTGATGGATCCGTACACCCAGGCCAACGGCTTCGCCCTGCCCTGGATCAACGGCCCCCGGATGGGCGTCTTCGCGAGCCCCCCGAACGCGGACTCCATCCTGGGCAACTACCGGTCCTGGGAGGAGGATCTGATCGTCCACGAGGACGCCCACCTCGTCCACATGATGATCCCCTCGCGCAACCCGTGGGTGCACTTCTTCGTGGACCGCGGGCTCGGCGCCGGGCCCGTCACCGTGAAGAGCGGGCGCTGGGTCTTCGAGGGCTACGCCACGGTGGTCGAGGGCCGGCTCACCGGCGCGGGCCGCCCCAACGGCGACGGGCGGGCGCTGCTGCTGCGACAGATGGCCCGCGAGGGGCGCATGCCGGCCTACTGGGAGCTGGACGCCTCCGAGGCGTGGCGCGGCGGCTCGTACGCCTACCTCGTGGGCAGCGCCTACCTCGAGTGGCTGGAGCTGCGGCAGGGCGAAGGGTCGCTGCGGGATCTGTGGTCCGCGCTCAGCGCCCACACCCAGCGGGACTTCGACGTCGCCTTCGAGGCGGTGTTCGGTGACTGGCCGGACGTGCTCTACGCCCGCTTCGTGGCGGAGCTGACCCGCGACGCCCTGGCGATCGAGGCCGCGCGGCCGATCCAGGAGGGCACGATCTGGCAGGATCTGTGGGGGTCCACGGGGGCGCCGACGGTGTCGCCGGACGGGGAGCGGCTGGCGGTCGTGGTGCGCCCCGAGGAGGGTCCGTCCAGGCTCGTGGTCTGGGGCACCGGGGACAACGACGAGGCGCTGGAGGAGTGGCAGGAGGCCGTCGATGAGGCGCTGGCGAAGGATCCGGAGGACGTCACTCCGGTGATGCCCGAGGTCTTGCCCCGAGAGCCCGAGTACGAGCGGGTCCGGCCGGATCGCGGCGCCAGCGAGCCGCGCTGGACCCCGGACGGGCGGCTGCTGTTCGCGACCTGGATGCGAGCCGGCGACGGGCGATACGTGCCGGATCTGGTGCTGTGGGATCCCGAGGGCGGGGAGCGGCGGGTCACGAAGGAGGCGTCCCTGCACAGCGCGGATCCGCACCCGGACGGCGCGCGGGCGATCGCCGTGCGGCAGGCGTGGAGCGCCTCTCAGCTCGTGTGGGTGGACCTGGAGAGCGGCGAGTGGACCCCCATCACCGAGCCGGACATCAACGCGGTGCTGGATCAGCCGCGCATCTCGCCGGACGGGGCGACCCTGGCCTACCTGCGGAATCGGGACAGCTGGGCCCTGGTGCTGCGGGATCTGACGAGCGGCGAGGAGCGGGAGGTGGACCTGCCCGAGGGCGCGCTCATCGCCCAGCCCGCCTGGGCACCGGACGGCAGCGGGCTGTACGCCAGCCTGGGCATCGGCGGCTTCATCGAGGCGTGGTTCCTGCCGGTGATCGGCGACGGCGCCCCCCGTCAGCTCACGGCGACCCGCGGCGGCGTGGCCGCCCCCGAGCCCACCCCGGACGGGGAGTCCCTGTACTTCCTGAGCCTGGACGTGGAGGGCCGGGATCTACACAAGGTGTCCCTGGCCGAGCCGCCCCCGGAGACGACGCCCTTCGTGGTGTCCCCGCCGGTCCTGCGGCCCCCCGCGCCGCCGCCCATCGACCCGCCCGCGCGGGCCGAGGTCGACGCGAAGCCGTACCGCCTGGGCGGGCTCGGCGTGAGCCCGCAGGTCGGCGCCGCGACGAGCCGGGGGCTCGGCTGGGTCGAGCTGGGGCTGCGCCTTGGAGACGTCGCGGGGCGCACCACCCTGCACCTCACCGGCGGCTTCGACGGCCGCAACGATCAGGGCCTGGGCGGCGCGCTGGCCTTCCGGGGGCTGCCGGTGACGGTGACCCTGCGGGGCTTCACGCTGAGCGAGGAGCGCTTCAACTACGACTACAACGAGCCCCTCTCCGTGCTGCGCTCGCGCATGGGCGCCGAACTGGACCTCGACCGCACCTTCACCTGGGCGAGCGGTGACCTCTCGCTGCTCGCGGGCGGCTGGGCGGATCAACCCCGCGGGGGCTACCTCCAGCCTGACGCGGCGGTCGCGGGCTTCGGCCGGGCGGCGCTGGATCAGACGTTCTGGTTCTCCCAGGTCTGGGCTGGCTTCGAGGCGCACGCGGGCGGTCAGTATCGGGCCCTGAGCGAGGAGGGCGCGCTGCTTCGCGCCGGCGGCACCCTGAAGGGCGGCTTCTCGCCCATCGGCGTCGAGGCCCGCTACGCCCTGGACACCTCGTCCGGGGGCTATCTCTCCGTCGGTGGGCTCTCCCGGAGCCTCTACGCCCCGGGCTGGACCCTGGATCGGCTGCTGGTCCCCGGGCTCGGGCAGGGCATCCTGGTGGGGGACAGCCACCAGAGCGGCGGGATCGCGCTCACGGCCTTCGAGACCGTCGAGCTGCTGGCCCAGCGGGACTACATGACGTACTCAGGCGGACTCACCCCGGATGAGAGCGACACGGTCAGTCACATCGCGCTCCAGGTGGACACGGCGCTGCCCGCGCAGGCGATCGCCAAGATCTCCGGTCTGAACGTCCAGACCGGCCTCGCCTGCGTCGCGGAGGCTCCGTACGAGGGCTGGCGGGAGCGAGCCTGTCGGCAGCTCGATCACTACAACCTCTGGCTGGGCGTGACCTGGCGGCCGTGAGTGTCCGGTATTTAGCGAACAAGAGGCGAATCCCGCAACTCTCCGGTGACCCCGCCCTTCCTCTCCAGTGATTGAAGTCATTGGAGAGAACATGGACCTGAGCCGCCAACAGCTTCGCCACCTCGCCCGCCTCGAGCGCGAGCTCTCCCGCATGTCCCACCGCCTCACCCCCGCCGGCTACACCGACCGCCACAGCGCCCGCTGGACGCTCAAGCTGGCGGATCTCCGCGATCAGCTCGCCCGCCTCGCCGCGATCGACGGCGGCGTCGAGCCGATGGTGGCCCACGCCCAGCTCCTCCAGGCGCGACTCGTCACGCTGATCACCGAGCGCGGCTCCCTCGGCGCCCGCGCCGGCCTGGGCAGCCAGACCGTGCCGCGCATCAACGACGCGGCCGCCCAGCTCGACGCGCTGGAGGCCGAGCTCCAGGGCGTCGGCCAGCTCAACAGCGGGGCCATGAACCGCTGGCTGCGCCAGCTCGCGGCGATCGAGCGCGCCATCACGGTGCTGCCGCAGAACAACCACGTCATCACGGGCCTGCGCCAGCGCTGCTGGGCCTTCGCCGATCGCATCGAGGCGCTCTCGGGCGCGAACCACCACCTCACCGAGGAGACCATCACCTTTGATGGTGACTTTCAGATCTGCGCCTGACGAGAGCGCGAGAGGTGCCAGGAGCTGTCAGCAGAGCGCTCGCGGAGGGGCAGGGGCGACGATACCGCTCAGGCAACCAACTGGAGAGCTCCCTGATGCCTGAAGTCAAGCTGGACGCCTTTGGCGTCGTTGTCTCGGATATGTCCAAGACCATCGCCTTCTACGAGGCGCTCGGCCTCACCTTTCCCCCGGACGCGGCCGAGCAGGGTCACGTCGAGGTGGCGCTGGCCGGCGGTCTGCGGTTGATGTTCGACACAGTGGCGGTGGTCAAGAGCTTCGCCCCCGAGTGGGAGCCGCCGACCGGCGGTCACCGCATGGGCCTCGCGTTTCTCTGCGGCGCCCCGGCGGATGTCGACGCTGCCTACGCCGCCGTCCTCGCGGATGGACATCGTGGGTTGAAGGCGCCCTGGGATGCCTTCTGGGGCCAGCGCTATGCTCAGGTGCTTGATCCCGACGACAACCCCGTCGATTTGTTCGCGCCCCTCAGCGCCTGATAGCGGTGTTGGCACACCAGCTGTTGCGGCTCGTGTCGCCCCCTCTCTCTGAGCCCCCCCTCTCTGAGCCCCCCCTCTCTGAGCCCCCCCTCTCTGAGCCCCCATCTTCCGTCAGCACGCGCCGCACGGCGCGCGCCAACTGCGACTGCGTACCTGTGAGGAACGCGACGTCCCAGCACCCAACACTAGAGGGTGTTGCGACGTCAGATGCCTCGCCGCAAGGCGACATCAGGAGGCAAGACCTTGCGAACACGTGGACGGTTTTCGACGGAGCCCAGGTGTTG
>Ga0316204_10010759_pt1 | contig 11671 bp, 12 predicted proteins | sample 6monrhotite_MG_2_FD_205661 | JGI IMG/M metagenome (GOLD analysis project Ga0316204, IMG submission 205661) | Microbial mat bacterial communities from mineral coupon in-situ incubated in ocean water Damariscotta River, Maine, United States -... | ecosystem: Environmental > Aquatic > Marine >...
TTTTTACGGCGTGCATGTACGGCATCAGAAGTGTCGCCGCTTAGCTCTAGGTATTTGTTCAATTTGATCCATTTCATAATCTATTTAACATAATCCAGGGAATAGTGAAGTTATTAATTACGACTCAACACCGTTTGGGGGCGTTTAGTGTGGTCTCACATCAATAGTGGGGGATGTGCAACTCACTAACAACGCTACTAAATTAACTCTAGGGGTGAGTATTTGAAGGCTTTTTATAGAAACTTCTTAAAAAATGCCACATGCAGATAGGTCGTTATCCCTGCGGCAAGCAAGAATGGTGGGATAATGTATATCGGGTTCATTGGGATTGGCGGCACAAGGTAAATGAGCCATAAGAGCAGAAATGATGCCGCCAAGCTGCGTTTGGCACGATGGTAGATAAATCCTGATTCTCTTCCGCCACTTGTGCGGCGTAAAAACCAACCAAGGTACCCATCGGCCATTGCTGCTAGAGCGATGAGCAATAGGAATGGTAGAGCGAGTATTAGAACACCAATCCTTAGTGCAAACAGTTGTAGGCCAATCATGCAGGTTTCGATGGCGGGCCGTAGGATTTCAGTAAAATTGGTTGCGGTTGGTTGGCTTTCATCATAAGGGGATAAGCTGGCAGCGTGGCGCATCATGCCGTCGATGCCGCTAGAGACAAATACAGTGTCGTAGAATGATTGAATAATCCCTGCAAGAAAATCAATATCAGACTGCGGTAGTGCAAGCAGAGCTATCTCTTGATTAAGGACATTTTGTAACTGCCATACGCCGTTGGGTGTCCACAATATCAATACACAAAATAGATCCACAACCAACACCAGCAAAGTAATCAACAAGAACCACGTTCCGTACCATAAAATTCCAGTGAAACGTTGTTGATTAGGCATCATCTACGCCATAGTAGGCTAATCGCTCACGACGAATTTCCGCCATATCTTTGGGTAGTAGTGGATCATCACCCGGTAGAGGAAGCCGCAATTTATAGAGTTGACCACCTTCCAGTAAGGCAAACGCCTGGCCCTTCGGCAGTTGGATAAGGTCAGCTGGCATGAGCATATCCATCTCTGTTTCAGTGACTCGATCTTCGCTGCGGGTAACAAAATCGATATCTGTGCCTGGGTCATTATTGTCCGTGACTTGAGTGGCGGCTAACTTGGTATAAATCCGTGCTTTCGGAATTTGATCAGTGAGAACGCGAGCGGTAATCTCATTTTTCACCCGTAGCATGATCAGCGTATTGAGGTTGCCGGTAATTTGCCCCGCTTTGGCAAGGTCGCCAATGCCAGCCTCAATATCACTGGCCGTTTGCGTATAAGCCGTTACCTGAAATCCCGCACCACCGGCCTTATTGAGCAAAGGAATAAACTCATTACCGATTAGCTCGTTGAACTCATCGGCATGGATGGTCTTTTGCACACTCTTATGATCAGGGAGTACCGGCAGCCCTTGAGCATCTCCCTGTTTGTATAGTTGGCCAGCTATGGAGGTCAAATCAGCAAACATACTGTTACCCACAGCCCCGGCAACTTCAGAATCCGTTAAGGCATCCAGACCAACATAAACAATGCCTTGCTCCCGAATAACGCGCATCCAGTCTAGAATGGGGCGCTGATCGGTATTGTCGGTGTAATCGGGTGAGAGTATTTTTCCGATTCGCCCCGTGGTGAGTTTTTCGAGTAGAGGTAACAGGCTGGCAGTAAGCTTATCGAAGTAGGTCTTATCGTACTCAAATGCGCTTCGTAGGCCATCCGCCACCGAATCAAACAAATCATGTTCTTTGGCATAGCGCGTGAGTGCAATGGCATGAAAGTCCCGGCCACGCAGTGCCATGGGAAGGCTTTTATCATTCAGCGTCCCTCCAATGCGCTGAACCGCTGCACGCCATCCTTCTGGGCCTTCTTTATCCAACCACAAGTGATAGTAGTCAGTGAGCAAGGGTTCAATACTGGTCACATAACGGGCGATAGTGTTGTAGTCAGGGCGACGACCCAGCCCCACCAATGCTCTCGCCACAATATTAGTAAAACGCCATGCAAATTCACGGAATGCGGCACTGTTACCCTCTGAGGGAAGTTGTGTGGAAATGCGCGAGGCAACTTCAGTGATTCGTGCAAAATCACCCACCGGGTTATAACGCTCAGATATGTCGGGGAAACCCAAGTGGAAAACATGAAACTGATCCAGTCTTCCTGCACGTCTTGCCTCGCCATGCATTCGGCGTAATAGGTCAATATCACCTTTGGGATCAAACACAATCACGATATCACCACGGCGGATATCCTGACTCACCAATATCTCTAATAAACGGGTTTTACCTACTCGTGTTGTTCCCAGTACTAATTTATGACCAACACGCTCACCAATATTCATCCAGGTATCTGTTTCGTCTTCACTGCCCACGCCATGCAATGGAGGGAAGCCACCAACGGGTGGTAAAGGGCGAACAGGATTCCACCAGACATCTTGCCTTGTTAAGCGGGGTAACCACGCGAGCATTTGTGAATGCTCCAAACTAATCTCAAGTTGTCGGGCTGTGTTATAGAAATTGCCCTGCATTAAGTACTTTTGAGCATTGGGGTTTCGTGACTCAACCAGCCGCTGAGTGTGTCGTTGATCCCACTTAAAACCACGGCCTAAAAATAGCTTGTGATAGGAGAGGGGGATATCGTCCGCATCTAAGGTGTAGCGTGACAGCTCTCGCAAATGTTTCTGATAACGACAAACAATCCAAGCTTGTCGTAGTCGCCAGCAGCCTAGAGCAAAAAAGGCGATAGCCGTGACGGATGAAATCACCGGCAACATCGGGAAGAATGTCTCAGGCCTTAATGCTAGGAATGCAGCCCCAATCATAAAAACGGCCATGGGTAAAAACTCAACAACGGGGCGTAGCCGATTATCAAAGGCATCAGATGACATCTACAACGCCTCGGCCAGTGCTAAGTGAGGATTGGGCGAGGGGAGGGCGACACCTTCAAATAATATTTCAGGTGACTCGATTAAAAACCCCTTAATGCGACTTTTATTACGTTTACCCGTTACCTGATAGGTATAGATGTTGGTGCCTTGGGGTGTTTTACGATGGAGTTTAAGTTTTTGGAATCGTTTTTGTACCTGCTGCCAGTTATCTTTATCAAAGTCTTTGAAGATGCCAGGGCTAATCAATAGCAGACCCTCTTGAACTCGATGAATACGCGCATTAACAGAATTAGTTTCAAACTTATCTTTGAGTAAACCATCGTGAATCCAAGCACTGAATTGTTTGCCAGGGTCTTCATTTTCATCCAGAGGCGCACTCGAACGATTTATTTCAGGAGTAGGTTGAATCTCCTCACCGGTTGAATCAGAGGATTGTTTTTCCGTTTGTGATTCAGAGAAAAAGGCAATGGGGTCAAATCCAGCTTCAGTTGAAGGTTTTGTTTTAATGCTGGTTGTTGCTAATTCAGCAGGTGATGGCGATGTGCTTGTTTCTATAATGGCTTGAGGTTCAGCATTCGTTTCTGTTTCCGCATCATTACCTACAGGGCTAATACGACCACTAAACAGTTCAGGGCGGGAATTCGGATCAGGCCAAATTCTAGAGGCAGGGAAACACAAGCAGGTTAGTGTATGTGACCAATCCTCATCCGAAACAGCCACTTTCCAAATGGAGCGATCTCCATTGGGTGTGAGAACTTTGTGTTGTTGCAGCTCATCAAAGATTCGGTCATTTCGGGTGGGAATGCCGGTATGCCCCTCTTGGGTCAAATGCTCACGTAATGCATCAATTCCCCGTTTACTGACCACCCACAATTGCTCACCATCAAACCACGCCGCTGCGCCGTTACGGTTAAGTGGGATTTGATTTTCTTTGAGCAGGAATTTTAAGCCCGTTAACAAACGTTCATGCAACGGTAAGCGTGCTGCGGGTAATTGCGTTGCCGTATCGGATGAGGCCCCTAGATTGTCCGCCACCGATTGACCATCCGCTTGTTGGATAATCTCACCCACAATCCCAGCGTCTTCATGTACACCACTGATTGCGGCCAGCCATACAGCAAGAAGCTGGCGATCACTGCCCAGCCAGTTTAAGGCCGGTGCGGGGATAATTAAACGAGATAACAGCGGAGCTACACGTTCATGGAGCCGGTATTGCCGATCTTTACGATAGCGAATTCGATACCAACCATCGCCCGTTATAGGTGTTGATAACGCATCCCAAGCACCAAGCTCGTGACCTTTCTTATCATAGAGAGTGATGGTTTGATCCATGAGCGGCTTGCCCACATCGTGTAGCAGTGCCGCACTGAAAACCGCATACGTCCAAAGATCTTTCTTTGCGGTAATCTCTTCAGCATCGGCCCCTTGCGGTAGCAAATGGCCACGTCGAATGCGCAAGGCGTTGATCACCACCTCTAAACTATGATCAAGCAACCCGCCAGCCCCAGAGTGGTGGTGAGATTCTGAGGCGGAGAGCTGTTGAACGTAACCCGCAAATGCTAACAGTGCATCAAGGTACAAAGTCTGCCAGTGGGTTTTGGGTACCCCCGCCAATTGATGGATCGTCTTGACCTGTTTTGAACGCGGGCCAATAAGATCGAGTGGTGACAGTACCGGTAGGCAGTCCGAATAAGGGGGGGTAATTTTACGCCGTAGACCAAGCATCACGGGAAACCGGTAAGTTAGCGTAGAGCCAATGTTTAACTTCACTTCGTGACAAGAACGGAGTCCACGCCTGCCAGATAGAGACCGTGCCAACACGGCTCTCGAATTGATAAAATGTTTCGTCTCCAGGGTTCCAATACCGACCATCTCCAGTAACGCGGTAATACAAAAGTGGCATTGATGCGACGGCATTAAAAAACAGCCTTTCACGATCCTCCATGGGACTGTCGTGTAGAGGTTCTAACTTTTCAGCGAGATAATGGAGTGGTTGCTCCGCAGGCTCCAAGGCACGTTCAATGCCTTCATAACTACGCAGCATTATCATTAACGCTGGTACCCATTGAGCCATTCCGGTGGTTAGGAGCTGCTGATAAATAGGCTTGTGTTGTTTTGTCGTCATTGAGGCATTTTTATCACCCTCATAGCTGTGATTGATACGATTAATCTTTTTAGAATCGATAAGATTTACTGCTTTTTAGAAGAAGGAGAATTGAATCTTGTGGTCCAATTATTCCAGAAGACGAGACCGCGATATTTCTACAGGCTGTAGACAGGATAAATAGACGCTTTAATACACGTTACTTTTTGGGAACCAATAAGTCAGTATCGTAATGGGATGCGCGCTACTGTACCAGTATAGTTTAGAACGAGTGGGTTACTGAAGGTCGCATTATCTTCTGAAGATGAAGCGAGAAAGAGGCTCTGTTATGACCTATGATTGCAGGCCTATTTTTAGATGTTGAATCAGATGGTGTGGTTCTAATATATGGAGAAAATTGCCACTAAGTTCTTCAAGTGCTTGAATGGTCGTTAACGACTCTGAGAAGTTCTTCGAGATAGTTGACCAAAATATTGGTTGATCCTGAAAGCAGCCGCACAGGCGTTGATTGAGTCATCAGACTTGGGATATTGTTGGGGATTGTGCGATAGCCCGCGTCAGCCTATTACCAATAACATAGTTGCTGCCCAACATACTGTTGTTATGCCTAAGAGAAATTAGTTTCATGCCTGAACCCGATCCAGAGAGAATCATGACCATTTGCAATGCCGAAAGATCTCGGTCGGTGGCTCAAGGTGAATCACGCAACCGAAAGTGAGCTGTGGGTGAATATATTTAAGAAAAAGACTGGAATTTCTAGCGTGACTTGGGATGATGTCGTGATTGAGGCACTGTGTTGGGGCTGGATCGACGGTATCAAGAAGTCAATCGATGATCAATCCTATTTTCAGCGAATTACTCCAAGGAAAGCTAGAAGCAACTGGTCAAAAAGGAACAGAGAGCATGCGGAGCGTTTGATAAGCGAGGGCCGGATGACGGAGGCAGGGCTCGTGCATATTTGTGCCGCCAAAGCTGATGGCCGTTGGGAGAGAGCCTATACGGCAAGTGAAATGAAAGTGCCAGAGGATTTCCTAACTGTACTGGAGAGCAAGCCGAAGGCGAAAGAATTTTTTGAAACACTCAATAAATCGAATCGTTATGTCATCGCGTACGGATTGGTCAGTGCGAAGAAACCCGAAACTAGACAGAGGCGATTTGTGAAATTTATGGACATGCTTGTACGCGAAGAGAAGCCGTAGTTTGGCATTAGACGTGAATGAGTATTCTTATTAAAACTAGCGTGACTTTTAAAAGGTCGCGGGTTAAATAATTAGAGCTAACAGATATGAATATTAAAGGCAGCTGTTTATGCGGAAGTGTTGAGTATGAGGTTGAAGATATAAGCAATAATATCTATCAATGTCATTGTTCAATGTGCCGTAAGCAAGGTGGGTCCGCGTCAAACACTGGAACAGTGATTCCATTCAACCAGTTAAAATGGGTGAAAGGAAAGTCAGATATCAAGTCATGGACTAAAAATACCGGATTCCGGTCAGATTTTTGTCCCAATTGTGGCTCACTTGTTCCAAACCCACTAAGGGGGTTAGATTACTATTGGATACCTGTCGGAACCTTGGAAGATGCCAGCTTTGATATTGTGGCTAATTTGTATATGGATTCAAAAGCATCTTGGGGCGTGGTATCACCAACAGGAAAGAAATTTAAATCAATGCCAGAGCTTGAAGAGTTTATATCTCTCCTGTCTAGCAATGGTCATGCTTAATACTTCAGGGTTTTGTTCCTCATTGCTAGTGTTATCTGTACGAGAAATTTTGGGTCATGAGAAAGATTAAGCTTATTAACTACTGCGATAGCTGGCCTATTAAATATGAAGCAGAAGTGAAATTACTTAAGGAATTAGTAAAGAGTAATTTCATAAGAGCATTTCATATAGGGAGCACCGCTATTGTTGGAATGAAGTCAAAGCCGATTATCGACATCCTGATTGAAGTTAAATGTTTGAGTGAGTTGGATGCAGAAAAACAAAATTTCGAAAAAGAGGGGTATGAAGTAAAGGGCGAGTACGGAATAGAGGGTAGAAGATTCTTCCAAAAAGGAATTGATGAACGAACCCATCATATTCATGCGTTTGAGGCTGGCTCAAAAGAAATAGAAAGGCACAGATTATTTGTAGAGTTTATGAACTCGAACCCAAGTAAGGCCAAGGAATATCAAATGTTAAAAGAGAAGTTATGCTCACGTTTTTATGCAAATCCAGAAAGTTATACGGAAGGAAAAACTAACTATATAAAAGATATAGATTCTGAGGCATATTCGTGGAAACACAGCTAATAAGAACCGCTATAAATCCGGTTATTGCCGACGTTTCAAAACCCTTTCGGATAGGGCCTTTCCATTACATTCCCCCTTCCATTATCACCGGCCTTTTTACGCCGTTTCAGTGGCTCCCTTTTGATGATCTTGAATAAGCCTTTTCTTGTAACGGTATACGAGGAGGTTAGCTGGATGCAGCATCAGTAATGCCTAGGATTTTACCTCATGACATACCACCCGGAAGTTTCGAGCCATCACCACCATCTTTGCTGCCCGTTCATCCACATCAAGGCTGCCAAACACAATCTGGATATCACCCCGTTTAAATATTTCGCCAACTGGTGTGGTGGGATCTATTTTGTCAGACAGCTCAAAGCTCATTATCTGCCCCGTTCTTTGTAGGACGACAACGGGATAGCTATTAATATCTTTTCTTTTTTTCATATAACAGCACGTGCCATCTAAAGAGTGAGTTCGTTATTTGTAGAGCATCCCCGTTCTATAAAAAATCATTAATTAAATATCCAAAAAATAAAATAATGCTCTCTACAGACTGGGTTTTATGGTTAGTGCCCGCAGGCAATACGGACTTAAACTTGACGTTGATCGAGTTAGATATAGCATGAGCGACACGAATATGTGACAATCGGTTGAATTAATAACCGTATTTAATCAATTATTATCAATGGCTGCTCAAATTAAAACCAACAAACACTGGCAATCGAAAGCAAAAAAACTCATAAAGTTGGAGATGCTTAAGCGTGATATTGGGTATAGAGAATTATCTGAACTGTTACTGGCAGCGGGAACGGTGGAAACCCCAGGGAATTTAAAAACAAAGATCAATCGAGCGACGTTTAGTGGTGCATTTTTGCTGCAAGTTTTGGATGTTATCGGGTGCGAGTTGTCTGTAGAGGACAAATAGGGTTGTTACAAACAGTTGGCTCGTCATTCTTAGTTCATAGAGCAAGCTTGGCACGGCGATAGGCCGTGCCTGGGCATAAATGTTGTTTAAGCATTCCATGGCGGAAAATGGTGTATAGACTATTTTTAGCCTGAACGGGATAGTGGAATCGCTAACTCATCAATTGGGCCGGTATAGGCCAAAGAGCGCCGTAACCACTCGTGGACTAGATGCAGCCCCATGTTGCCTTCATCTCCCAGCGCACAATCACTCACGTCAATCGTGGCTAAAAATGCCAGTACGGCACGCACATTGTCTGAGGGCACATCATCACTGAGCAGTGGGTTGGTGTAGAGTGGATCTGAATGAATGGAATGTTGATCGGAATTTTCTTGATCTGTCATGACTTTATCTCCCCTGTTTTAAGAAAACAAAGCCACCTTAATTATTAAGGTGGCCGGGAGTTTACAAGTCGTACCAAGACGACCACGGTAACCTTTAGGTCGGAACCCTGGACATACGTCACCGTCTCCCGGCCATAACAACGGTCGAGAAAACGGTATGTTTTTGGTGGTCATACCAACCACCTTGGTACGGAGTTGTAAAGCTCCGGCAAGCCATTTGGCTCGCACCGGAAAGTCTAGCGTAAAAGCGTTGAAGATACAGCTAAAATCACAGAATTAGCATTAACAGAGGAGGTGCTTGGCAAGATTGGCCACATTGTGGGCATTTTAATTTTTAGTGAGGTTTACATTAAAGGGAAGTTTTGCTACAACATTAAAGTATAAGTATTGCTCAGCGTTAAGTTATAGGTAATGTTCTGCACTAAAGAATAAAAGCTAAGCCGTAAAATGAGAATCTGATGGCCACATTTGGAGAATTACTGGCAACCTCTTTAGAACGTGTAAAGGGTGTTGCTAAGGATAATATTGTACAGGCTAGCCACATCGGGCGCACTGATCGGGAACGTTTGCTTAAAAATGGCTGGCTCACGCCGATTATTCGTGGCTGGTACATTCTTGGTCATCCTGAAGGGCAGGGGGAAACCACCCAGTGGTATGCCACCTATTGGCATTTTGTTCGGGATTATCTTGCTGAACGATACGGAGAGGAATATTGCCTCTCCCCTGAATCATCATTAGATTTTTGGCTGGATCAAAATAACGTCCCCCAACAGTTGATGGTGGTGGGGGCCTCAGGGGGCAATACCCGTGTAGAACTCCCCCATGACACCTCGCTGTTGGTTTGGAAAGGTGAAGTTGCTCAAACGCGTGAGGTGATTGAGGGCATTCAAACCCTGCCACTGGCCGCTGCGCTTTGCCGTGCCTCCCCTTCATTTATTAGTCATAACCCCACCTCTGCCGAGATAGCTCTGCGTATGGTCGATCCAGCGGCTATCGCCCGCTATGTGCTCGACGGTGGTCACTCGGTGGTCGCAGGGCGTATGGTGGCGGCTTATCGCTTTTTAGGCGATGAGGCTGCAGCCGAGACGATCAGTGCCGGATATAACATGGCAGGGGAGCGCATTCGTGAAACCAATCCATTTACTATCGAGCAACCGCTGTTAGGGCAACGCTCACACCCAACACGTTCCCCCTATGCCGCACGTATTGAAGCCCTGTGGCAACAGATGCGCGAAGGCGTGATGGCTGCTTTTCCTAAAGCACCAGGATTGCCTGATGACTCATCCCAGTATCTTGCCCAAGTGGAGGAGCGTTATCGGTTTGATGCCTATCACTCACTCTCTATCGAAGGCTATCAGGTCAACTATGATTTGATAGAACGAATTAGGCAGGGGGCTTGGAACCCGGATGACTCAAGCAATGATCGTGATCAACGTAACGCAATGGCAGCTAAAGGCTATCACCTAGCGTTCAATAAAGTGGGTGAGAGTCTATCGGCCATCTTTGAGCAAGCCACCGCTGGTGAGGTGATCGAGCGTGATCTGCATAAGTGGTATCAATCACTGTTTGAACCCTCTGTTCAAGCCGCATTAGTACGTGCCTCGGATTTAGCGGGGTATCGTAATGATCAGGTATTCATTCGTGGTGCCGCTCATGTGCCTCCACCCAAGAGTGCGTTGATGGATGCGATGGAGGCATTTTTCTATTGCCTAAAAAATGAACCAGAAGCCTCAGTAAGAGCGGTACTGGGGCACTTCATGTTTGTTTTTATTCATCCTTATATGGATGGCAATGGACGAATTGGTCGTTTCATTATGAATGCCATGCTCGCCTCGGGTGGGTATCGCTGGACAGTGATTCGGTCGGATAAACCTAGGCGAGATAAATATATGGATGCGCTGGATCTAGCCTCATCGAAACATGACATCAGTGCCTTTGCTGAGTTTGTGGTGGAAGAGATGGCGGTGGAGTGGGGAAGTGAATCGGTAGGTGGTGAGTAGGGGAGATTGCGATGAATCTTAAAAGGTATGTTTTTGTAGGTTGTGTGGTGATTGGTATTTCGGGTTGTTCTATTGTTGAAAAATCCACGATGGAAGCCAAGTCAGAGCGTGAAGCTTGCCAGCGCAACTATGATGATATTTCAGAGCTTATTGGAGGGAAAAGTGGGAACCCCGTTGTGATACAAGACCCAAAAGGCCTCTCGCAAGGTCAGCTAAAAGAAGGAGCATACCAAGTTGCGGCAGGCAATAATAACCGTAGCTATCAGCTGGCGTGTAAAGAGAAACAAGACGATATCCAAGTCAAATATTCTCTGCAAAAAAATAGCGGTTTCTCAGCTCCGTATTATTTTAAATTTGTCGATGCTAAGGCACATTGGGGTGAGTTGAGCGAAGGTACACAGCCAAGTGCATCCACCACGCGCTCATTGTCTGATGAACCACCGCAACTGACTATGCTCATCGATAAACTGGTTCTCCAATGGTTAAGCCCCGAACGTACTGTGTCAGATGAGAATGTTGCCGTCACTATTCATCAGGCTGTGCATCGTTCGTTTTCAGAAATAACCTACACCATTGCCAATACCAGTCGTGAATATATCTCTATAAAAGGGATATCTATCACGTCGGGTAATTTTAATATTGATTTTATGTATCCTCAGCCTCAGACTTTGCCACCACAGAGAGAATTGAAAAACCTAAAATTGAAAAGCCCCAATCGACTACCTGAAATACCGATAGATATTCACTCACTGGATGAGCTAGATCAGTCGTATCGGGTAAGTGTTTCAGTGATTTATGAGGTGAATGGCAAGGCACGTACATTGTTTGAAGAGTTTAGTGCGCCGCTGAGGGAACTGGTTGATTTTAAGTGATGTGTCAATAACGTTTGGCGTATGCCGTTCATTATGTTAAATCTTAGGTTACTGTGTGATTGCTTCAACTAATACCTAAATTGTTTTAGCAGGCTGTTGAAAATAAAAAGAACATCATGCTTATTTTTACTTTTACCCTATAAAAATAGGAAAAAGTGACCATTTTCGCCTATTTTTTCCGATAAATA
>Ga0316204_10010760_pt1 | contig 11667 bp, 6 predicted proteins | sample 6monrhotite_MG_2_FD_205661 | JGI IMG/M metagenome (GOLD analysis project Ga0316204, IMG submission 205661) | Microbial mat bacterial communities from mineral coupon in-situ incubated in ocean water Damariscotta River, Maine, United States -... | ecosystem: Environmental > Aquatic > Marine >...
TCTCGATATGCGCATCGGGTGACAGGGTAATCGACTGCAGGGCGCCACCAGTCGCTTTGAAATGACTCAAGACCAACGATGCTGGCGAACGCTGAAATACCGGAAGCGTCATGGACGTACTGAGTTTGAATGGGTCCGCGCCCGTCTTGGCCGACATCAGTTCAGGTGTAAGAACCCGATTGGCTTGCTGCGGCCTCAGAGTGACCGCATTACCAATATGGATGCCACCGAAGTCTGAACGAAACACGTAGTTTGAGAAGCCGTGCCCCTGCACCACGCTAGGCAGCAGATAGAGCGGATGAATGGCTTGAGGGTCGGCAATATCAGGAAGCGTTGCCACAAAATCAATGGTGTTAGCAGCGACGGTCAGGGTTCCACCCTTTCCGGGACCAGAATCACCCACCAGGGTCTCCGCCTGCAATGCTGCGTGCAAAATTAGATTGCTACCCAGATTGGCCACTTGGTTTTTTATGCCTGGCAAGGCCATTAGCTGGATATCACCACCCCGACCGGCTTCCAGCTTCCCCCCGGGTTGCAACCAGGCACCCCCATTGGCGCGCAATAGGCTCCCCGCCAACAAAGAAAGATTGCCTTGGGACGCCAAACGAATCGCCCCACCGTCAATCGACAGCCGAGCAAAATCAGGCGTAGGATTTAAGCGAGTATCGTCGCTCACCCAACGTCCGCTGACATCGATCACCGCCGTCTTCGCTATGGTAATCTCGGCATCGTTTAAATGAGATCTGAGACTTACGACCCCGCTCGGCGCGACAATCTTTCCGTCAACGTGAACCTTTACCCCGTCCATGATGATCGAACCATTATCGGGCATGGTAAGCACGGCATCTTGCGCGATGCCGAGATCCCCGTCGGTCGTGAATGACGCCTGGGTAATGCCATTGTCAATAAAGTAACGATCCCTCAGGTGCACGGGAAAAAGCTTCTGAGCGTCTAGCGGATCTAGCAGTGAATCCGTCAAGGTGATTGGGGTAGGTGTCACGCTATGGGAGATCGCGATGGACTGCGGCGTGTCACTCAGGTCGACATTCAATTGGCCACCCGCAGCCAGGTCTGCTGCCCGCCGCTGCAGCCGACCATTGATCGTGGTTGCGCGAACGTCGCCATCCAGTATCAGCCCATGACTGCGAACCGTTACTGTTCCACCGTCCTTGCCCTCGACATAACCCGGTTCAGCCTGCGCATGGGATACCGGCCCCGGGATCTTCCAGGCCCGTGTCACGCCCCATTTCGCATAACGCTTGCTGACCTGCCCGGAAACAGAGGCATACTTCATGTCCGGGTCGGCGCCGCCAATATCATGGAGCTCGCCATCCGCTGCGCCGATAAGCTGAGTGGTATCGATCACACCGGGGTTAAACCGCTCGCTACCACCAGACACATCCACCGTGGCGCCGGCATTCAGGATGACATCGCCCTCAGACTTAAGCGTGACCTTGCCGCCAGAGGTCGAGCGCTCAGCAACGCTATGTGGAATTGCCGCCACGGCCGAACTGATATCAAATATCGGTGTTCCCTTGCGGATGTCGACCCGCACCTTCGTCCCGTTCAGGATTCCGTCCTTTTGCAGGGGCGCATCTTTGAGATCAAAGGTGCGTAAATCCACCTCAATCACATTACTCTCCATAGATCGAGAGACATCACTCAATCCGGCAACATCGATTCGGCTATCAGAAGAAAGCAGAATACGGCTGTCCGTTCTCACCAAACCCACCGGGTCAGGCAAACTGGGATGGGTGGTGGCGATCAGATCGACCTGACCGGATGGTGCCTTGATAACCGCATGCCCCTCCATGACGATCCGGTTTGCCATGACCTCAACCTGAGATTTCGGCTGCAACTGCTGATCCACAGCAGTCTGCGGGCTGGTCAGATCCGGCAAAACTTCGGTCATCGAACCAGCCCCGAAGCGAACCGTTGCTTGCGTATCCAGATCGTCATCAAGCGCACTCGCCCGTGTCGTCGCTTGCGCCTGCAATAGATATTCATTGTTAATCAAGGCAGGATTATCTGCCGCCCCTTCCCGCGCCAGCAGGCGTACCGAGCCATTCACCAGCACCGAGGTCGTCGCAGAGATCGTACCCTTTTGATTAACAGCAAATCCCATCAAGGTTGAATTACCATGCCCGCTCAACAGCGCGCCCAGGTTATTGACCTCGCCCCCGGTCTTGACCTCCACCAGCAAACCGCCGGTGGTCGAGTCTTCGGCCAGATAGGCCTTGTCGGTCGCCGCAGTCAGGATGATCTGACCGTCGATCGAACGGATCTCACCCGAATTTTCGACCTTCGGGGCAAGAATCAGGACACGCCCGCCATCGGCGGACTTGATCCTCGCGCCCTGTTGGATGTCGACGCTGATCTTCCGCCGTCCACCTGACGAATCCAACGCGAAGCCGCCATCGGCATTGCGCAGATAGATCTCACCGCTGCCCTGAAAGGCGGCGCGGCCGTCCTGCGCGAACACCTTCGTGATACCTCGTTGAAAGACGTCGTCGCTAACCGGTAGTGTCGAGACAACCAGAGAGTTCACATCAACGGTTGAGTCCTTGCCAAACACAAAACCGTTTCTGTTAATGAGATAGACCTGTCCATTGGCCTTGAGCGCCCCGAGAATCTGACTGGGGTCAGCGCTGTCGATCCGATTCAGGGCGATAGAATTGCTGTCGGGCTGATGAAACTCGACCTTCGCCCGAGCACCGATATCGAAACCGTCCCAGGGCAGAATGACGCGGGCATCCTTCTGTTGAATATCCATGACCTGGCCGTTGACGACGGCCGTCGTATTGCCGAGGCTGTAATGGCCGGCGGTGGTCGCTGCCCAGGCACCGCTCGGCACTGGAAGCGGCAGGGCGGCTCGCGCCTGTCCAACCGGAACGAACGATAGCGCAATTGACGCTGGGATCAATCCGAGCACACAAAAACGAACGGCTTGGGCGAGCTTGCGGCGACGAAATGTCCGCGCCTGATCCGACTGATCAGAAAAGACCCGCTTCGCTTTATTTGGCGCTCGACTATTCATGTATCCAACCTCTGCCTCGAAGGCCACTTTCAAAAATATGTTTCACGAATCAATTCAAATAAAAATACAAATTGCTACTTGGCACTTACCCCTTGGAACTGGTTTCCTAAAACTCCCCACGCAATGCGAAGTCAACGCGCCAATCGCCCTTAATTACCGTCCCGCTGTCAAGGAGGGGGTAAGCGAAATCTGTCATAACCGAATAATGCCGCCACCCCTTCCAACGCAAACCAAGGCCCGTGCCCAAAAGCTCCCGGTGGTGTTTGGTGCCCGGCAGGGGCGTGTGGATATTCACACGCCCTCCTTCGATAAAATAGACGGCATGGAGGTCATCAATAGCACGCGCCGGTTTCGTAAAACGGGGGGATTCAAACTCCGCTCCGGCCGTAAAGCCGTCGTCGCCAAGCACCTGAGACTCGTAATAGCCTCGAACCGAACTCATGCCACCAATCGAATATTGTTCATTGCTGATGAGCGGTGCCCCGGCGAGTTGGAAATCGAACCGAGGCCTGATCGAGAACCCGGCGCCGAGCGGGATCGTTTGATCGTAGCCGCCGCTCAGGATCAGGAAATCGGAACGAGCAAGGAAGCGTTTGTTGTCGAATTCGTCCTGCCGTCCGACGAGGCCGCGTACCGTGAACTTCAAGCCTGCGCCGATGTGCGCCAGGCTATCGCCACTGCGCCAGTTCCGATCATAGTTCAAAGCGAAGGGCAGATAGCTGATCGGCGTGCGTAGCGTATCGGCGCCCGTCAACACGATGTTTTCGCGAAAGTCCTTGTAGTCCATGCCAATCGACAGGCGGTGGCTCATCGCCTCGCCACTAGGCAGCGGGAAGATCCCCCTCAGGCCCAACACATCACCGTTGCCGATAACGCTCAGGTCACCCGCGCTCGCGATTTGGCTCTTGGAGCGTGAACGAATGCCATAGACGATGAGATGATCCTCACCAACCAAGTCGTCACTCGAGACGGAAAAGGGCAACATATAGGTCAACGACAGGACCGAGACCTCGCCGGGTTTCTCCGGCGTGAGCTGATATTGCAACCCAAAGCTGTGCAGGCGCTGCCACAGATTGTCATATCGGACGGCGCCGGTCAGCCGTGTCCGGGTCGTGCTGGCGCTGTTGCGGCCATTGAGTTCGAGACTGCCATGGAGCGGCAGCTCGTCCTTGACGCGGAGTTCAACCTCAAGGTGTCCGGGTGTACGCCCCGGACGCAACACCGGCGTCAATTGACGGTCGGCGGTCTGGCCGCCCAACGCAGCTAATTGTCTTTGCACAGACGGCAGGTGAGGGGTGACGCCCACATGGAGCGCAGGCACGGCGGCAAAGATCTTCGATGGTTCGAAATGGTCGGCGCCGCTGATCCTTAAACGGTCGATACTGCCCTCGATCACGCGAAGCTGGACTACGCCGTTCTTGACATCTTGTTCGGGGATATTGACGAGCACGGCCGGATAACCCGCCTGGCGATAGGCGGCTTGTAGGTTATCGCGCGCCGCCTCGACATCGCCGATCGTCTTCTTGAGTCCCAGATAGGGGTAGAGCATACGCTCGATCTGACGCGTATCAAGCAGGGCATTCCCGCTCAAGGCGAATTCCCAGACCGGGAAGCTCGGTTGCTTGGCGATCTGCGCCGGGGTCCCCACAGAACTTGAGGCCAAGCTATGCCTCGGAGGCGGCGTTGCCGCGGCTGGCGTGACGCCAATAAATAGAATGCCAAGGAGACAAAGACCACGGATACACGAAACGTTGGCGGAACGATTCCAATGCCGTGCGAAGCCCGGCATTATTCGTTGAATGAGCGGCCGCACGACGCCCTGTGCGCACCGAGCCCGGCGCCGATTGTTGTTTCGCTGTATCTTCACTGTCTGCCTACTTACAAAAAATCGGTTCGATAACCAGGTGCTTCTTAACAAGAGAAGTCGACCCGCTTTACAGCGGGTCGACTCCTGACTTCTTGTTGAGATTCAGGGCGGCATTGCGCCGCTCTGATTCCCATCTTCCGGTTGACTTAGATGACAGGCGATGCGGCACCGGCCTTGACCATCGGTACGCGACAGTTGTCGAGAGGGGCGGTTCCAGGCGCATGGGTGTATGGCACTACCGGCGCAAGGTGATCGACGACGCCATTGGCGGCCGGGGTGCCGACAGTAGCCAGGAAGCCGGAACGACCGAAGGTGTAGTCGAACTTGGGACCCAGCGTCGTGCCCAGGAAGGTCGCATTGGCGGCATTGCTGGTGATGTGATTGACGATCGCCAACTTGTCACCCGCCAGGGCCTTGCGCCACTGGTAGGACTGCTCGGCCCAATCCAGATAGGTACCGTTGGCCACATTGTCGATGGTCGGTGCGGCGCCGTCGATCTTGACAAAACGATAGCCGAACTGAAGATCGGGATTCTTCTCCAGCGACTGCAGACCAATGGCCCAACGATGGTAGGACGGATCGTTGAATAATGCGCCATCAGCGGTCGGGTTGTTACCCTGTGTACCACCGACAACCGGGAAGACATTCTTGCCCAGATTGGTGGCGTTTTCCATGTCATCCAGACACTTGTTGACGTCACCGGAACCCTTACCCTCAAGGACCAGGGGACCATTGAACTCTGTCGCTACGTTGTAACGAACAGGGGCCACACCGGCGCTTGAACAAGGCGAGCGCAGGAAGTTGGCGCTCATCTGGGCCTGGGTGCCGGAACCATTGACGCGACGGCAAACCGTCACAACGCTGTTCGGATCGGTCGGGAAGCTGATACTCGCGGCAGCTGTGCCATAGGCCAGAGGATCGGTGATCCGCTTGCCATTGACGTAGAAGTCGTTCCAGCTGGCAACCTGACCGGCCATGATGGAGGCGACCTGGTTACGCTGCAGACTCGGCATACAGGCCTCGGTCTCACGAGCCGGAACAACACCCGTGGTCTTCCAGTTGGCAAGGCCATCCGGACCAGAGGCGCAAGGTGCGCCGGCACCGAACTGCAGCACCTGCAGGGCGTCACGCAGAGAGGTCGTCACCGGAATACCGAAGACCAGTGCAGCCGCGGACTTGGTGTTCATCAGGAGAGAGATGTCACCAGGACTCACGGCGGCGCCGCCATCAGGCACATTGGCGCCCACAAACAACTCGGGGTTGACATCGGCCACGCCCAGATCAGGCACGCGCGGGTTGGCGCCCGTGGCTGGTGCGCCACAGTTCCACTGATTGGCCACAACGGCATCGGCGGTACAGTTGGCGGCGCTGATGGCCATGGAGTCGATCGCCGTCGCATTCATGACCGGCGCCACGCCCATGCCCGAACCACCGGCGGAACGCTTTTGGATCAGGACCTTGGGATTGACCAGCGTGGTGCCGACGGCAGCCGAGTTCAGCGTGCAGGACCAAGCATTCCAGTTCTTGCCAGCGGTGTAGTGATCCGGGATATCGGAGCACATGGTAGTGATCAGCGCGCTAATCGCCTTATCCTGGGCGGAGGCGCCAGAGATATAGAGCTCTAGATCATGGACGGTGGCCGGACCAAAGGCGGAGGCCGTACCAGAGATCGCCATAGCCGCAACAGCAGCAGAGATTTTTGTCAGTTTCATGTCTTCTTCCTTAATAGAAGTAAATGGACTATCGATAAACCAAATCAGGCAGCCTGCACCGCACCGTCATTGTCATTGTCACGACGACGCGCCATTCCGGCCATACCAATCAGGGCGGAACCCAACAACCAGGCAGCGGCCGGAACAGGGACAGGTGCAGCTACAGCACCAGCACTAAACAGACCAGCATTTGACAAAGTGTAAGAGCCGAGACTCTGAACGTTGATGGACGACTGGCGGCCAACACGAACAGTTTGCAGATACTTTAGATCCATAGGCATATCCGTCAGCGCCGTCGTGGTAAAAATATTTCCGCCCAGGTTATCGCCCCACCGAACATCACCGGCATAACCGGAATCGCCGAGTAGCTGCACACCCGAATTCAACGCAGAACCTGTCGTAAGGCCCAGGGCAATTGCCTCAAAAGTGACCCCATTACCGATTCCTGTCATAGCCGCATTCTGTGCGGTAAAACCCGAACCCATCGCCGTTGTCAGGTCTGCCAAGGCAAAATTGGACGTAAACAGGACGTTATTGGTCACCTGACTTCTAGCGGAAAGCACCCACTTTACCGGGGTCGTCAGGCCAACAAAGCTGGTATTATTGACTGACGTTGCTGTCGGGTTGGAATACAGAGAATCCGCAGCCAGATTGACCGTGCCCAACAAGGAAGTGTTGGCGGCAAAGGCGTCGATATTGATACCCAGATCACGGGCATAGGACTTCTGCCCTACGGTATCAAACACTGTAATAAACAGGTTTCCGTCGGCAACCACAGCGGCAGCGTTTCCGGAAACCGCCATGGCCACTGCAGCAGCCACTAATTTCAATTTTGTCTTCATAACTTCCCTCTCTTAAAAATGTTTTAAAGCGATGACGAAAACGAGATCACCCATCACGGGTCACCCGCCAATCCCCAGTGATCGCGCACAAAAAAAGGCCGGATTGCCTTTGCGATGGCAACCCGGCCTTCTCAACAATTCGAGAACCGTGGCTTTCCGGCCCCGCCTCGCGACGGGTGTGGCTTTTTCACCAGCGGTGCGTCCCGCACCGATTCGGCTTCACTCCAGCCGACCGGGCCTGCCTGCCCGTTGCATCCGGCCTTCGGTCCTGGCGCATCCCGAAGGCCACTAAAATCCTAAACATTGAATTTGACACTGGGATGACAGTTCGATGAATCCTTCGTGACACCGATACATCCCGACGCTCCGACCCTTGCAGCTACGTCTCGGCAGCGACAAGCGAGGGTTCTCGATAATTCGAGAGCGATGAGTATATGAAGACCGTGTGACAGCGGCGTGACAAAATCATGACAGTTTTGTGACGACTCAGGCGGCGATTTCAGACTCGGCACGCCGAGCGGGTTTGGAGGGTTTTATTAAGGAAAACGGAATCCAAAAATGAATTGCCGGCCTGCATGTGCATGATGCACAATCCCGCCCTTTGACGGTGGACGCCTTCGGTCTGGCATGCCTCGGACGAGATCGGCGGCCCTTTCCGGACCCGAGGGAAATAGCGATGAAAAAACTCATGATCGCCCTGTACGCCGGGCTTGCCGTCACGGTCTGGCTGGTCTTTCTGCCGCCTGTCGAGGAGACGAAGGCGCCGGCTGGCGGACAAAGCTGAAGCGGTGACCGTCCCCAAGCTGACGCCGAATCAACTGCAACCGAGGCTGCAAATACCGACGCGGTTACTGACACTGGCGATGACAACGCCTTCCTGCCGCAGGCGGATGCGGCCCGGACACCAACCGGGACCGATGCGAACAAACCTGCCTTTCAGTGCCCAACGAGCTGCTACATGAAATGCACTGCCTACGAGATCAATATGTTGATCAAAGAGGGATGCCCCGTTCCAAATCAATGAATGGCCAAACGGTTAGCTCAACGAAGCGGCTCCGGTAGCGTCATGGCCGGACGAGACCCGGTCGAACCTTTCAGAAACTCCACAAGCGCCGTGACCTCGTCGTCGCCCAGCTCGATACCGAACTGGGTCAGCGACATGACTCTTACGGCCTCGGGCAGATCGGCAACCGAACCATTGTGAAAATAAGGCGCGGTCAACTCGATGTTGCGTAACGTCGGCACCCGCCACATGTGGCGGTGGTCCTCCTGCCCCGTCACGTCAAACAGCCCTTCGTCGGCAAGCAGGTCGTAGGGTTCCTCGTAGCGGGTGCCGCGCACGGTCGGAAACAATTCGTAGAAGGCATCACCAGGCTTGAACGCAAGCCCCGGAACAGGTCCCGCCAACAAGGTCCAGAAATGACAGGCGGCACAGCCCTTGTCGACAAACAGGCCATAGCCTCGGATCGCCTCCTCGCTCAGCGACGCCTGATCGCCTTGCAGGTATCGGTCGAACGGACTGTCGGGGGTCACGAGCGTACGCATAAAGGCAGCCAGGGCCTTGGCGACGTCGTCGATCGCGACCTGTTCATGGCCGAATGCCTTGGCAAAGCGCTCGCGGTAGGCCGTGATCGACTGCAGACGTCCGGTCAAGGTTGGATAGGTAGGGATCGCCATAGCGGTGTCATCGAGCACATGCTCTTTGACCGCATCCTCCAGGCTAACGGCGCGTCCATCCCAGAAATAGGCCGTCTGAAACCCGATATTCCAGAGCGTAGGCGCCGATCGGCGCCCCGCCTTGCCGAGGGCGCCGATCGACACGGCCTGACCATCTTCGCCGCCCTTTTCGAGCTGATGACAGCTGTTACACGAGACCTCGCCCGTAAAGGACAGCCGCGGATCATAATAAAGTTGCCGACCCAAATCGATCCGGGCATCCGTCTGCGGACTGCCTTTTGGGATCGGGACCTGCTTCGGTAGCGGCCGAAAGGGCAGGTCGGGATTCGCGGCCAGGGAAACGGCAGGAGTCATCGCAAATAGAAAAACAAGGGACAAGAGACGCATCAAAGACACCTTCCTTAGGGTTCAGACAGAGGCAAATCGTCGGAATCGGGCATCAGCCCCTCGCGCACGCGGCCACGCCTGCGCTGCCATTCAGGATCGCGCAACAGGGACGCGCGCCGCATCCACTTGTGCTTCCCCCGCATGCGCGACAACCGCATCCGGGAAACCGGATCGCTTTCCGTCCCGAGGTCGTCGAGCACCGCCGGTACGGCCTCTGGAGACTGGCAAATCAACACGGCGTCGCAACCGGCGCTCAACGCGGCACGGGTCCGGTCAATCAGAGATCCGGCCCAGGCCGCCCCGCCCATATCCAAATCATCACTGAAGATCACCCCCTGAAAACTCAAGCGCTGCCGCAACACGGACCGTATCCAAAATTCCGAAAAACCGGCCGGACACGGGTCGATGGCGTCATAGCGGACATGCGCCATCATGACGGCCTCCGCCCCGGCCGCGATGAGCCGGGCGAAGGGTTGCAGATCGGCGAGCTCGATGTTGGCCATCAATCGTTCGTCGACCGGCAGCTCAATATGGGAGTCCACCTTTACCCAGCCATGGCCGGGGAAGTGCTTGATCACGACCGGCATCCCGGCCTCATGCACACCTCGACGCCAAGCCGCAGCCAACTGCGCGACGACGTCCGGATCACGATGGAAGGCGCGGTCCGCAATGACGGTGTTACGGCCAAGATCCAGGTCCACGACGGGCGCGAAACTCAGATCAACACCAACGCCGTGAAGCTCCCTGGCCATGAGCCAACCACAGTCTTCGGTGACCTGGAAGGCAAGCGCCGAGTCGTGGCCAAAGAGTTTGCCCAGGTCGGCCGCAGGCGGCAGGGCGGTGAACCCGCTGTCGAAACGCTGAACGCGCCCGCCCTCCTGGTCAACCGCAATGATCAGCGCATCCCGTATCCCGCGAATCTCGGCAGCGAGCCGCGCGAGCTGATCAGGGTCGAGATAGTTACGGCTGAACAGGACCACGCCGCCGATCTGCGGATGAAGCAGCAGCTCACGCTCCTCGGGTAGAAGCTCCAGCCCCCGTAGCCCGGTGAAGACCGGTCCGGGCGTCATCGCGGGCGCCTTCCCGCACAACCAAGGCGCACTGATGATATCGCCGCCGTCAAAACCGCACCTCAAGTGTTGTCCGGTAATGCACATCGGTGCGCTCGACCGTGCGCGGCGGGCGGCTGTCATGCAGAATGTCCAGACTCAACCGCAGACCGATCGATTCGGTCACCGGCACGCTACAAGCGAACTGCTCAAGCACCCTGAAGTCAGTCACGGGCCCGATCCGGGGCTGCAGATAGGTACTGCTGTGCAACACCAACCCCGTCTTGAGCTTGTGGTCGATACTGAAATAGAGATTGGCCCGCCACAGCTGTTCATCACTGCGCTCGCCGGGAACGGTGTCCGTCAAGCGCTCCCAGGAGTGAAATGCGCCAACGCCTAGGCTGGCACGGGTCGTATCTCCGCGTGACAGAAAGCGCAGACCCGCACCGACCAGACCACGAAATCTGAGGCGCGCAAAATCATCCTGCTCGGCCTGAGCGAAACCTTCAACCATGGTTGCGGGACGAAACGTCGAGCCGTAACGCAGATGGAGAAACGATCGATTGCGGTTCTTGATGCCCCGGCTTTCTCCGTAGGCGTAGTCCGTCAACAACAGGGCCTCCGAACCTTGTTTGCGACGAAACAGCCGCAGCCCCGCCCCGATGTCGCTGCGGTCGGTATTCCCCGAATCACCACTGATGGATAAGCGGGCCGTGCGGAAAGTCCCATCGGCATCACCCTCATCACGGCGATCCTCGATATTGACGATGGCCGAGGCCGTGGTGCCGATCAGGCAACCGCCAAGGATCAAACCAAACCGAATCGCCCGCCCCATCGCTACCCCAGGGCGAAAACACCTCATCCCGGCCCCCTAGTGTGTCAGCGTCTGCCGCAGCACGTAGGACAGGATGCCACCATGCCGGTAGTAAGCGACCTCATTCGGCGTATCGATGCGCGCCCTCACTTCGAAGCTGCGCTCTGCGCCTGCGGCGTCCCTGACACCAACGATTAGCGAGCAGCCCGGTGTTAGGTCCTTGATGCCATCAATGGTAAAACACTCCTTGCCACTGAGCCCCAAAGACTCGGCGCTTTCCCC
>Ga0316204_10010761_pt1 | contig 11667 bp, 9 predicted proteins | sample 6monrhotite_MG_2_FD_205661 | JGI IMG/M metagenome (GOLD analysis project Ga0316204, IMG submission 205661) | Microbial mat bacterial communities from mineral coupon in-situ incubated in ocean water Damariscotta River, Maine, United States -... | ecosystem: Environmental > Aquatic > Marine >...
CGGATTACTACCGCGAAGGCTTGACCGGCGGTGGAGTGGCCTCCTCCGTGGGGCAGCAGGACCAGCTCGGAATGCTCATAGACTTCTATGACCGCATCATCGAGGAGAGTGGCGCGTGCGGGCGCAAGGTGGCCTTCGACGGCGACCCTGACCCGTTCGGCTCCACTACGGTAACGCCGGGTGGCCCGTTCCTGTACGCGCCGCCCAATGACGCGAACCGCACGGGCGCTTTGCCCTCGCGGCTTCCTGTGCGGAGCGTATTCAACGGCACGACAACGACGTTCGACCCAGGCGACCCCAACTTCTATACGGGCTACGGGCTCTTCGAGGATTGGGCGTACTTCAGCCGAGCGATGGCTGCGCTTGAACGCTACTGCACGAAGTCTGGTGACCCGCTTCGCGCGCCTGGGCGGTTGCAGAGGGCCCTGGATGCGTACGACAACCATATGGCCGGAATCAACGCCTACACGGCGGAGGAGGGCCTCCCCTACGTGCCCCTCACCATCTCCCCCGCGTTCGGTGATAGCGTCCGCCCCGCGCAGTGGTCTGCGTCGGACCAACTTACGAAGCTAACGCTGAGCGAGGTGCGTGCCGGTGAAGCCGTTTGGGACCTGACCCTAGCTGGCACTGGGCTGGACCCCGCTGTCTGGGGCGCGAACTTCTATAAGACGGCGCTCATGGCGACCTACGGGCAGCCTGAGGCTGCGGAGTGGTTCAAGGCGGTTCTGACTAAGCGTGCCGTCTATGGGTCAGACGACCCTGGCTTCCTGCAATACCTGATGAACGACGCGGAGGTCGGCCTCAACCGGAAGCTGGACAGTGGCAAGCTATTCGGCGAGCACACGTACATGATTCCCTACCTCGCCGCTCTCCTCAACCGGGTCTCCTGATGACGATCGAATTGACTATCGCCGGCGGTGCGCACCTGCTCGACCTGCAGGGTGGCGTTACGCCAGACCCCTCACGCATCTTCGACGGCCTGATCTTCGGAAAAGGCAACACGGAGCCCACGGACATGGACACCGTGGACTCCGTCGACAAGTTTGCAGGCGTCGTGCTACCTGTCGAGAGCGGCTATCCGAAGAAGGACGAGCTGGACGTGCGTAACAGCGGCCGCGGGGTCGAGACGTGGACGTGGAAGTTCGTTCGCGAGGCCGTGGGTTCGCTACTGGCGTCCAACGTCGCGGTGACGAACTACAGCGGCGGAGACGCGCTGATCGGCACGGACCCTTTGATGGTGCACGCCCACCAGGATGTAGCTCAGCGCCTCGACGAGCGGCTGATCATCTGGGTGAACGCGCAGACTGGCTACGATCCCACGATCGTGACGGCGACGGAGCCCTCCCTGCAGAACCGTACGGTACGGGTGGAGTCCTACACGGCGCGGACCCGCGCGATGCAGACGTGGCCGGTCGGCAGCGTCGTCGACAACTCCGAGTCGCGGTGCCGTCCTCAGCCGGGGCAGCACATCGCGACCTTGGCGGACATCCCGGGCGTGGATGGTCGGGGGCTGACGCCGAACGACGTGACCCGTTTCACGTTCACGGCGTCCAAGTACGATGCGGCGAGTGGGGAGTATGTGGTCCTGGAGAAGGACAACCTGAACTGCTTCAAGCACACGACCGCGGCGCCGGTGATCGGCGACCCTCGCTGGCGGACGACCGGCGGCTACAACGCGTTCCACACTTGGCACCAGCCCAAGGGCACGAAGGAGGGCACGTTCCGCCTTTCGTACGAGATGGTGCTGTGCGACCGAGACGTGCGCGCGTGGCAGACCATCGCGGAGGTGCGTTGATTGGGAACGGCGTTCATAGCAGCTAAGAAACCGACCAAGATCCGCGTGCCTGCACTGCGGTTCCAGGGACCGGTGTATGAGCGCTTGATCCGGCCGTTCCAGGAGAGGCGCTGGGAGGACATGGATGAGGAGTACCTCGTCGAGGGGCCAACCGGCACCGGAAAGTCAGTGGCGCTCGGTGCGCTGTACAAGACGGCAATGCGGATGTATCCCGGGTGCAACCTTCTGGTGATGCGCCGCGTGAAGGCCGACCTGGCCGGCTCGTTCATGCAGATGTGGGAGGAGGAAGTCCTCGATCCGACAGACCCGTGGGACTCATGGATGCTCGACCGCGGCACGGGCACGATCCCGAGCCACCGTTCGCGCATCACGTACGAGTACCCGAACGGCTCGAAGCTGTGGTGCCTGGGGATGAACCAGTGGGCGCGCTTCAAGTCGAAGGCGTTCGACATGATCTGGTGCATGGAGATGACCGAGTTCGACGAGGAGCAGATCGAGGGTCTACACACTCGCCTGCGCGCTCGACTGAACTCGCCGTTCGGCCAGAAGATGCTCTTCGGTGACGTGAACCCGGAGTACCCGCAGCACTGGGCCAACCGGCGAGCGGACGCAAAGACCCCGGATGGGGAGCCTGTGTCTGTGCGGATCAAGACCACGCTTCGGGACAACCCCGGCTATTTCGACAGGAAGAAGGGCCAGTTCACCGAGCTCGGCCTCGACTACCTGGAGCGCCTGAAGAAGCGCATCCGTGATCCATCGCGCCGGCAGCGTTACATCGATGGTGTCTGGGCCGCGGCGACCGGGCAGATCTTGCCGTGGGAGCCGCACCGGAACGAGTTCGACGGGCGCGTGGTCGCCCGGCCGGGGAAGATGTGGGCGATCGAGATGAAACGAACCCATGCGCTCCTCGGGGACCGTGTCGAGCTGATCGGCTTTGGCGCGAGCTATGACTGGGGCGACGTCCACGCCGGCGCGCTGCAGGTTTGGGGGCTCGATAAGCAGGGGCGCCAGTACCTCGTCGAGGAGGTTTATCACAGCAAGCGTCCGCCCCGTTGGTGGGCCGACTGGGCTGTGCGTCTGTGGGAGAAGTACGGTCTGCAGTTCATTGTCTGCGATAACGCTGCAAAGGACTCGATCCACCACTTCAACGAGCGCCTCGAAGAGAAGGGCGGCGCCCGCGCGCGTATCGCGATCCCCTGCGATAAGCGTTCGGGGCACCTGGAAAAGAACAACCTAGAGGTGCTGCGCGACCTGTTTTGCGATCAAGCAGACGGCATGCCTGGGATCTTCGCGAGCAAGAACTCCCTGGCTCACGCCCCGGACCTGGATCTGCCTCTGCGGCGCTTCACGGACGAGATCCCCGGGTACGTTTACGCGGAGTTCGACCCATCGCGCCGGTCCGGCCGAGCTGAAGACCGTCCCGACCGCCGGTGCGTCGACGACGGGTTGGATGCGTGCACCTACTTCCGTGTCCAGCTTCTCGGTGGGCGCGGACTCGTGACTAAGATCCCCGAGATCAAAGAGGCGATCGACCCCTATGAACTCATTCGCCGGTTCAAGACAGGAATCGCAGCATGATCACTACTGACCCCATGAAGCTGTGCATGCTCATCTCCGAGGCTGCAATGCAGCGGGATGAGCGTCTCGATCGGCTTGAACGACGCGAGCGGCTGGCCCTCGGCCTGCTCAACATGGAGGGTTCCGACCCTAAGAGCCCCGAGAACCTAGCGTTCGGTCTATGGACGCAACTCGCGCCGGTGATGCTTACGAGCTCGCCGGTGATGAGCTGCATGTCCAGCGGCGGGCACCTGGAGCAGTTACAGGCTGCGGCTATCCAGGCGAGCGGATCGCAGATCGCGCAGAAGCAGAGGATGCAGGACGCTCTCCAGCCGAGCGCGTCTGACTTCTACTTCAAGGGCTACGCGTGCGGCTTCATCGAGAAGGCTCAGGCGGACATGAGCGACCTGACCGCGGAGGAGCGCAGGAACGCCCTGGGGCGCCTCCACAGCGACGAGCCGCGAGATGTGGGCGGAGAGGCGGATGACAGCCCAAGTCCATCAGCGACCGCTACACCGAGGACTCAGATCCCCGCGCGCTGGCCGCGGATCAAGTCGCTCGATCCCCGTATCTGCGGGTGGGACTGCGCCGGACGGTCATTGGCTGAAGCACGCTTCACCTGGCACGAGGTCAAGGTCGACCATGAAGACCTGATGGCCCGAGCGAACGAGCACTCCGACGACTGGATTGCGGAGAACGTGATCGAGATGGCGGTGGACCGCCGCGCGGTTGCTGGGCGCGTCGACCGAGAAGAGGTCCGCTACTTCGTCGTGTACATCCCTGGGGGCGTCCTGGAGGGTGAGAGCCCGGGCAAGAACCAGCCCGGCACGATCCACACCGTCGCCGCCCTGATGGGCGATAGCGGCCGCATCGATGGCGGGCTAGAGATCCGGCGCCCCTTCTACTGGGAGGGACACCCTGGGGGCCCACACATCTTCGGCGGGCAGTACGTCAACGGGCTCGACTCGTTCTTCAACAGCATCTTGTCGGGCGCCGAGGACGGGCTGGCGATGCTCGACGCGATGGGCGTCAGCGTCCGGAACTCGATGGCGCGTCACAAAACCGTGATCGCGTTCGACTCGACTTCCCAGGAGGCCGTCGAGGAGCTCGCTGCCGCCGCTGACGGCGAGTGGCGCGCGGTTCCGGGCCTGGAGCGCGGGCTGATCCAACCGATCGAGGTTGGGCAAGTCACGCCGGCGCAGGTGGCTGAGCTTCGCGAGGCGCAGGACAACGCTGCGCGCCAGATGGGCATCGATGACAGCGGGCGTGGCGCGGCGAACGCCGACGCTACGGCGACCGCGGTCTCTGTTGCCGCAAACGCCTCGCAAACCAAGCTATCGCACTTCATCCAGCAGTGGACGAACTTCGTGCGTGACTGCATGGAGCGGATGGCCTGGGAGATTGCGCACGACGACCGCGTGGCGATCAGGCTGAACGAGAGCGGGCGCGAGCAGTATTACCGCGCACAACTGATGCCGTTGACCCAGATGATCCCGGAGCTCGGGGTGGGCGATGTCGAGGCGCTGATCTCTAAGATGAAGTCGGATCCGATCCTGTTCCAGGGCGGCGACTTCGCGTCTGAGGACGGCGAGCTCAACTGGCACAGTCTCGACATCACGATCCAGCCGCACTCGCTTGACGGGTCGTTCGGCGACCGGGCGGTGGCGCGGATCTCGACGTGGGCTCAGTTCCTCGCGTTCGCCGGCCAGCAGATGGTCACTCAGCCTCACATTCGCTGGGTCGACATCATCAAGCAGATGGGCCAGGCGTACGGGATGGCGAACTCTGAGACGATCGCAGACATCGAACTCGCCCAGCAGATCGCGCAGATGCAGATCAACCAAGGGACGGGATCGCCAGAGGTCGCGTCCGAAACCCTATCCGAGGCCGGTCCGACGCTTCGCGAGAGCGGTGGCGGGGCGCGTAGCCCTGCCGGCGTGGACCCTGGAGGAATGCAGACAGTAGGCGAATGAGCTACATCACGATCAACGCGCAGGACGTGGGCACGGGAGAGGTGGTCGAGGCGATCATCAACAACTCGGACGTCCGCATCGGTGACGAGTTCGAGGAGAACGGACGCAAGCTGCGCCGGCTCCCGAACACGTTCGCCACCCGCATCAAAGACAAGCCGTTCCTTGCCCACGGTCTTCCGCACGAAGACGCCGTGGAAGGGACGGGCTTCACTCGGGCGCCGCATTACGTCAACGGCGTCCCCGCGTTCACCTCCAAGGCGGAGCGGAGCGAGTACATGGCGAAGCACAATGACAACCCCGCACACGGAGATCAGATTGTCTGGGACCAGTGAACAACAAGAAGTGGAAGCGCCGGCCGACATGCCCCCAGAGATGGTGGCCAAGCTCGCGGAAATCCAGAAAGACGCGCCGGTGGACCCGACGAGTGGCTTCCTGGAGAAGCTGAGGGCCGACGGCATCGACGCCAACCTGGCGCCGCCGGCAGAGATGTCCCCTGAGGCCCCCGAGCCGGCCCCTGAAGCCCCCGAGGGGGATCAGGAGGACGGGATCGAGGACATGATCTCCGCGGCCACGGAGCGCCCCCTGCGCGACAAGCGGATCGAGACCAGTGAAGCGATCAAGGAGGAGGCCCTCTCGAAGGGGCTTTCCGAGCAGATGGCGAAGATGCTGGCGCACAGCATGCCGCGAAAAGGCGCAAGGGAATTCCTGGATTCCTACGGAGAAAGGGTACAATCCGAGGCAGCGGGTCAGCCCGCGCCGCAGCCAGCCGAGGCCCCTAGCGCGGGGGACCCGGACGCAGCCGCGCTCGCAGAGGTCCAGGAAGCCCTCACGGCTTCCGATGGAGAAGAAACCGCAACAGCCGTGACTCGATTGCTATCGAGCCTGGTGGAACGCGTGCAGAGAGCTGAGCAATCGGCGTCCCAAGGGGCGGCCGCGGCGGAGGCTCAAAGCGAGGCGTCTATCCGGCAAGAGGTGATGGGCGTCGCGGGCGAGCTCTCGGGGCGTTTCCCCAAGCTCGTGTCCGACGGACGTATCGACCCCGCCGTGGGTAGGAACGCCGCGCTTCTATGGTCCCAGGGCGACGAGTCCGTGCGGGGCAACTGGCCGAAGGCCATTGAAGCAGCCGCGTCCCTGCGATTCGGGTCAGGCATCGATTCCGCCGGCCAGCAGTTCACTACTACGGCTCACAGCCCGGACCTAGACGCTCCGTCGGCTTCGCATGAGGCGTTTGGTGGGCCGATCAACCGCCGACAGCAGGAAGACATCTTCACGGAGATCTCCCTGCGATACCCGAACGACGCCGCCAAACGTGTAGCGGCGCTCAAGGATGCGCGCAAAAAGATCGACCGCCGAAACGCCGTTGCTGCGAGGCGGCAATAGATAGAGGGGACGGGCGGAGCCGCCACCCATTCTGACCCATGACACACCCATTGGATCGTTTCGTCGAACTGGCGGACGCCCAAGGACCGGCATACCCCAGGGGAGATGTTCAACCCTGGACGGCCGCCCGACCCCGAGACTTCGCGGTATTCAACATGTTTATGTTGGGCCGCGACATGAAGGATTTCCTGACCGCAGGCACGTCGATCAAGACCGCCTTCGATCCGAAGATCCACAGCACGCAGTTCGGCCCTGTGGCCCCTGCATCCGACCTGCGCCGCGGCAGCACTTCGTCCATGGACTTCATGGAGAGCTACCTGACGGAGTACCGCTGGCAGGAAGAGATCAAGTGGCACGAGATCAACCTCCAGCCCGGAGGTGTTCACAGCGCCGAGAACGTCCAGAAGTTCTGGGACATCAAGAAGAAGCGGGACAAGGACTTCGTCCTCGACCCCGTCATCAAGATGTCTCAGGCGCTGACGGCTACGCCGACGGCCGAGATGTTCGACGACTCGGGCACCGGCGTCGCGCCGATCAAGTCGCTCTGGGCGATGCTCAACCTCTGGGAGAAGCGCCACTACGATTCGTCCGTTCCTGAAGGCGCCGAGAACCTCTTCCCGAACATGACGAACCAGCAGGGCCTCAACCCTGATGACCCGCGATTCGCGCGTGTGGACAGCTACGGCAAGTCCTACACGAACGGCGGCTCGCAGCTCGCTCCGACGAAGGTGTCTTACGGCACGTCCGCCGACTACGTTCCGGGGACAGCGAACGGTCACCTGTTCTCGCGCATGAAGTTCTGGCTGAACCGTCTGAGCTGGAAGCCGGTCCCGATGGCCGACTCCCACGCCGGCGCGATGGAAGTCGCTCCGAGCACCATCATGTGCACCGACGACGCGATCATGCAGTACGACAACGCGGCCCGTGGCCACGGTGACCTGTACGCGACGATCGCGCCTGTCGGCGACCCCGCTCAGTCCCTGACGAAGTTCAACGGCATTCCGCTCATGGCGTGCGACGACCTTCGCGAGGCTGAGATTTACCCTGACGTCACGACCGGCGGTGGTGTTGGCGATGCTGCCGACAACTTCATCGCGAATGGCAACAAGGGCCTCACGGAACGCGACGCGAACGCCCTTCGAGGCGGTCGTTTCTACGCGATCGATCCGCGCACCATCAACATCTGGTTCCACCGCGCGCGGCAGTGGAGTGAGTCTGAGTGGTACACACTCATGCCTCTCAACCCAGACATCATGGCCCGTTACGGTCAGTTCCTCGGCGGCACGCACGCTGAGAGCTTCGTCCAGAACGGCATCCTCTTCCCGTCCGCCGACCAAGGCGCACAGTTCGGAGTTGGAAACTGATGCTCGATAACACCAACCACTACCAGCAAGGCGGAGCAAGCGGCTTCGTCAGTATCCCGAAGTACGGTCTAGCCGGCAACGTCAAGACCTTCATCGATGCGGCCGTCTACGGCGAGATCGTCCAGGCTTCCGTCGACGCGGTTGCGGACGTCATGGACCCCGAGTCCGTCGACGGCCCGCAGTCGGCTCTCGCTGTCGTTGAGACGGCTACGGCCACGGCTCCCGGCGCCACCTGCGACCTCCGCACGCATCTCTACGGTGTTTGCACGGAAGTCGACGGCGTTACCGCTGGCGGCCAAGGCCGCGTCGTGACGCGCAACGTGACCGTCTGGGCCGCGTACAACATCCCGCCGACGACGGCTCTCGATGTGCTGACCCCAGTCATGCATGACGCGGCCAATGCCGGCACGTTGACGGAGTGGGACGGCACGGGTAAGTGCATCGGCCTTCTGGCCCAAGCGATCCCCTCGCAGGCGGCTAATACCGCCGGCCTCGCCCTCGTGCACTTCGACGGAGTCACGGGCTTCGCGGCTGGCACCTGATGGCACTGACCCTACGCTCCCTATTGGAGGAGGTCCGGCAGGAGCTGGGCCGTAATCCATCTCGTTCGACTGGCGAACAGCTCATCAACGAGGCCGGGGAGCGGTGGGTCAACACTCACGGCTGGACCTACCTGCGGCAGCGAACGCAGGAGATCCAGCTCGTGTCCGGGCAGGAGGATTACCGATTGGGGGTAGGGATCCGATCACTAGGAAGGGTTCTCCACCGTCCCGACAGCGTGTGGGCTCCGTTGAACCTCATGGGGTTCTCGGAGTTCACCGCATATCGCGAACGCTACCTCGCCGGCATCGAGCGGCCGTTCAATCCGGTTGTGTCCATGAGTTGGAATGCGCTGGAGGGTGACGAGGAGCCGCGGCTGTACCTGCACGTCTTCCCGTCCGGCCTCAACGAGCGGCTGGTCGTGGAGTATGACGGGGGCTGGGTCCCCCTGAACGAGCTCGACGACGCGGTCGACATCCCGGCGCCTTTGGGCATCCACTTCATCGAGTGGATCCGCCTCTATGCGCGCTACCGAGAGTTCCCTGAGCAGTACCCCCTCGGTGTAGTGGACGCGTTCAAGCAGACCAGCGCCTTCAGGGACGCGATGAAGGTCGACACTCAGCACAATGGCCGAATGCTGCCCCGGCTCGGCACCGCCGGCGAGTCATACGTGGCGGCCCGGCACTCGCCGTACCTGGAGAGGTACGAGGCGATGCGCCACTACTACGAACGAGGATTCGGTAGATGAACCAACGCCCCCTCGCGCCGATTGGGGGCGGGCTCAATGAGTCCGTCGCTCCTTCAGAGCAACCCCAAGGCACGTACCGCCAGGGGGAGAACGTTCGGGGGATCGACCCGCGGACGGGGCAGATGGTTTGGGGCGCTCAGCGCGCCGGCATGACTCAGCTTGGTAGCTCGTTCCCCGAGGGGACGTACGCCAAGCATTTCTCCACAGCGTCGAAGCTGATCAGCGCGCGCGTCCTGGCCGAGCTCGCGGTCGACCCCGACGAGGCGCTAACGCCTGACCGGCTCGGGTACACCTGGGAAGCCCTGGAGGGCGACCGGGTTATCGACGTGGCTGAGGGCATCGACGGGCAGGCGTACTATCTGGTCTCCTCTGGGGACGTGATAGTCGTCTCGAAGGGCGGCGAGGAGGTGGAGCGGATCCTCTCAGCTCCCCCGCGCCAGTTCATGGTGGTTCCTCGGGTCTATGTGGGCGAGCAGGGCGAGATCTACACGGCTGCGACGCGTGACGAGGCGTTCGCTGGCGGCGCCGGCCGCGTCTATCGGTGGACGAAAGACCTCGAAGGCATCTGGTCGATAGCTTGGGAGTCCGTGATCCAGGAGGCGATCTCGACGTTCGTCTACCGGGCGGGCGCACTCTACGTGGCGGAGGATCCCCCGCTCCTCGACGGCGTCCAGGCCCCAGCCGCGCTGACGCGTATCAGCTCGCCGCTGTTGGGCCCGGAGATCGCGTGGCGTCAGACGGTCGTGCCCCGGCCCATCTTCGACCTATCGATCACCGACCGGGGGCAGTGCCTGCTTTCCAGCCCGGCCAACGAGGCCCGCGGCGGGGGGAACAGCAGCTTCACACTGATCGCCGTGGACTGGACCCCGCCAGAGATTGCATCGTGGGACACCCAGGGCTGGGCGTGGATCGATGCGTTGGCCGTGAACGAGGCGAACACCGCGCTCGATGATGGCGATGAAGTGACGCTCCTCAGGGACCGCCGGTTCGAGGTCGACGAGGATCTCGCCCAGCCGGACCCCGAGTCACCCAAGCGCGAACTCCGATCGCAGACATACTCTGAGTTCGGCCCCCCGACGTGGGACGCTGAGGCGTTCAACGGCCAGGGCGGCGTCAAATTCGTCGACCGCGCGGCGATGGTCTCTGGTTACGCAGAGCCGGACGATGACGGCGCGACCCTCCTGGGGTCCGGCAGCAAGACGATCATCCCCACGTCTGGCGGGGAGTGGACGCTCGTCATGCTGGTGCAGCTCACCGAGGAGCAGTTGCTCAGCGCGGTCGCGGGTCAGGTCCTGAAGCAACTCAGCGAGGCGACCGGCGCCCCGAGTTGGCGGCTGCGGTTCGATCCCAACGTCACCGATGGCGAGACTAACTTTAGCTTCCTGACCGGAAGCGGCGGCACCCATACGGCGACGGGCGTCATAGGCGGCGATAGCACACGCTGTGTCCTCGTCTCGATCGAGGCTCCCGGTGACGGCTTCGCTCTCAACATCTATATCAACGGGCTATTGTCCGGCCAGGCGACCCCAGGGCCGCCGGACCTCGACCAGATTGGTCCGTACCCGATCGGCAACAGTGGGGTGGATGTGACCGGTGCGTTCACGGCCATCGGCGCCAGTAATCCGAACCGGTTCAGCCTACTGCGCGAGCCGCTGGTCACCACGACCGCCAGCTATACGGGGACCCTCTCAACGGTTCCGCGCGTCGAGCGTATCTCCCGGCTGCGCGACGGCACGGCGAACACGGCGAGCCTAAACCTGCACTCGAACCTGCGGTACGTCTCCACGCTGACGTTCACGTTCGACGACACGACGGTCTATCGGCGGGCAGACACGCTCGCGATCTGGAGCGCGTACGGCGGTGGCACCCCAGACACGGTCAAGGTCGAGGTCCGCACCGGCAGCGGTCCGTTCGTCTGGACGACGGTCGCGGAAACCTCTCTCGACCGCGCGCCGACCGAGACGTCAGTGGACGGCTTCGGCGTGCCGACTCGCACCGAGATCTTCTTCGATTCAGGGTTCTGGCAGTTCAACGCGATCAAGCTGACGTTCTCCCCGACGGCGAACAACTACGTGATCTCCGAGATCGAGCTCCTCGACCAGGGCTCGACGACGGCCGACGACAGCGCTGGATTCGTACTCGGCGAGGCCGTTTCTTGGACGAAGGTGCAAACCTCCGAGCGGTAGCTCGTCGAGGGCTACATGGCTCACCGGTGGGGCGTCGTGAATCGCCTGTACGCGGACGATGGCCTGGGGTCTCCGCATCCCTACCGGACCCCGGGCGTTGCCCCTCGTCCGAACGGGACGTCCG
>Ga0316204_10010762_pt1 | contig 11665 bp, 12 predicted proteins | sample 6monrhotite_MG_2_FD_205661 | JGI IMG/M metagenome (GOLD analysis project Ga0316204, IMG submission 205661) | Microbial mat bacterial communities from mineral coupon in-situ incubated in ocean water Damariscotta River, Maine, United States -... | ecosystem: Environmental > Aquatic > Marine >...
AGTCACGCCCCAGTCTTCCCACAATCCACAAGGCTGGGGCCTGACAATCGATTGAGGCGTCCTAAGTCTTCTTCACGTCCTCGGCATCATGGGCGTCATGGGCGAACTCATCCGACAGTTTTCGTTCCAACTGCAAAAGGTCATCCGGTACGGGCATGCCAAAGGCACGCATCTGGTCCAGCGTTTGGCGCAACCGTTCAAAAATCTCATGAGGTTCCTGCTCTGCGCTATTGAATTGCTGGAGCAGTTCCGAAATCAAAACTTCAAAGTCTTGTTTGTCCATGGCGCAGCCTCCGTAAAAAGAGGAACAATGCTTTCGATATAATATGATAGCGCGGTTCGCGTCCGCGATCCAAGACCGCATGTGAACAGCCCCATTCCAAAACGAAAGAAGGCCCTGCACAATACCATGCAGGGCCTCACATTCTGGCGGACAGGGAGGGAGTCGTGGCGGAGAGGAAGGGAGTCATAACCAGTTGATTTATATCTATAATTTCAGGCTTAAAATTTTTGCGCTTTTCTCAGTCCATACTCCAGTCCATACCCCCGCAAGATTTGGCCTCAAATGAACTGTGGCGAACTTAAGCGATCTGTTTGTCGATGTACTTTCGAAGTTCGTCCCGCTTGATCAGGGTGCGCCTGCCTATCTTAACACACGGCAGCTCTTTTGTTTTCATCAAGTCGTAAAACTTGGTTTTGCCAATTCCCAACCGAACGATGGCGTCATCGACCGAGATCAATTCGGCATCGACTGTGACGGCGGGTTTACTCGATTGCGGAGCAGCAACGGGCTTTGCGCTAGGCGCTAATCCGGGCGGGACAACGCAGCCCAACAGATACGTGAGCAACTGGCAGCCGAAGTAGCCAATCTGATCGTCGCTGAGATCGAGATACCCAATCTGCCCTTGCGCGCGCAGGGCATTCAATTGCTCAACGGTGAGGCTCAAAAGCTTTGCCGCCGCCTCTTCGCCATAACGCCGATACAGAGCAACATTCATATCCTGCGCCATCTCGCGCATCATGTTGCTTTGTTCGGGCAGTGGAAAATCTTTGTCGGCGTCGCTCATAACATCAATCACTTAAATTAAGATGCTTGAGTGTACATCACGGCATCAGCACGCGGTAAACGTTTTCAGCATTTGTGCAGGCAGCAAAATCTGTATGAAATCCAGCATTCCCCTGCCTGTTTCGACGGCACGCGCTTAACATTGGGCTTCCCTAACCCAAACTTCCATGAACACCCCCAACGAAACACCACAAGAATTGCCCGAAGCGGAAAAGACCCTGCGCATCCGCACCCTCAACGACACATTCCGCACCACACTTATGGGCGGACGCGTTCTGCTCACCCAGGGCATTCAAGCCTTGGGAACAGGTCAAGCCCAAAAAATCATCACCAAAGTGCAAAACTTCAAATCATTCACCCCGGACAACGCCCCCCACGGCGAACATGACTTCGGGGCCATCGACCACAACGGGCAGAAGGTGTTTTGGAAAATTGACTGCTACGATGAAAACTTAGAGTTCGGCTCAGAGGAGCCGTGGAACACCAAAAAAACGACACGGGTGCTGACGGTGATGCTGGCGGAGGAGTATTGAAGTTGGAACCTAAAAACACAGCCAAAAGCTGAAATAATTTAACGACTACGATATAATAGTTCCAATAACAGCATATTTTAAATGCTATATATAATTGTAGGATGATACATGGTGCCCGCGAAAATGACAGCTTCGAAATTTAAGCACATTTCCAATGAAGAGTTGGATAATTTAAAGCTGAAGGTGCAAAGGCACCTCGGTAGTGGATTGGTCACCGTAATCGGATCAGGGCTCTCAGCGGCTCAAGGCATTTCTGGGATGGGCGCTTTAGCCGATCACTTAGTCGCCTCAGTTCCGAAACAACTCGCCAAGCCTCTCGTTTCCGGTTGGGAAGCCATCATGCGAGAGCTCAAAGCTGGTCAAGGCCTTGAGGCTGCGCTTTTGCGACACCCGCCTCAGAGAGACCTTGAGGACATCATTGTAAAAGAAACAGCCGCACTGGTGCGGCGCGATGAGGCCAAGGTTATTCGCGATGTTGTTTCAAATGGAACGATACTTCCGCTGACACGCCTTCTCCGCCACTTTCCAAAAACGCCACCGGTAATCGACATCATTACTCCGAACTATGATCGTTTGGTAGAAGTTGCAGCAGAGGATGCCGGTTTGGGTGTGGACACCATGTTTTTAGGGACGATATTAGGACGATATGACGCGGCGGCAAGTGGCATGAGTTTTGTGAAGTCGCTAAGACAAACAAAAAAGACTGTGCGAAAGATTACTGCGCCCAGGGTTGTATTGCGCAAACCACACGGAAGCTTGGATTGGTGCATGCGCAACGGCAAGCCAACACGAGCTGCAGCCGAACATATTGACACCCCGTTGATTATCACACCTGGATTAAACAAGTATTTACACGGCTACAATGTACCGTTTGATAAGCACCGTGAAAAAGCAAATTCGCGAATTGATACTTGCTCCCGCCTACTCATCATTGGCTATGGGTTTAATGACGACCACCTTGAGACCCATCTCTCACCAGCCGTCCGCTCCGGGCGAGCAACCTTGATCATAGCCAGGACACTTTCCCCAAAGGCTCTTCAAATTATTGATGCAAGCCCCGATGTTACTGCCTTTGAATATGGAAAAAATGATGTCCAAGAAGGAACCGTGATTTGGCGGGGTAAAAACAAAACTTTTTTGGCAGGAATCCACCTGTGGGACATAGATAGCATGGTAACGGAGATTTTCGGCAATGACTGAAGTGTTCAATTTCAGCAACGATGCGCACTTGGGGCTGGTCGCGGCGGTTGATACCAGCCATGCCGTTATTGACGTTGACAATGCAGCCCTCCTAACCCGTGTCGGCATTGGTGGACTGGTTGCTATTCAGGGGGCATCCGAAAACGATTTCCTCATCGCCATGATTGAGCGTGTCACACGATCTGTTGGAGAAACCTTTGCCCTTGATGATGAAAATGACACGGAAGACCTGGATTTAGCTGACAAGCCAATTGATCGCGTTCGGTGTGCGCTTATCGGCACATTCTATAAACGTCTCGGCAGTCGCGACAATGTCTTTAAACGAGGCTCTGATTCTTTTCCGCAAATCGATCGTGCTGTAAATTACATTGATGGGGACAACCTTCAGCGTTTTATGGGCCTGTTGGGACAAGACCTCGTTGAAGAAGAACGTCTTAAGCTCGGCTGTTTCGTGAATGACACCAGCGCTCACGCTATTGCAAGCGGTGACAAATTTTTTCAGCGCCACGCTGCAATCCTTGGTAGCACGGGTTCTGGTAAAAGCTGGTCTGTTGCCTTGCTTTTAGAGCGCGCTGCCAAACTCAAGCATGCAAATATCATCGTGCTCGATATGCACGGCGAATACACGCCACTAAGCGATCCTAAAAATGGATTTGCACGGCGTTTTCGGATAGCTGGTCCGGGTGATCTTGATAATCCACCCAGCGACGCCCTCTTTCTGCCGTACTGGTTGCTTAATCGGGATCAAATGCTGTCGATGCTTTTGGACCGAAGCGATCAAAATGCACCGAACCAAGCATCCCGTTTTACTCATCATGTGCGACAACTAAAACACAACCATTTAACTGAGGAAAAGCAGGAGAATGTCGCTAAGACCTTTACCGTCGACTCTCCGATTCCATACAAACTTGACCAGTTGATGGAGAAATTAAAGGATGACAACACTCGTAAGGGAGTTGGAAAAACAGGCAATCCAGTCAAAGGAGATTGGGAAGGTAAGCTTACGCGCTTCATTTCTCGGCTAGAGGGCAAGCTTGATGATCGACGCTATGGCTTTATGTTCCAGCCAGCACCCGAAATGAATAAATATGACTGGCTGGCAAAGCAAGTCATGTCATTACTCTGCGCAGATGACGAAAACAAAGGCGTGAAAATTATAGATTTTTCAGAAGTGCCCGCAGATGTCCTACCCGTAGTTGCAGGCGTATTTGTAAAGCTGCTTTATGACATACAGTTTTGGATGGAGCCGAGCAAGAGAACCCCTGTAAGTATATTTTGCGATGAAGCTCATCTGTATCTGCCTATTCGGAATGACGCTGATGCAGTCCAAAAAGCAGCACTTGGGTCATTTGAACGCATTGCAAAAGAAGGTCGTAAATATGGGTTTTCACTTGTTGTCGTAAGCCAGAGACCTGCTGACGTCAGCAAAACAATTCTGAGCCAGTGCAATAATTATCTGGTGCTACGCCTAACGAACGAGACAGACCAATCTGTTGTAAAGCGTCTAATGCCAGACGCACTGTCTGGAATGATTGATATCGTACCTCTGTTGGATGTTGGTGAAGGGCTGCTGCTGGGCGATGCAATTCTGCTTCCGTCACGCATCCGCTTAGATAAGCCCGCCATCCCTCCTGACAGCGGAACGCGAGATTTTTGGCAAGAGTGGCGCGATATGCAGCCTGACCAAGAAGCAATTGCCGCAGCAGTTGAGGCGTTAAGAAGTCAGACACGAAACTAATGATGCCTTTTGGCTAGCACATCTTTTCCCAAGATACGCATTGTTGGGGAAATATCGTCGCGAATAAATTGAGTGCACTTGCCTTGTCATAAACAAGTTACGTGCTCGATAGCTGGATAAGTTTTCTTGGCAAGTGAGGCAAGGGGGCGAATACAAAGTCCCCGATCAAAGCATCCCGCACCCCACCGTAAAGGATTTGCCGCTTTGCGTTCCTCCTTGACGGTATTTTTTTTCGGAATGCTGGCCGTGGGACGTTCGTATCCTTAACCCCCTTTACCATGATCCGTTCACAAACCACATCCCGCCCAACCGATGCCAAACTGCGGAAAATGCTCAAGGCGATCTGTAAGGATGAACCCAGTACAATCCGCGCCGCCGTCGCCGAAGAGGCCCTCGACGATAACGGTCCGGCCATGTTCTTTGACGATCTGCAAAACTGCGGCTGCACGTGTGGCTTAATCGGCAGCCTCATCTATTACGTCGACACCGGTAACTTCTATGACGAGCACTACGATGAGATCGAGGAATTGCGCGAGGAATGGTAAACCAACACCGGCGAACCAATCAAGATCAATGGTGACCTGAAAAACTTCTTCGCCTGGTTCGCCTTCGAACAAACGGCTTACCGCATTGCGACGGACGATCTCGGTTTGGAAGGGTGAAGCCGGGCCTTGTAACGGGGGATCACTTCATACAATTTCAAATTTTATGAAGCTTCAAGCCCTCCAAGGAAATTACGGCGCAACAATTTCTTATCCGCAACGCTTCCATCTAGGGTGATGATCAGACTTTCCCCATTTCGGATATCTTCCGGGGGTTCGGTTGTTGTCGTGATGATGTATTGGAAGGGCGAGTTACCATTCGGGCTCTCAAGCTTGTGCAGCAGACGGAACAAACTGTGATACAGAGAAAGCGACAGGTCGGCCTCCCTTGGGCTGTCATGCATTAGAAATGCCGGAAGCTCGGAACGGCCTTCAAGACTCATTAGCAAGGCAGTTATGTCAAAGAGAATGGCCTTTAAAGATACCATCGCCAAACCACCAACCTGTACGTTCGCCTTGAGCCTTTCTCCAGATAACGTCAAAGTACCTTTGGTGTCGGCACCCAGGAAACTTTTTGATACATAATTGAAGAGTTCATTCAGGCGCGTCATGGTGTCGCGGTGTTGTTCTCGCAACAAATCAAGCTGTCCTTTTAGTTTATCGTAATCCTTTTTTCGATTTTCGAGAGACTTTAGAATCTTCAATCTTGCGTCCATAAATTCATTTAGCCGGTCGCATCGGCGGTTAAGGTCTTCAGCCCCAAATAGACGGCGGCTGTATGTATCCTTGGTTGCTTGATCTTGCTTTTCAATGGCCGCAATTTGAGTGTCTAGATTTTCTAGCTCCTTTGAATGCCGGGTAAGAAGGCCTTTCTTTTCTATTTTTTGCCGTTTGAAATCTTGAAGTCGGTCGTTGCAATTCTTAAGGGCGACTTCTTTCTTAGATTTTTCGCCTTCAATTTTTTCAGCGTCCTGCAGCATATGGGAAAGACCGCATCCCTCCGCTAAAGCCCTATCAATAGGAACATAACAAACCGGGCAGTAATCTCCTTGCTGCGCCTTTAAACCGTCCCCAACCAAATTTGCCTTCTCACCGAGGACTTTAGCGCTTTGGGCATCCTGGAGTTCAATAAGCATATCAGTCTTGCTTAATTGTGCGGAGATAACTGCAATCTGTCCCGTCACATCATCGCGGCGCTTACGAAGTTGCGTTAATTGCTCCGTTGAAGCTGTCGGTACGCCTTCGTTTTGAATATTTTTTAGATTTTGTTTTGCCGTATTCGAAAGTGCTGCAGACCATACGGGATCACCGGGTTTTGCAATTGGAGCTACATTGAGCGCTTTAGCAAGCTCTGCTCCTGTCTGTTCAATTCGGCGAGAGTTGTATTCGATATCCCTTTCCAAGGCATTCTCTGTCGGCAGATCGTCGCGTTTCTTTCGGACAGTCATTTCTTCGGTTGATATGAGCCGAAGATAGAGACGAATAACAAGCAAGATTTGATCTTTTGAGAGATCACGTAATGGCGATCCAGTATCTGCATCTTGATGCCGCCAATCAAGAATATGATCATACCTGCATTCCTGATCTCGGCTCATCCAGCCCAAGGCATATAGCCATTCCTTATTATCCGATGAACCCGGCAAAGCCCTCACCAGATCGGAAGAGATGCAGGAGGATGAAATGGCGTCAAGCAGCGGGGCTATACTAGTCTGGGGATCATCAGCCTCTAACACCTCCTCAAGCGTTTTGTTTTCAATCGCCCAATGCTTCCGGGTTGCGCCGATAGGGCGAATGACAGCCCAAGGCGTGCCGTTAATCACGACTTCGGCACCCACGAGCCCGGAAGGCAAGGTCTCGGCAATGGAGAGCCGTAAAGCAGAATTAGCAAATTGCGCTTCGCCCAAGCAGTAACGAAGCAAGCGGCAAAAAAGAGTCTTACCGGCTCCGTGCCCACTTCCTGCACTTTGCCCCAATTCACTTGAAAGTTCTCCAGGATCAGGAGACCAAATGATATTCATTCCCCGGCGTAAAGGGATGTCGCGGATAATTGTGTCTGGGGTTTCCCAGATAACCAGACGCCGAACCCATAATCGTGGTTCGGCGCGTGTTTTATCAAACTGAACCGTATTTATCGGCTCAGGAAACAGATCGGGCAGACGCACCATTCACTACACTCCGTATAAAGGTAACAATATTTTGCTCAGCCTCAGCACTACTGATCGATGACAGCAACTCATTGATTATGGCCATTCTCCCTTGCATCCAGGGCATTCCTGAACTAACTGGGAATTTTGAACCCATGGACCATGTTCCGTCATCACTCTCAATCAACGCACCGCTCTCTTTATGCAGTCTGACCACACTTCCCCAATCGTGGTCAGCGGCAGCCTGCTGATACTTGGCAAGCGAAACAACATTGTCAGGAAGTGGCTGTGCCTCCTGACCAATCAGGCGGAGCCAGTCAGCCTTTTGGGCTTTGTCCATGAATGCGACGGCCATAGCCGGTTTGCAGGCCAACGTGGCTATCATACTAATGTTAGATGAATTTGACTGATTGCCAGCCATACGCATGGCATCGATTAGGGCAAACATATTTAAGTTTTTGTTTGTAGTGCCCATCGGGGTCACCCACTCATTGTCTGGCAGCGCCGCCAAATCAGGCAAGACAAAAGGCTCTACATCAGACAAGGAGGAAGGCAGTGTTTCGCATTCTCCGTAGTCGAATAGTGATAGCTCATGTCGGTCAGGCAGCCTTTCTTCCGTCGTTGAAGGTGCAGCACCCGAACTAGCCTCAATGAGTTCAATTGGTCGTCCAAACAGCATAAAATTTGTGATTGAAAGGGGCTGGATGAAACGAAGGGCTTCAGCATTTTCGCTCTTTAGCTCTTCTCGCAATTCCATCAGCAATCGACCGAGAACATTCATACCTACCAGGGTTTCATCATCAACCGGCTTTGCCCCCCAAAACGCATCTTTGCGGGACTGCTCAACAATCGGTTTATCTCGAGACGCTAGTAGCAAGTTTCCAAAAGCCTTCCAGTTCTGAGCAAGCTTCACGCGCAGGCACCAGCGCATAATTCTCACTCGCACATCATCCCAATCTGAACGCGAGTCCTTGCGATAGGGTTTGGATCGCATTTTTGCGGTCATAGGACTATTTTGAGAAATTATCAGTTTCTGCACATCTGGCATATGCGGGAATCGGCAAGCCTGATAAAGCGCTTCAGACGTTCGTATTCGAACGTCATTGACCCGTAAGGGAAACTCTCCCGACATATTCGAAAGACCACCCCAGCGCTCTTTCGTCTTTAAAAAGACGACGCTTTTGTAACGGTCATAGGTGCGACTTTTACTGCCGTTGCGCTCTTCAGAAGGAAGGGGCGTCATAATCATCCTCCTACTCATAAGTCTTTCGAGGGAAGAGCGGATACCACTTGCTGAACGGATGGGACGGGCTAGCGTTTGGATCACCCCACCACAAAGCAAGCGGGCTGTTGTTTGGGCAATTGCGGAAAGTGACTATCGTTGATCCAAACCCCAAACCAAATTGGCTAAAACCAAGCGGTTTCATTATATCACTCGGGTTTTGACAGAAATTTCTTATTTTCAGCCCGGCAACAACAAATTCCCGTTCAAGGAGCTGACGCCCCTCTTCTGAGGAAAAAGGCCAGTGAGTACCGCCCGCCAATCGAGGCTCAAAAGGGTATCTTGTAGGCACGCTTAGATATTGCTGAACCAAAGGATGGGCAGGAAGTTCGCAAGGCCACAAAACCCCAGAATTATATTTATTGGTTTTTTGGTTTTCAATATCCAAAACTCTCCATGGCTGAAAACTTATTTTTTTACCGGACTTATCGACAACATCTTTCAGTCTAACTCGGTAATTCCATTCACTCCCTGTATGGAGTGCCATAGTTACGACATGTACTTTTGCGCTTTGTGGCGCTTCCGTTTTTATCCACTCACTGAGGTCGGAATACACACGACCACCACTGAACACAGCATCATCCAAGTATATAAAGTCGTCTCCACCGTTTCCGCACTGCTCTAGTCCGAATCCCAATTTGGCTTCTAATACGTCCTCAAAAATCTCAATAAATTCTTCTTGCGAATGCCCATTGCGCTGGATGTTGAGAATATGCGCCCTTTTCCAAAATATGGAGGGATCATCCCCGGCAAGCCCATTATTTTCAATTAACCCACTCAAGAATTCCACGGCCGCTTTTTTTGAGAAATAAGTTTTTTTAAGAACATGATCTAATTCACTAAGTAGCGGGACTTGGACATCTTCATCGAATTGACGGACCCACCGATCAATATGATCAGGAGACGGCGCAGCAAGCTCTCCCGCGCGATAGTCTGCCGTTGTCGTCGCAATAGACTGGAGAAGAGTGCGCCGTTCCACCGTTATGCTCCCAATTTGATTAGATCAAAGGTTTAGCGAATCGTGACCGTTAAGTGTATTTCGCTAAAATGCACAATCAAGAAGTTTTTAACTCCACCTCAGAAGCAACCTCTAGTTTGTGAAGATAATGACACATTATTGATCGCGGTTGAATTCGTTCGGATATGCCCCTTAATATAGACATACCAACTCCCCCAAAAAGACGCATTTTTGGGAATGTTTGGTGATTTGAGCTTGGGGCATTTTGAGTTCTCCTCAGGTTGTATTTTACCATAAAAGTCTCTATTTATCAAAAGACTGCGCGACAATGGTTTAATCTTCCCATAGCCCATCAAACTTGCTGTCGTCCAGTTCTGTGTAGCGAACCGTGTGTTTAATATCGCGATGGCCTAGGTACTCCTGCACCCGTCGCGTGTCCGCTTTGCGCACGTTGGTCAGGTGAAAGCCGCACGCATGGCGTAGCGCGTGCGGGTTCACCGGAAAGTCGATCTTTGCGTTGCGTCCCGCCCGCGCGATCATTTTGTAAACTGTCGCGTGGCACAAAGCACCTCCCCGCGATGAGAGAAACACCGGGTCGGAGGATTTTGTGCCTTCGGGGCGAAGTCGATAGAGAGCGCCAAGTTCGTGAGCGGCCAACAGCTGCGTGGTGGCAAGCCCATTTTTGCTGCGCTCCACGTATATACGGCACTGCTCGAAATTGATCTGCCCCCACTTCAAAGCACGCGCCTCACTAACACGCAGGCCATGGCGGTACATCATCCAGATCATGGTGGCGTCTCGATGACCAAAGCGGCCCGTTTCACGGGCGACAACAGTCATACGCAACACTTCCATCTCGTGGAGGTATTTGCGCGCGCGTCGGTTGGCATAAGGAGTCATACGAGGTGGATTAGGTTTTCTCGTCAGCATTTTAGGAACTCCTTTGGAGCCTAGATAGGCCCGAAGCGGTCTTTCCCAAAAATGCGTCAAAGTGGGAGTGTTTATAAGCCTTTGTATATTAACACTAATTATGGCTACAGATACCGCTACAGCCGGAAACGTCACCCAACAGCCCGATCCTGAGCTTCTGCGCAAGTTTGAGGCTGAGCGGGATGCGGCGCGCGCAGAAAAGTTGCGTGGGCAGCAAATGCAAAGAGAGGCTGAGGAAGAAATCAGCCGCGCAAAAGAAGATCAAAGGCAGTCACACGAGCAAGCCGTCAAGGAGCTCTGTGCAATTGGCGCTCTGCCATCCTCGGAATGTCCGTAATACTAATTGAATGCAAAGTGCAGAACTCGCACCAGTACCGCAGCCAGAAATGCAGAAACTCGCCGCCGAGCGCTTCCCGCATTTTGGCATTCCCGGTTTTGAGAAGCTGCCGACCGAAACGCAGAACCTCTATCTCAAAATTCCTGCCGACCGCTTGGATGCTTCCCGCTCAATAATTGAGCGTGAAATCGCCAAAGCACATGAGACATCCGAAAAACTGGATCAAAGTGAAGCTAAAAGTTCTCAAGGCATAAACATTGAAACAGTTGCCGATAATCGAGAGGCTCAGTCGGAGACGGCCATCGAAACTTTTCGTCGTGCCGAAAATGGCGACCCGCAGGCTAAGAAAGATTTGTTGGATGCCAAGAAGGAGCTTTTAGACGAAGAGCCGTCCGACGACGATATTTTTCAGACCATCTTGGAAACGCAAAGCGGCAATCCTTTTGCTCAGGACACGGTGCTGGAGACAATGCTCTCTGACGAACAGGCGCAGGCCCATCAGGACGTGCTTAATCTGTTCAAAGAATTCCGGGGCGACCTTGCGTCCGTAGATGATGCGATCAAACCAGTGCAGCAAATAGATTTGTTTCTCGAACTCACCAAAGGCGGCGGCACGTTAGCGGAACGCATGTTCTTTGTCCGCAAGGTGCTAACCGTCCTGACGGCAAGCGGCGAAAGAGATCTGTTCGATGGCTTGAGCAACCTGCATGTTTTGAGCGGTGGCGAGATCACAAAAAGCGGCGTGGAGAAACTCAAGGAGCTGACAGACCGTAGCGCGGCGATGGCGTGACGTATATGAGCCTTTGCCACCGTGCTGGATAGACTTTGCAGGACAATATGGGGGGCGACACGAACGACCACAGCGAAGCATCCCGTACCACACCGTAAAGGATTTGCCCCTTTCAGGGTTCCTCCTTGACGGTGCGGCTTTTTCG